>OFGL01001627.1_pt1 | contig 12440 bp, 9 predicted proteins | sample 1521801 | NCBI WGS metagenome assembly OFGL01 (sample SAMEA3504085, study PRJEB24116) | mouse gut metagenome | biome: mouse gut; feature: mouse-associated habitat; material: faeces | place: Denmark | collected 2011 | reverse complement strand
TGGCATCGCGACTGACGGAGCTGTACTATAAGCCGTCGGTTGTGCTTACGCTTGCCAACGGACTGGCCACAGGGTCGTCGCGCTCCGTACAGGGCTTCGACATCTACAAGGCTATCGATGCCTCACGCGACCTGCTTGAGAACTTCGGCGGCCATCCCTATGCCGTAGGGCTGTCGCTGAAAGAGGAAAACATCCCTGAGTTCACGCGCCGCTTCGAGGAATATGTCAAGGAACACATCCAGCCCGAACAGCTGCAACCGCTGCTCGACATCGATGCGTTCATAACATTTTCCGAGATCACACCGGCGTTCATCTCCACGCTGCGGAGGTTCAATCCATTCGGTCCGGGCAACAACAAGCCTGTGTTCTGCACGCGCAATGTGATGGACTTCGGCACGAGTAAGCTCGTTGGTAAAAATCTGGAGCATATCAAATTCGAGCTTGTCGACGATACGTCGGGCAAGGTGTTCAACGGCATAGCATTCAACATGGCCGAACACTTCCCCTACGTCCATGCACGCAAGCCGTTCGACATCTGCTTCACCATTGAGGACAACAAGCACCAGAGCGCGACATCCTCGATCCAGCTACTGGTCAAGAGCATCCATCCCAAGAAATAAAGCCCGGTGGCCACCCCGGAGGACATACTCAGGCAATACTGGGGCTACGACTCGTTCCGCGAGCTACAGCCCGAGATCATCGGGTCGGTGCTTGACGGCAACGACACTCTCGGCCTGTTGCCTACGGGTGGTGGAAAATCGATCACGTTTCAGGTTCCGGCGCTGATGCTTCCGGGGGTTACGCTCGTGGTCACGCCCCTGATCTCGCTGATGAAAGATCAGGTTGACAATCTTGCCAATAAGGGAATTACGGATGCCGTGACCATAAATGGAATGTTAGACCCCATCTCAAGATCCTTGTCCATACAAAGAGTACAAGATGGAGAGGCTTCACTATTGTACATATCCCCCGAAATGCTTCGGTCAAAAACAATAGAGAAAATCTTGATGGCGCGCCATGTTGTAAGGTTTGTGATAGATGAAGCGCACTGCTTTTCCTCGTGGGGACAGGATTTTAGAGTTGATTATCTCTACATAGGAAAATTTATTCAAAAATATCAGCAAAAGAAAAAATGCCAATCTCCGATACCTGTATCATGTTTCACGGCTACGGCAAAACAGAAAGTGATACAGGATATATGCGATTATTTCAAGCAGACTTTGGATTTGAGCTTGGAGCTATTCGCATCAACCGCCTCAAGGACTAACCTGCACTATTCGGTTATACATGTAGATAATGATAATGACAAATATGTAAAACTGAGAGAACTTGTTGCAGAATCTGATTGCCCGACAATTATATACGTATCACGTACCAGAAGGACAAAGGAACTGGCTGCAAAACTGACTCGCGATGGTTACAAGGCACTTCCTTTCAATGGAAAAATGGAAGCCGAGGCAAAGATTGCCAATCAGGATGCTTTCATGAATGACCAGGTACGCATAATAGTGGCTACATCAGCTTTTGGTATGGGGGTTGACAAAAAGGATGTAGGTCTTGTCATACATTATGATATTTCCGATTCGTTGGAGAACTACGTTCAAGAAGCCGGCAGGGCTGGTCGGGATCCAGGCATCAGTGCAAATTGTTATGTGCTTTATTCTGACAATGACTTGGATAAACATTTCATATTGCTAAACCAGACAAAACTTAGCATAAGTGAAATACAGCAAGTTTGGAAAGCCGTCAAAAACCTGACCAAACAGCGCATGAGAGTGAATTGTTCGGCTTTGGAAATTGCCCGTCAGGCAGGATGGGATGATTCAGTTTCTGACATTGAGACCCGTGTACGCACCGCATTGGCGGCTTTAGAGCAAAACGGATATCTGATAAGGGGGAATAACGTCCCTCATGTATATGCCACCGGCATCACGGTGAAAAATATGGATGAAGCAAGAAAACGTCTGTCTGCATCATTGCTTTTTGGCAGTGATGACATCGAAAATGCAGTCCGTATCATAAAGTCATTGATATCCCAGAAATATATCGCCAAAGCCCAGGATTCAGAAGCGGAATCGCGTATTGACTATTTGGCAGATATATTGGGACTAAGCAAAAGAGAGGTGATATCCGTTGTGGAACGCATGCGGCAGGAAGGCATATTGGCAGACAGCAAGGATATATCGGCCTATTTGCTCGATGCTGGCGATTCGGAACGTAAGTCACAGATGCTGCTCGAACGGTTTGCCAAACTTGAACGATACATCCTAAAACATATTCCCGAAGAATCTTTAAGAATCTCATGCAAGCAGCTGAATGAAAATGCAGTAAACGACGGAATCCATACATCTAAAGAAAAAGACATCCGCACTCTGCTATATTTCCTCACCATAAAGGGATATACCCGTAAGAAAGAAGATGCCCTTCGTAATATGGAAATAAGCCGTCAGGCTGATTTGGAGTTGACCATAAGGCGCTTTGAGAAACGATTGGAAATAAGTCGTTTCGCTGTGGAATGGTTATACAGGTTGGCTTCAGAAGCTGAAAATGACAATACACCCGGTAGAGCCATACAGTTTTCTGTGATAGAGCTCCTAAACCGGATAAAATCAAGTAATCAATCCATTTTCGGAGGTGTTGATGATATTCAGTTGGAAGACATTGAAGAGGCGCTTCTGTATTTGTCGAAAATCGGTGCATTAAAACTTGAAGGAGGCTTCCTGGTGCTTTATAATGCTATGAATATCCGAAGGATAAAGGATTCAAAGTCAAGATATAGGCAGGATGACTACCGTATGCTGAATGAATTTTACAAGTTGAAAATCCAGCAAGTGCATATTGTGGGCGAATATGCCAACCTCATGGTGAGGGATTATCATGCCGCCTTGCAATATGTTCAGGACTATTTCCAAATGGACTACAGGAAGTTCGTTTCAAAATATTTTAGAGGAGACAGGGTGAGCGAAATCCAACGTAACCTGACGCCGAATAAGTATAAGCAATTGTTTGGACAGTTATCCAGTCGACAGATGGAGATTATTTCCGATAAGGCTTCGCGTTGTATTGTGGTTGCAGCCGGGCCTGGTAGTGGTAAAACACGGGTATTGGTTCATAAACTGGCATCACTCCTTCTGCTTGAAGATGTGAAGCACGAACAGCTCCTGATGCTGACGTTTTCGAGGGCGGCGGCTACAGAATTCAAACAAAGGCTTATAGATTTGATTGGGAATGCAGCCCATTTTGTTGAAATAAAAACATTCCATTCCTATTGCTTCGATCTTCTTGGGCGGATAGGAAACCTTGAAGATTCAAAAAATGTAGTGGCAAAGGCTGCCGAGATGATATGCCAGGGGGAGGTAGAGCCAAATAGAATCGGCAAGACTGTGCTGGTTATAGATGAGGCCCAGGATATGGGGTCTGCGGAATATGCACTCGTCAAGGCTCTTATGACCTGCAATGATGAAATGCGTGTGATTGCGGTGGGCGATGATGACCAAAACATCTATGAATTCCGCGGCTCCGATTCAAATTATATGTGTCAGTTGGCACAAGAACGCGGAAGTTCCTTTGTCGAAATGACTGAAAACTATCGCAGTGCGCGCCATCCGGTGAATTTTGCCAATGGATTTTTGCAAGTAATCGATAACAGGTTGAAACATACGCCGATTATTTCAATGAGCAACGAGGAGGGGAGGGTGGAAGTGATACGCCATCACTCAGATTGCATGTATCGGCCACTTGTAGAAAATTTGCTTCGACATAGGGATAATGGTACCTCATGTGTCCTGACCCAGACAAATGAAGAGGCTGTTATCCTGATGGCTCTTTTGCGAAAGAATGGCATAAACAGTAAACTGATACAGTCGATGGATGGCTTACGCTTTTGGAATATAGCCGAAATGCGGTATTTCTTGAACTATATAAACAAGCGGATAAAGACCCCCTTAATAACAGACGGATTATGGGAGGAAGCCAAACACGCTACCTTTTCCATTTATGACAGTAGTCTGAGCCTGATGTATGTGAAGCGTTGTATAGAGCAGTTTGAACAAACTAATAATGTAAAATACCTTAACGACTTCAATGAATTTGTATTTGAGTCATCAGTGGAAGATTTCTGTGATATATCCGGAGCCGATGTTGTGGTATCGACTATTCATAAAGCCAAAGGCCGGGAATTTGATAATGTGTATATGCTCATATCCGACCTTTATGTCAAAGATGCCCAGCTGATGCGTCGGTATTATGTAGGGATAACACGTGCAAAACATAACCTATTTATACATACAAACGGGGACTGCTTCAATAATTTGAATGCTGACCGTTATATGATTGACCAGCACCAATATGACATGCCTGAAGAAGTCATATTGCAGCTTTCTCATAAAGATGTCAATTTAGGGTTCTTTAAAGACCGGAAAAAAGAGGTCTTGGCTTTGAGAGGGGGAGATTCGTTGACTTATGGGGATTACTTCTTATATAGTCAACTTACTGATAGACCTATTGCAAAGTTGTCATCAAAAATGCAGAAAACTTTATCAGAGTGGGAAGTACGAGGTTATAATGTGAAGTCTGCATCCGTGCGGTTTGTTGTGGCATGGAAACCTAAAGATGCACCAAAACGTGAGCCGGAAACTGCAGTCCTTTTAGCGGATTTGGTGCTTTCCTTATGAATTGAGTAAGCCTTGGCATTGCTTTTATTTGCTTGACATGTGTCGACATAGTTATGCAAAAATACATTTACTGAGGGAAAAGGCATAGATGGACATCTCCCGACCAGTCTGCATCAATATACAACAAATGCGTGCAACTCGTTAAATTGCACGCATTTGTCTATTGTGATATTAAAGATTACTTCACTTCCTCGAAGTCGACGTCGGTGACGTTGCCGCCGCTTTGGGATGCTCCGGGGTTACCGCCTTGGAAGGGGGCGCCACCGGGGTTGGCTCCGGGCTGCGCCCCGCCTTGTGCCTGGGCTTGGGCGTTGAGAATATCCTGCTGGGCTGCGCCGAAGGTTGTTTCGATTTCTTTGATTGCGGCGTCGATTGCGGTGATATCCTGGGCTTTGTGGGCTTCCTTGAGTTTTGCGACAGCAGCTTCGATTGCGGCTTTCTTGTCGGCGGGAATCTTGTCGCCGAGTTCCGAAAGTTGTTTTTCGGTCTGGAACACGATTGCATCGGCCTGGTTGAGCTTGTCGATGCGCTCTTTTTCCTTGGCGTCGGCTGCGGCGTTGGCAGCTGCCTCATCCTTCATACGCTTGATTTCGGCATCGGTGAGGCCTGATGAAGCTTCGATGCGGATGCTCTGTTCTTTGCCTGTGGCTTTATCCTTGGCAGATACGTTGAGGATGCCGTTGGCGTCGATTTCGAAAGTCACTTCGATTTGGGGGATGCCGCGCGGTGCGGGAGCGATTCCGTCGAGGTGGAATTTCCCGAGGGTCTTGTCGTCCTTTGCCATCGGGCGTTCACCTTGGAGGACGTGGATTTCGACTGACGGCTGGTTGTCGGCAGCAGTTGAGAAGGTCTCGCTCTTGCGGGTAGGTATGGTGGTGTTGGCTTCGATAAGCTTTGTCATTACGCCGCCGAGGGTCTCGATGCCGACCGAGAGGGGCACTACGTCGAGCAGCAGCACATCCTTTACATCGCCTGAAAGCACGCCGCCCTGGATTGCGGCACCTACGGCTACGACTTCGTCGGGATTCACACCTTTCGACGGCGCCTTGCCGAAGAATTTTTCAACCACGGCCTGGATGGCGGGGATACGTGTGGACCCGCCCACGAGGATTACTTCGTCAATGTCGCGTGCTGTAAGACCGGCATCTTTGAGCGCCTGTTCGCACGGTGCGATGGTGGCGTTGATAAGGCGGTCGGCGAGCTGCTCGAATTTTGCACGGGTCAGTGTTTTCACCAAGTGCTTGGGCACACCGTTGACCGGCATGATGTAGGGCAGGTTTATTTCGGTCGAGGTGGTTGATGAAAGTTCGATTTTGGCTTTCTCGGCAGCCTCTTTCAGACGCTGGAGGGCCATCGGGTCCTGACGCAGGTCGACACCTTCCTCTCTTTGGAATTCGTCGGCAAGCCAGTCGATGATTACGTGGTCGAAGTCGTCACCGCCGAGGTGGGTGTCACCGTTGGTCGATTTCACTTCGAAAACGCCGTCGCCCAATTCGAGGATTGAAATATCGAATGTGCCGCCACCGAGGTCGAACACTGCGATTTTCTGATCCTTGTTGCTCTTGTCGAGGCCGTAGGCCAGGGCTGCGGCGGTCGGTTCGTTGACGATGCGGCGCACTGTCAGACCGGCGATTTCACCGGCTTCCTTGGTTGCCTGGCGCTGTGAGTCGTTGAAGTAGGCCGGCACGGTGATTACGGCTTCCTTCACTTCCTGTCCGAGGTAGTCCTCGGCGGTTTTCTTCATTTTCTGAAGAATCATTGCCGAGATTTCCTGAGGGGTGTACTGGCGGCCGTCGATGTCGACGCGCGGCGTGTCATTGGCTCCGCATACCACTTTGTAAGGCACGCGTTCTATCTCTTTTGCCACCTGCTGGCAGTTTTCGCCCATGAAACGTTTGATGGAGTAGATGGTACGTCCCGGGTTGGTGATGGCCTGGCGCTTGGCCGGGTCTCCTACCTTTCGTTCGCCCCCGTCTACGAAAGCGACAACGGAAGGTGTGGTGTTGCGTCCCTCGCTGTTGGGGATTACAACGGGGTCTTTACCTTCCAATACGGCAACGCATGAATTGGTGGTTCCCAGGTCGATACCTATAATTTTTCCCATAGTTCAAAAAGTTTTATTTATTAGTTTTTGTATTCGTAGTATTTGTCGGGCGGGAGGCTTACGCGGCATCGCGCGGGTTTCCTCATCCGTCCGCAATCAAATAGAAAACAAATGTTGTGCCAAAAAGGTTGGTGGCGTTATTATTTAAGGTGATGGCGGGCAGGGTGGTGCACGACATGACAAATTTGGCAGATTCGGGTGACATAAAAGAATGACAAAGTTGCATATCTTTCGGTTTTATTTGCTAATTTTGTTGCGTAATGGTGAAAATGGGCTTTGCTGCGATTCCCAGTGCCTTGATTCTCCGATTCAATGCTTTAAAATGTAATGAGTTAACCATAAATAATTTAATTCAAAGTTATGGAAATTTCCCATATCGAACACATCGGCATAGCCGTTCCCTCGCTTGAGGAGGCTATCCCGTTCTACGAGAAGATTCTCGGCCTTAAATGTTTTGCCGTTGAAGAAGTTGCCGATCAGAAAGTAAAGACTGCTTTCTTCAAAGTCGGCCAAACCAAAATCGAGCTGCTTGAAGGCACTGCCGACGACAGCGCGATTTCGAAGTTCATCGCCAACAACGGCGGTCGCGGCGGCATCCAGCACGTTGCCTTCGCTGTTGCCGACGGGGTGGCCAACGCCTTGGCCGAAGTAGAGGAAAAAGGGTGCAAGCTCATCGACAAGGCTCCCCGCAAGGGTGCCGAAGGGCTGAACATCGCATTCCTCCATCCGAAGTCGACTATCGGTACCCTGGTGGAACTTTGCGAAGACCCTAACGCGTAAGTCCTGGCCCGGCCAGATCAGGAATATGGGATGACCCGCTTTATGCATGACGGGTAATCATCACCATCCAGTCAAATCAGTAACAAAACAACAATTATTTTCAAGATGAGCAATCAACTCGAAAAAATACAGGAGCTTATCGCATTGCGTGAGAAAGCCCGCATCGGTGGTGGCGAAAAGGCCATCGAAAAACAGCACGAACGTGGCAAGTACACAGCCCGTGAGCGTATCGCCCAGCTGCTCGACGAAGGGTCGTTTGAGGAAATCGATATGTTCATGACCCACCGTTGCCACAACTTCGGCATGGAAAAGAAAACCTACCTTGGCGACGGCGTTGTAACCGGCTACGGCACAATCGACGGCCGTCTGGTTTATGTGTTCGCCCAGGATTTCACCGAATTCGGCGGCTCTCTTTCCGAAACCATGGCACTCAAGATATGCAAAATCATGGATATGGCCATGAAGATGGGCGCGCCTGTCATCGGTCTTAACGACTCGGGGGGTGCACGTATCCAGGAAGGTATAAACGCCTTGGCAGGTTATGCCGAGATTTTCCAGCGCAACATCCTCGCATCGGGTGTAATCCCCCAGATTTCCGCAATCCTCGGCCCGTGTGCCGGCGGTGCCGTCTATTCCCCGGCCTTGACCGACTTCACCGTTATGGCCAAAGGCATAAGCTACATGTTCCTCACCGGCCCGAAGGTTGTGAAGACCGTTACCGGCGAAGATGTGAGCCAGGATGCCCTCGGCGGTGCCGAAGTACACTCAAAGAAGAGCGGTGTATGTCACTTCGCAGCCGAAGACGGCGAGGAAGCGCTCAAGATTATCCGCAAACTCTTCAGCTACATTCCTCAGAACAACCTCGAGGAGGCTCCCCTTGTTGAATGTAACGACCCCATCGACCGTCTCGAAGACAGCCTCAACGACATCATCCCCGATTCGCCCAACAAACCCTACGACATGTATGAGGTTATCGGCGCTATCGTCGACAACGGCGAATTCCTCGAAGTACAGGCCGACTATGCCAAGAACCTGATTGTAGGCTTCGCCCGCTTCAACGGCCAGTCGGTAGGTATCGTGGCCAACCAGCCCAAATTCCTCGCCGGCGTACTCGACAGCAACGCCTCGCGCAAGGGCGCACGCTTCGTCCGTTTCTGCGACGCCTTCAATATTCCTCTGGTAACACTCGTTGACGTTCCCGGCTTCCTTCCCGGTACAGGTCAGGAATACAACGGCGTGATTCTCCACGGCGCAAAACTGCTCTATGCCTACGGCGAGGCTACCGTGCCCAAAGTTACCGTGACACTGCGCAAGAGCTACGGCGGCAGCCACATCGTGATGAGCTGCAAGCAGCTCCGTGGCGACATGAACTATGCATGGCCTACTGCCGAAATCGCCGTAATGGGTGGCGCAGGCGCAGTCGAGGTGCTTTATGCCAAAGAGGCAAAGGCTTCCGACGACCCCAAGAAGGTGCTTGCCGAAAAAGAGGCTGAATACAACAAGCTCTTCTGCAACCCCTACAATGCAGCGAAATACGGTTATATCGACGATGTTATCGAGCCGCGTAACACGCGTTTCCGTATCATCCGTGCCCTTCAGCAGCTTGCCACCAAGCGCGTAACCAATCCTGCCAAGAAGCATGGCAACATTCCCCTCTAATCACGTAAACGGAAAGGAATGTCAATGAAGATCAAAAAGAAGCTCGTACTTCTTTTGCTGACCGTTGCCGGTTGCTGCGTGACCACTTTCGCCCAGGCGCGAAAAGGGTTGCGCATCAACGAGGTGATGGTTGTCAATGAAAGTAATTTTGTCGATGATTACGGCCAACGCGGTGCCTGGGTGGAATTGTTCAACTCGAATTTCTCACCTTTGGAGATTTCGAGTGTGTTCCTCACCAACGACCCCTCGCGCCCCACGCTTTACCCTGTGCCGCTGGGCGATGTGAACACCCGCATCCCCAAACGCCAGCACGTTGTGTTCTGGGCCGATGGTAAGCCTTCGCGAGGCACGTTCCATACAAACTTCACCCTCGACCCCTCGAAACCCAACTGGATCGGGGTATATGACGCTGACGGGCGCACGCTTATCGACTCGATTACCGTGCCGCCGCTGGCGCCGGATGCCACGTATGCCCGCAAGGTTGACGGGGTGGGCGATTCCCACGCCGACTGGGAAGTACGCACAGGCGCGCTCGAAAGCATCGTCACCCCCTCGAGCAACAATGTAATCAAGGATACAAACAAAAAAGTCGACATGTTCACACGTGTCGACGCAAACGGATTCGGTATGACAATCACAGCAATGGGAATCGTGTTCCTTGCCCTGCTGCTGTTGAGCGTATGTTTCTATATTATAAGCCGCATCGGGGCTGCACGCTCCCAGCGCAAGAAGATGGAAGCCTACGGCATCAACCGTCAGGAAACAGAGCGGTCAGCCCGTCCCGAAGGGGATTCAGGCGAAGTTATCGCTGCCATTTCCATGGCGCTCAACGAGCATCTTAACGCACACGACCTCGAAAGCACCATCCTAACTTTCAGCAAGGTGCGCAAACCCTATTCACCGTGGAGCTCGCATATCTACACGTTGCGCCAGATGCCCCGCAGGTAACAGGAATCTATAAACGGTTTTTAACCCCATCGAAAAATCCAGACAATGAAAGAATACAAGTATAAAATCAACGGTAACATTTACAAAGTGGGCATCGGCGACATCGACCATGGTATCGCCGAAGTCGAAGTAAACGGGACCCCCTATAAGGTGGAACTCGAGCAGAAAGCCGCCCCCACCATCAAAGTAGCCACACCTAAACCGGCAGCCGCACCACGCACCGCTTCCGGCGAGAAAGTAATCGCCAAGCCCGCTGCCAAGGCCGCTGCAGGCGGAAGCCCTGTCAAAGCGCCACTCCCCGGCGTGGTTCTCGACATCCATGTGTCGGTAGGGCAGGAAGTAAAAGCCTCTGACACGGTTGTCACTCTCGAAGCCATGAAAATGGAGAATGCCATCAAGGCCGGTGTCGACGGTAAGGTTGCATCAATCAGTGTCGGCAAGGGCGATTCGGTGCTTGAAGGCGCAGTGTTACTCACCATAGCTTAACGTTTCCCGACAATGAATGAATTCGGAACGTTCTTGACCGCGAACCTGACAGAGTTCTGGCATCTTACAGGTTTCTATAATGCGACGTGGCAGCACCTGGTGATGCTCGCGGTGGGTCTTTTCTTCATATGGCTGGCAATCAAGAAGGATTTCGAGCCTATGTTGCTTGTGCCTATCGGTTTCGGTATGCTTATCGGCAATGTGCCGTTCAATACCGAGGCCGGTTTGGAGGTAGGTATATATGAAGAGGGTTCGGTGCTCAACATCCTGTATAACGGTGTTAGTGCCGGATGGTATCCCCCCTTGATTTTCCTTGGAATCGGTGCTATGACCGACTTTACCGCGCTGATAGCCAACCCCAAGCTTATGCTTGTCGGTGCGGCAGCCCAGTTCGGTATCTTCGGCGCCTACATGGTGGCACTCGCCCTCGGGTTTATGCCTGACCAGGCCGGTGCAATCGCCATTATCGGCGGTGCCGACGGCCCCACGGCAATCTTCCTGTCATCAAAACTCGCGCCCAACCTCATGGGAGCTATCGCCGTGTCGGCATACTCCTACATGGCCCTTGTGCCTGTGATTCAGCCCCCGATTATGAGGCTGCTCACAACGAAGCAGGAGCGCGTTATAAAGATGAAACCCGCGCGTGCCGTTGCACAGAGCGAGAAAATCATATTCCCCATTGTGGGTATGTTGCTCACCTGTTTCGTGGTTCCCTCCGGCCTGCCGCTGCTTGGCATGCTCTTCTTCGGTAACCTGCTAAGGGAGTGCGGTGTAACCAACCGTTTGGCAAAAACCGCCTCTAATGCCCTTACCGACGTGGTGACAATCCTTCTCGGAATGACTGTAGGTGCCTCTACACAGGCTTCCACATTCCTTACCAAGGAAACGATTTTCATCTTCATGCTCGGTTTCATGGCCTTCGTAATCGCTTCGGCATCAGGCGTGCTCTTTGTGAAACTGTTCAATCTTTTCTTGCCCCAGGCCAAGAAAATCAACCCGCTTATCGGTAACGCAGGTGTATCAGCCGTGCCTATGTCAGCACGTATCTCCAACAACCTCGGTCTGGAGTATGATCCGTCAAACTATCTGCTCATGCATGCCATGGGTCCGAACGTTGCAGGTGTCATCGGTTCAGCAGTAGCTGCCGGTGTGCTGCTCGGATTCCTTGCCTGATAGGATATTAGAATTAATACACGGCCAAGCACCTTTTTAAAAGGTGATGGCCGTGTGTTATTTTCAGAACAATCAGAGGCCGGAATACGTTATAATTACGGAAAGCATCGGAAAAGTATCCTTAAGGGAACCGCTACTGATGGCGACCGCCAATAATTAACCGACATTACTGAATCCTGCGCATTAAGCAGGTAATCATTATCATCTCAGTCACTGATTATGCTTACTAAAGAAGTCATAAATTCATTATATCGGAAGTTTGACAAGCGCCCCTCAAGCCCTGACGAACTTGATATAGCTCTGCTGTTCGAGCATCTGCTTGACTCGCATTACGTAGCTATTGACGATGAAGCGAACCTGATATTGGGAAGTGTTCCTGAGGACTCTCCTTTCCACAGCATCCCATTGGCCAATATCCACGCCATTGTGGAGCTCGCCGATGAAATAGTGATAGTGCTTCATTCATCGCTGATCATATTGGATAAGGATGACTCCAAAGTGCATATACATATCAACAACCCTGCAGCTACAGTAGGTGAACGACTGACATCGCTCTTCAGCCGCCTTCGCAACTGAAGCGGATCATGCAATAGAACAGGATAACGGATTGTTCAACT
>OFGL01001618.1_pt1 | contig 12498 bp, 17 predicted proteins | sample 1521801 | NCBI WGS metagenome assembly OFGL01 (sample SAMEA3504085, study PRJEB24116) | mouse gut metagenome | biome: mouse gut; feature: mouse-associated habitat; material: faeces | place: Denmark | collected 2011 | reverse complement strand
ATCTTTATCATCTTGATTAAGTTTCTCCAATATTTCACCTCCCTCATTACAGAATCCTTATAATTTGCTCATATAAACAGCTACTTCTCTCCCAATGGAAAGTTTTGTTTTGATGAAAATGTCCAAACATCCAATGCTTATAATCAACATTCTGCTTAATCTCTTGTAAATAATCAGTCAGTCTATCTCTCTGATATAATCCTGAGCCACCATCCATCTGTCTAAGCAATGAAGTATATGAACTATGAGTAATGATATAATCTACTTGATTATTCTGCTTTTTAAGATTAGCTAATCCCTCATTCATTTCTTCTTCATTTGGAAGTTCTCTTTCCCACCAACTTACATGATTAATTCTGTACAAAGCAAATGGATCTTTATCTAACCGTTTTTTCTTTTCTTTGAAGTCTGGATCATCAGGTTCCAAAATACCTGCAGATATATCATGGCTGCTTGCGCCTCCAAAAGCAAAGAATGACTTATCTTCTATGTCAAATATCTGTCCTCTCATTAGATGAATAACTGATGGACGAATGAAATGCACATTTCCTCCGTGCCATTTTTCTATTGGGTAATCATCAAGTCTATCAAAATTATCATGATTGCCATCAACAAATAATGTGGTAAATGGTTTATTTTCAAGCCAATCTAACCAATACTTCTCAGTTTTATTTTCTCCGCTATAATCCCACACAAGACCAAAATCACCAAGAATAATTACTACATCATCTTTTGTCATTTCCTTCTGCTCTGGAAAATTATCTGTTGAAAACCTTTGTGGATTCCCATGTATATCACCTGTGATCCAAACCGCCATAACTACCTACCTCTTATCTGCTTTCTTTTCCTTTTTCTCTTTCTGTAACTTTGCTTCCTCTGCTAACTTATTCTCTAACTTTCTTATAATACTTCTTATTTTGCCTACTTGCCTCGCTGTAATTCCCATATGTGTATTTTCTTCTATCTATTAAGTGTAATTGTTGATATGTAATTACGATTCCCAGATACATCTTCTGAAATCATATGATATATTTTTAAATAATCATCTACAGAAAGACTTTTGATATGTTCATATAGTTTCTTTACATTATTCCAAGTATCATCATATTCTTCAACCTTATGTCTCATATCTGCAATCTGTTCAATAAGTTTCAATCTTTCTTCCTTGTAGTTCTGAATTTCTTTATCTTTTTGGACACAAAATTCTGCAAGTCTCTGTTCCTTATATCTCTCTAAATATTCATCAATTGGATTTATTTCTTTTACTCCTTCTGCAATTCCATTCTCTTCGGTCATTTAATTATTCTCCTTTTCATCAATCTACATAATCAGTAAATTCTTCATTGCAACACATACATTTGACTGTTTGACACTCTACAATGCCACTTGGTAAAAATTCATATACAAACTGTTCACCTGCTGTTGCATGAGATACACAACCTTGCTTTCTATGCTTCTCTGCCCATTTATCTATTCTTTTGCTTGTTTTAAATTCTATTATGTATCACCTCACATATTAAATTTAATAATGTTTACCTGTTATACCAACACCATTATTCTTCTGCTTATCACTTCTACTTGCCAATATTTGATACTTTACTTTAATACAATTATGTGGATTGCCTTTACACTTGCTAACATCCCATCCTCGCTCACACCAATATTGACCATTGAATCCTTCATAATAACTGCAATGTCCACCCATCTTATTTTGTGGTTTTTCTGGATCATGTCTTGGTTTATTCTTACTCATTGTTTAATTCTCCGTCAAAACATATCATATGCTACATAATATCCACTATCTGATAATTCTTTAATCCACTGTATTTTATCTTCCATATCATTTAAGTCTAAATTGCTATCAAGTAACTCCTAGCATTTTAGACTCATTACAGAAGGTTCAATAAGCAAACTTTGAATATATTTTTCTGGTTCTTCACAATGTATTTCATTTGAAATATTTGGTATTGTTATGCCAACTTCTTTAAAAAGATTTTCCAATTTTGTTCTATTCCCATATGAATGACTTGTAGCATCATCGTCTATATATTCAACGGAATAATCATAATCAGAGATTCCCCATGATACAGGATGTTCATATTCTTCTATTTTATAATTTTTAAACCAATGAAAAATAACTCCCATAATTAATTACCTCCAAAACTCACCCTTTGAAATAAGAATTTCAACCACTTTCCACATCAATATATAGTGGTTTTTCTCACTTTTAATATCTATATATTGTATATGCGTCTTAGATATATGAAAACTGACATTCAGTTCCTCGTAAATACCTACCGTTGTCCAGTTTAATGATAGTTTCGTAGGGTTCTTCTAAATCATCCCTGACAACTGTTCCTAAATGTTTCTTACTGGTATCATAGTGATAACAAACTGCAACCCTACTTCCTACAGCTAATTCAAGAAATTTATAATTTTCATCTTTCTGTTTCGGAAATTTATCATAAGTAATCGTACTTACACACCCCATATATTTATCCTCCTGTCCTTATGCCATTTTTACATCATTACAATACCCATCTGTAAACAATTTATCTAAAACAATATTCGGATCTTCATTGACAGCTTTTACTCTTCTTATAAGTTCTTCAACAGATATTTTTTCTTTAACAACCAAAATATTTTTGTCATCAACTTCTACCTTTTTATTCTCACATACTATCTTTACTGGTTTATTATTTTGAATTGGCACAATGTATATATTATCTTTCATAAAAAACTCCTTCCGTCCAGTAAGTAGATTCATCAGAATTAAGATTATTTAATCCTAAATCTTGTGCAGTAATACTTCCACCATTTTTACACTTTTCCCATAATTCATTATCATATAATTTACACATATAATACCTCCAAATTCACCATAAAAGAACGCTTTCAAGTCCTACGATATTCTGAACAGTTCATCATCTTTTCCACGCCAATATTCTACATCTTTACAAGCATTTTCAAATGGAACTTTATATTTGCTAATCACGTAGCCTCTTACCTCGTTCATGTCTTTAAATACCTTTGTTTCCTTTGTTTGTTCATCATCCCATTCATCATCAGATAAAACCGTGAGAGTTACACTTACATCTTCAATGTCCAATAAAGATATAATTCTCTTTATATTTTCTTTATCATTATTCTTTCTTAGGATACTCATTACAGATTCATTATTACTAACATCTCTTAAATAAATATTACGAATGTCTTTTGGCATTGCTTCAATATATCTAGCACATATTCCAAACCAACATGCAAAAATAAGATTTTTTACAACCGCCTCATGATCTTCATATTCTTGCAATAATTCAATAAGATTATCGTTCAACAGTTCACATACATATTCTTCTCTTTTAGGTTCATTATTATATCTGCCACCGTGATCATAGGTATGTAAGACACTGCGAATACAATCCCCTAAATATATCTTTTTATCAGGATATTTTTCATACGCATATTTGAATAAATTCATCGCACATTCTTTATATCCATCATTCGCATAATATCCTTTGTCAAAAATAAAATGAAATAAATCTGTGTAAAAAATACTGCTACTCAAATCATCAATCAATTCATACATGTGTTCTATTTTCTTTTCAATATCAAATTTGCTTACATAATATTCGTCTCGATTTGAATACTTTTCATGTTTTTTACATGAGTTAATTGGTCTAATTTTATAAATAATAGAGCTTTCTTTATTGAACAAATCACTCAGATCATAAGTAAATGAACTAACTGGTATCAAAGAATTTCCCACATCATAATGTCCTGAATCTAACATAGAGAACATTTCACTGCGCTTACAAATCATATCATTATACTGTTCATCCTGCTCTTTCGTACATTTTTTCTTACCTTCTGGCGGTTTTGGTTTCGGATATTCTTTTGTAATAAATATGTATCTCATATCTTCAGGAATTTCTTCTTGTACTGGTTCCGTATTTATGCAATAAAATGACACTTAATCATCGCCTCCCTATCCATGAAATTTCGGTTTTAAGTCCATATGCCATAACTTATTTTCATCCACAATCCATTGTCTATTGTGATCTCATAACTTTCATAATCAGAACTTTTGAATTCATCCATATATCCATATTTTAAGAAAGTTATACACGCTGCTATCATCCTAAGTTTGTCTTCTTTCTTTATATTTTCAAACCCTGTCCACTCATAAGAATCTACCTGCTTATGTATTTCTTCTTTTGTTCCTGCAAACTTCCCTGAGTCGCCAGATACACTTGAAAATTCTAATGTATAGTAATTAGATTTTTCAATGTAATTTTTGTCTTTTGAACTTCTAAATTCCCAATATCCACATCGGTCACACATATTTTTCTGGAATGCTACATTATTTAAAATATCAAAATCACTGTAGGTAACTAATTCTCTTTTATTACAATGAGGACATTTCATTTATTAATTGCCACTTCCTTTCAAGCACAATTTCCTAAAATATCTAACACTTTTACTTCACAATCATTTGGCGATATACCAGCCACTAATGCAACCTGTTTCATCATTTCCTTAAAATTTGCCAGAATAAACTGATAATCAAATATATCTAAATTCGCATCTGTATCATTTCTCAGTTTATTCTTGTTAATGATGCTTCTATCCACATAAACTTTATCATTCAGTTCATCCTTCAGTACAACAATGTTTGATTCAACCATTTCTTCTTCAACGCCAATTGATTCTACTGAAACAGATTTTGTCACCATTAAATTGCCAATAGCAAATACATTATGATCAAACCCTAAAATTCTACTGATCATATCAAAGATCATCAATGCTCTACTTTCCTTAATAGATAATTCTGTATTTGACAAATATCCTCTAACTGTTATTTCTTCTTTGAGTTCAGAAATATGCAACACATTATCAGATTCTTTCATAGATTTTAATATAGAAGTTTCTACCTCGTTGCGACTTACAATAATTTTTAAATCATAATGTTTCGCAACATTCAACTTGTACTCATATTGTTCTACTTCATTAAATCCTATAAAGAATGTTGGCTCTACTGAATCAATAATCAAAGAACCTCTCTTTTCCATTAAGTCTTTTATTTTTATTTCTGGCACTTCTATATACCCATCTCTGTGAGAATATGATGCTTCATGATAAACTCGTCCACTAGCTTCCTCTGGGGCTGTTTGTAATTTAGGATTTACAGTAACTTCATTTAAAATTTGCTCATTTTGTTTGGCCGCATCTTTTTTTCAGATATATTTCATAACCTGTAAATGATTTGATATCTTTGTTTTTACCTCTTGCAATAGCAATTCCTTTTAGATACTTAATGTCATCTTCACTTTTGCTCTTGAATGTCATAAATTTGATGCTATTTTTTACATTCTTTTTATTCACATAATAACCAAAGCAAGAAGCATAATCACTAATATTCTCTTCTCCGTTTACCAATAAAGATGTACAGTATTTTTCAACATGTTCTGTTATCACCTTTTTAAATACATTCAATATTTCATCTTTGATAATATCTTTTCTATCTGGAGATGTTAAATTGAGAGTTTTGTCGCTTACATGTAAATCACCTTTTAAGTATGGCAATCCTTCTAACGGAGCAACCAACCTTCCTTTGTAAAATACATTGACATTATTTCCCCAAGAGTAATTATTTCCTAATGCAATCCAACCTTTGCAATTTTCATCATCTACAGAAAATTGATACTTGCTACCATCACCCTCCGTTAGATCCTTTTCTTCAACTAATTCTCCATTATAATAAATGTCTAACTCATGAATACCAAGCACCTCTACACGTTCTTGTATTCTATATTCGCTTGCTGTATCAAAATCAAAATTTCTAAGAATCAGTTTATATCCATCATAATATTCATTTATTTCTTCTACTTTGATTTCTGTATTGTTCGTAGAAATCATATCTTCTACATCAAATGTGATATATGTATTTCCTGAATGAACATTGATAAGATTACTGACAGTAATATTGCTGAAGAATCCCATACCAAAAGGATTTTCACTATTCCTTATTTCTTCATCCCAATCACTTTCTGCAATAGAAAATAGTGCCTGTGGTTTAGTAAGTATATTGCCATTATTTTCAATAGTGACTGTACCTTCTCCCCATCTATCAACAGTAACCTTTACTTCTGTTGATTTTGCTCTCTGAGCATTCTGTACATCTTCATCAAGGAAACAATATATATCCTTAAATGTGCTTTGGCGAAGCAACTTAAGTTGATTTATCACATTCACTTTTAATTCTACTGCCAAATAAACTTACCTCCGTTTCTTCTTTATATATCAATCCTATTTACGGATGAAAACTTGGCATCAACTGCAATTTGAACAGATTCTTCTCATGCATCATATCAATTCTCTTCTTTACTTCTCCATCTTCAATCTCACCAGTACGAATATATCTGTCCAAAGCATCATAAGTAAATCCGAGATTATCTTCGTCTGTCTTCCCACAAAGACCATCTGAAGGAACCTTATCAATCAAATCATCTGGTAAACCTAGCACTCTTCCAATCTGTTTGATTTCTGTAACTGTCAAATTAGATAACGGACTAAAATCACCTGCCGCATCACCATATCGTGTGGAATACCCTACCCAATCCTCAGATAAATTACATGTATTCGCAACTCTACCATTCATACTCTGGCTAACTGCATATAAGGTTGACATTCTGATACGAGCCGGAAGATTAATAAGAGTCTGGTCGCTAATATCCATATTCTCTTTCATTGCATTAAGTACACCATTAACAGCATCTTCAATAGGAACTGTAACAAATTTAATACCAAGATTTCCACACAAGAAATACGAATAAGAAATATCGCTTTGCTCACCATTCGGCATTAGTACACCGATTACTCTATCCTTACCAAGTGCTTCTACACACAAAGCTGCTACAATAGAACTATCCTTTCCGCCCGAAATGCCAACAACGGCATTACAGTCCTTCCCGTTTTTCTCAAAGAATTCTCTGATCCAGTCTACACATTTATTTTTTACATCAACTGCATTAAAATCACTCATTAGAATTTGCCTCCATGTAATATTCCTCTTACTTCGCTTAAAGTATATTCCTTTATCATTTTTCCATTTCTGAATACTGTTTTTAATAGGTTCTTTTCGTTATTCATTGCATCATTCCAAGTAAATCCGTCTTCATAAATAAGTTTTCCGTTCTTTTCTAATACAACACAGCAACCCTTCTGAGACTTCTTAAATCCACCATCTTTCGGGTTCTTAAAGATAGGAAATGGTTTATTATCAATCTCACAATATGTTGCTTTAATGCAAGAACTAAATGTGTCTCTTGTGAATGGCTTTAATAAACCATTTTCTTCGACACATTGAAACGAGAAAGAACCAACTCCAAGAGCAACATTAGAACATGCAAATCCTTCTTCTTTAAGAATACGATAAATTTCTTCGCATCTCTGAATTGTAATGGAATCGCCATAAATAGCCTTTACATGTGGATCTAATACCTTGTATCCTTTACTGTTGATTGTTCCACCAAAAATATCCCATAACTTAAATACTGTCTTAGTTATTACTTCTACACAATCACCAGAATCACCACGCATAAGCATACAGCCATTATGATTCATAATTTCGTTTCTTAGCTGTGGAAGAACATTCTCAATAATATTCCAGTAATCATAAGAATCAAGAACTGCACTAAAACTTGTATTAGGATAAATCTCCGTAAGTAATCTTCTAAGTAATGTAATCTCATCGCCATCAACCGCATAATTACTACACATTACTGAATGTTCTGTACTTGGACTACCAAATGCAACTGGTTCTTTTGTGCAATCACAATTATAATTCTTCTCCAAATAAGGAATTGTAGGAACTGTTGCAGTATTCAAGAAAGATAAACACCAACCTGCACCTGCTTTAACTGCCGACTCCGTACATTCTTCTCCTCTAAAATCAAATGAACCTAATGCTCTTGCTCTTGAAACATCATTATCACAAGTCAATGCATAATATCTATCTACAATTTCTCTATATGTAGCTCCAACTGTGGCCGATAACATTGGATGCCAACTTTCTGCGCTAATTAAACTCTCAAGAGACTGTGGAAGCCATGCAAAATCTGGATGTGTGTTCGTAATGCCAAACATAGGAACGTGCATTGGAACTTTTACACCTTCTGGTAATGCTACAATTTCGATAGGCAAGTAACCCAAGTTATGAAGTTTCTCAATTTTTTCAATTTTGTAAGAATTTTCGCCCAATGTAGCATCCATAATCCTTTTATACTCATTAATTACTTCTTTAAATGGTCTTGTAAAAAAATCATTATCAAAATAGTTAATTAAGTATGTTTTAATAAATCCTTGCAGACCAAACATTACAACATTATCCCATCTTTCAACCCTACTCATTCTTGGAGTAAAATAAGATACGGATTTAGTAATATTTTTAGGTAACATTTCTGCATGTACCGCTTTGTAAAAATCAATTAGTAACATCGGGTTTGTCTTATTCGTCATTTTTAATGTCCTCCTTATATCTCCAAATATATCCATTTGCAGTTTTTAATTTGCCTTTACAACACTTTGTAATAGAACTATTATCTGTTCCAGTTTTTCTAAAAGCTTCTTGACCTGATATAAACTCATTTATTTTATTCATATTCAGATCATACTGTATTATCGCCTTAGACATTTTTTTAATTGTATTTTCTGTATAAATACGTCCCTTGTTTCTTTTTATTAGTAAATCAATCGCAGATTGTGGCATTTTCCTTCCGATATTACTCTTATGCAATCTTTCTAATTGTTGTTTTTGACATTCTGAAAGTTTATTTCCTTTCTTACGTTCACTTATACACTTTCTATGTTCAACGGAAAATGGATTCCTTTTTCTACCTAACAAACTCTCACTAATTTGTTTACGTGTGTTTTCTGTATGACGATGACCTAATGCATTTTTATTACCTATAAGACCTTTTACAAGACGCTCTTTCCCCGTGATGCTCATAACTGTTGGTGTACGCCCCATGTTACTTTCACTAATTTTTCTCTTATGTTCTTTAGAAAGAGATAATCCCTTAAACACCGCTCTTCCACCATCTGAAACATTATATAATTGAAAACCAGCAGACTTTAAATTTTTTATCATATTGACTTCACATTTGTTTGCTGTTATTTCGTCCAAATTCATTCTGATAATAAAATGCTTAAAATTATCAAATCCATATTTTTGTATTGCATTATAAAAATATTTACATTGATAATAGCCAGATCCATCATATCTCCATCTTCGTTTAATACCTTGACATGTAATTCCAACATAATATTTGTCAGATGGACTCTTATGTAAATATAAGATATAGTTATTAGCCCCCCTCTTATTGTATAAAGGATTACCAATATCCTCATAGGTAATTTGAATCATTTTAGGTCATTAAACCTCCATAACTGTAATTTTTACATGTTCGCCAGTAAAAATACTATTTGTTGTAAACAATCTTTCTACCGTATTATTTTCTAATGACTTAATCAAAGTACCATTCTCCCTATTAAGAACCGAATTTTCAGTGTGCGTTGCAAAAGCATAGATTTTATCTACACCATTTTCTTTCAAAGTATTTGCACTATAATAAAGGGAGCCACCATATGCAATAATGTCATCAATCATAAGAACTGTTTTATCAGATAGGTTAATACCATTAGACTTTATATCCAAACCAAGAATCTTTCCTGTATCCCAATCTCTTTTCTTTTCACCATAACAGTATTTGTATCTAGGGAACATATCAGAATATCGTTTGGATGCTCCCTCGTCTGGAAAATATAAAATCAAATCCGTATTGTCTTTCTCAATCTGTTTAATTACTTCATTGATATAAATCTTTGGAGTTTCTATAATTACATTATCAATTAGTGCTACGCCTACATTACTATGTGCATCTAAAATCGTTACTAAATCAAAATCAAGCCAGTTAATAACATCTGCAAAACTCTTTAATGTAAATACTTCATCTCTTTCATGAATCCGATCCATTCTTGCAATACCAGAACTGCTTTCATTCATAAGGTCTGCTACCATATCCCTCAGCTTTCCCTGTATCTCCAATCCATCTTCATCCCTTGCCCTTATCAATGCCTCTTTCAATCTTTGTGCCTGCTGTGTCTTCTCCCATGGCGTTAGTTCCCGATTCAAGGCATTTCCCATCAGAAGGGACAGTTCCAGCATTGCAGGAGTCATATCTTTGTAAAGATAACGCACCTTCTCGTATTCCCGATACCCCCGTTCAAGGTTCTTGATATTCGCAAGGTTACGCCTGTGCCCGCTCACGATACAAAACTCCCCATTCACTCTCGCCAAGACCGTCGGCTGCTGCTGTCCCACCGCAAGGAAGCTGTCTGCAAGTTCTTCTATATTTTCCTGCGAATAAAAATTACTCTCCGAAGGCTTCACATCCATGGGGTTCAGCCATATCTCCTTGTACGCATTCACTGTCCCTGACTCGGACTCCTTTTTCTTAATGTCTATCAAATCGTTAATTCCAAATTTCGCCATACCCCATTATCTCCCTATTCCCGTATAACTGGTCACGAAATGCTTATAATCCTGCGCCGCACCACAGCATGGGCTGTACTCGTAGATTGGTTTCTTCACAAAAGAATTTTCTGCCACCTTTGCAGAATACCGAATCCTGCCAAGAACCTTATACTGCCTGTAATGCTTGCTTTCTGCATTGTCCCATTCCTGCCTGAGCCATTCTAACCCTGCCGCTTCTCCGTCCGTATTCTGGTAAATCGTTATCAGCACACCTTTTAATTCCAAAGACGGATTCAGAGCCTTTACGTCCTCAATCTGACCTGCCACAATATCCAGACCTTCTAAGGAATTTTCATCAATCTTCACAGGAACGATAACTTCATCTGTAACCCCAAGGGCATTGACCACATTGATTCCAATATCCGGGGGATTGTCTATGATACAGTAATCATAGTTTTGACAAATGTTGTCTTCTGTCTGATTGTTGATACCGGCTTTTAGAAATCTCCGGTATCTCTCCGTCATGTCAGTCTCTCCCTCTCTCACCAGATTCCAGGCTGCGCCAAACAATGACAGATTCGCCGTGATAATATCTATCCCTTCATAATCTGTCGCCTGTATCAATTCCACTGGATTCTGCCAATCACCGCTTAGTATCCTTGCGACAGGTGCGGTCTGCTCTGCCTCATACCGGGCAAATGCCTTACTCAGATTCCCCTGCTTGTCGTTATCCCACAATAATACCCGGTTGCCCCTGCGCCACAATTCATAAGCCATGTTTACCGAAGTAAAACTTTTCCCAACTCCGCCCTTTAAATTTAATAAACTAACCGTCTTCATACCGTTCCTCACCATCCTTGATTTATTTCTGATAAATTGTTCCATTTGTATTTTTTAGACAAATCTGCACATAAAAAACGCTACCAGACTTACTCCGATAGCGTTAAAAACAATGATAAAACTATATACCAAACATTTTTCTTGTACTTTCGACATCTTCCACACTACAGCCAAGATTCTCGGCAATCTGCACATTTGTTAAATCCGGATTCTTCTTAACCATCTGGAAAATATCTGCCGATAATGTGATTCCCTCACTGTCGTCCCGCAAACTAAAGTTCAAATCTCCCGCACAAAAACGTCAAATTAAAATCTCAGTTTTTAAACACTGTCTATAAAAGCGTGCTGCAGGAGGCGGCACGTTTTCCTCTTGACCATCCCATGTCATTCCGATATAGTTTTTATGGAACGAAAAAAGAGAAAGAACAGCCCCTTCCACAGTTCGTTCTTTCTCTCACATACCAGTGTGCCTGCCATATACGGGATCATGTCCCGCTCATGAGGCTCCAGCACCACCGACATATATTATGATAAGAGAAAATTCCCTGTTTTGCAAGCTGGTTCGTATAAAAAGTTCATCAAAGATCCTGTTCGATTCCTTTATGGCCGGATTCCGTTCGGAACTGCAGACCTGTCCCTGCTGTGGGGCAAAGGGATCCTGCCGCATCCATGCCTACTATGACCGCTCCCTGGTGGACTTTATAGGCGGCACCCAGGTCCGCCACAGCCTCTGCATCATGCGCCTCATCTGTACCTGTGGCCATACCCATGCCATCCTCCCGGACTTCATCATTCCCTACTCCGGCTACGGCCTGTTCTTCCTTCTACGTGTCCTGGCGGAGTATTTCCTGCGCCTTTCCACTGTGGAAAGGCTATGCGAACGCTTCGGCATCACCCTTTCCCAGCTGCGCCGGTGGCTGCAGCTCTTTCGGGTGCAGAAGGAAGATTGGCTCGGCGTGCTTTCCTCCATGGAGGTTTCCGGCCTTTCCTTCCTGAAGTCCCTGCTCACGCAGCCGGCTTATTCGGATTTCGCCTCCGCCTTTGTCCGCCGTTTTACAAAGTCTTTCCTCCAGTCCCATAAAAACCCGGCACTTTACTGCCAGCAGGTGTTCGGCCCCTGACCC
>OFGL01001614.1_pt1 | contig 12549 bp, 14 predicted proteins | sample 1521801 | NCBI WGS metagenome assembly OFGL01 (sample SAMEA3504085, study PRJEB24116) | mouse gut metagenome | biome: mouse gut; feature: mouse-associated habitat; material: faeces | place: Denmark | collected 2011 | reverse complement strand
ATAATTCTGTGGCAACTGTTTACATAAAATGCACAATTCGTTTGGCAAAATATTATTAGAAAGCTTTTCAATTATATCATTTGTTATGTGGTCAGGTTCAAGAGAACCTAAACGGACACGAGTGATTTTTTCATTGTCTGCACATATTTTAACTGCATCAACAATGTCGAAATTTTCATTTTTTCCGTAAGCTGAAAGGTTAATTCCGACAAGCACAATTTCTTTGATACCTGAATCTGCCAATGAATTGATTTCTTCTCTGAGATTATCCGGATGCTTTGAACGTACCCGACCCCTTGATTTAGGAATAATGCAGTATGAGCAGAATCTGTCGCATCCGTCCTCAATCTTTACAAAGGCCCTTATTCTGTCACTGAAGCTGTTGATTGAGCATTCACGAAACCTGTCACCTGCTTCATGTTTTTCTATATTAAGAATTCTGCTTTTATTTGTATTGTATTCGTTAATTAGTTTAAGAATATCAGCGTCATTTTTATTTGAAAAAACAATATCAGCCTCAATCAGCTTTTCTGCATCTTCGGGGAAAGCCTGCGGCATACATCCTGTTAATATCACAACGGATTTTGGGTGCTTTTTCTTGAATTTCCTGACATTCTGCCGTGTTTTCTGGTCAGCCGTTGCAGTAACTGTACAGGAGTTGATTATGTAGTAGTCTGCATTCTCGGCAGGTGAAACAATCTCAAATCCTGCATTCTTCAGCAGCTCGCTCATATATTCTGTTTCATATTGATTGACTTTGCAACCGAGTGTATAAAATGCTGCTTTCATAATCTGCCTCCAAATCTTTTATGTGATTATAACAAAGTTTTGTTATTAATACAAGGTTTTGGTAATATTATTTAATGGTGATATTATGAAAAGAATAATTATTTTTGTTATGTCCCTGCTTATTTTTATTTCAATGCCTGTAAAAATAATGGCAGAGGATAAGGAAATTAAAGTCAAGTCAAGTATACTTATGTGTATGAATACAGGTGATATTATCAGTGAAGAAAATGCATATGAGCATATGTCACCTGCATCTGTTACTAAAATTGTCAGTATGCTGATAATACTTGAATCAATTGAAAGCGGTAAAATCGGACTTGATGATATGGTTGCCGCAAGTGAAAATGCTGTATCAAAAGGCGGCTCTCAGATTTGGCTTGAGGTCGGTGAGCAGATGAGTGTAAATGATTTGCTGAAGGCTGTAATTATCGCTTCTGCAAATGATGCCTGCACACTTCTTGGCGAATATATTGCAGGCAGTGATTCGGCTTTTGTTGATATGATGAACAGCAGAGTAAAGGAATTGGGGTTAAAGGACAGCCATTTTGAAAACTGCACGGGGCTTGATGACGAAATAACCAATCATTACTCCTGTGCTTATGACCTCGCAGTCATCGCTTCAGAGGTGATGAAACATGAAATTGTTACACAGTACTCTACGGTATGGCTTGACAGCCTGAGAAATGGTGAAACTGAGCTGAACAATACCAATAAGCTTGTGAATAAATATAACGGTATTACAGGCTTGAAAACAGGCACAACCTCAAAAGCCGGCTTCTGTCTTTGTGCAACAGCATCACGTGACGGGCTGAATCTGGTATCAGTAGTTCTCGGTGCGGACACAAGTGACGACAGATTTCAAAAATCAGTAAATCTTCTTGATTATGGCTTTGCCAATTATAAGGTGGAAAAATTTAAGATTGATGAAAGCAAGCTTACAAATGTTAAGGTTAAAAACGGTGTCGTTAAAGAAATTAAACCCACAGCAGGTGACTGCGGTGAAATTATGCTACCAAAGGCATCCTCCGAATTTGAATATGAATATAAAATTTCTTCTGAGGTAAAGGCGCCTCTTAAAGCAGGGGATGAGCTGGGTACAATTGTTGTAAGCAGCAGTGGCAAAGAAATATCAACCATAAAGCTTGCTTCGGATAAAAATGTAGATAAAATCACTTTCAAATACATATTTACACACTTATTAAAGAATATTTAAAAATGTGTTGAATATTTCATAAAAATGGTGTAATATATTTATTCAAGCAAAATTTGACAATATGTTATACAAATTTGAGGTGGTACCATGTCTATGAAATTTATTTCAAATCACGCAGAGGGTATAGTGTCTGCTGCAGATATCAAGGCTCTTGAGCCTAAGGCAGTTGAGGCTATGAATACATTGCACAGCAAAACAGGCGAGGGCAATGATTTCCTTGGATGGCTTACCCTTCCTACGGATTATGATAAGGAAGAGTTTGACAGAATTAAAAAAGCTGCTGAATACATTAAGGATAATGCGGATATTCTTATTGTAATCGGTATCGGCGGCTCCTATCTTGGTGCAAGAGCGGTTATTGAATGCCTTAAGTCACCGAACTATAATTCAATAAAAAAAGATACACCTGATATTTATTTTATTGGTAATTCAATCAGTCCATCAATGCTTACAGAACTTGTTTCAATCTGTGAGGGTAAGGATATTTGTGTTAATGTTATCAGTAAGAGCGGAACTACAACTGAGCCTGCTATTGCTTTCCGTGTATTCCGTGATTTGGTTTACAATAAGTATTCTGCTGATGAAGCAGCAAAAAGAATTTTTGCAACAACAGATAAAGCCAAGGGCACATTAAAGCAGCTTGCCGATGAAGAAGGTTATGAAACATTTGTTGTTCCTGATGATGTTGGCGGCAGATTTTCTGTTTTAACTGCTGTCGGTCTTCTTCCTATCGCTGTTGCAGGTATTGATATTGATAAGCTTATGTCCGGCGCAAAAGAAGCACAAAACAGTTTAAATGCTGTAACTGTTGAGGAAAACCCTGTATTAAAATACGCTGCAGTAAGAAATGCTTTTTATAATAAAGGCACAAAACTTGAGTGCTTTGTTTCTTATGAGCCTTGTATGGCAATGTTTAACGAATGGCTGAAACAGCTATTTGCCGAGAGTGAGGGTAAAGACGGAAAGGGTCTTTATCCTGTTTCCTGTATTTTCTCAACTGATTTGCATTCAGTAGGTCAGTATATTCAGGAAAGCGGCAGCAGCCTGATGTTTGAAACTGCTATTAAGTTCAATAATCCGCACGATGATTTCTTAATCACCGAGCAGGAAGGTAATATTGATGGTCTTAATTTCCTTGCAGGCCGTTCAATGAGCTATGTTAACGAAAAGGCTCGTCAGGGTACACTGCTTGCTCATACTGACGGCGGTGTTGGTAATCTTGTCATTGAATGTGATTCTATTACTGAAAATGAGATTGGTTATTTAATCTATTTCTTTGAAAAGGTATGTGCTGTTTCCGGTTACATTCTTGGTGTAAATCCTTTCAATCAGCCTGGTGTTGAGAGCTATAAAAAGAATATGTTTGCTCTTTTAGGTAAGCCGGGTTATGAAAAGGAAAAAGAAAGTCTTGAAAAAAGACTTGGCATATGTTAATATGTAACTGTAAATAAAATACCTGGGAGGAATTCTAATATGATTAAACTTATCATAGGTAATAAAGGTACGGGAAAAACAAAAAAATTGATTGATCAGGTTAATGCTTGTGTTGAAAGCTCAGACGGCAATGTTGTTTGCGTTGAGAAAGAACCAAAGCTGACTTATGATGTTTCATCCAAGGCTCGCCTGCTTGAAACAGATACATATTTAATCAATGGTCACAAGGCTTTTTATGGTTTCCTTGCCGGAATCTGTGCCGGTAACTATGATGTTACGGATATTCTCATTGATGCTACATTCAAAATTGTTGGCAGAGAGTATGAAAAATTATCTCAGTTCTTTGAAATGCTTTCAGAACTTTCAGAGGCAACAGATGTTAACTTCTACTTCACAATCAGTTGTGATAAAGAAGATTTACCTGTAGAGGTATTTGATTACTGCGAAGAAATGTAAATTATTATTTGAGGAGATACATACAAATGATTATTGTTACAACAGAAACGATTAACGGCAAAACTATTAACCATTTGGGAATGGTTTGCGGTAATGTAGTTACATCAAAAAACTTTGTTAAGGATTTCGGTGCAGGCTTAAAGTCAATCGTTGGCGGTGAGCTTGGTTCATATACCAAAATGCTTTCAGAGGCTCGTGACATTGCAACACAGCGTATGATTCAGGCTGCTGAGTCAATTGGTGCAGACGCTATTGTTAATGTAAGATATTCAAGCTCTGCTATTATGCAGGGTTCTGCTGAGATTGTTGCAACCGGCACAGCAGTTAAGTTTATTGACTAATAATTATTTTATTTGTTAAAAGCCTTCATTTTCGAAGGCTTTATTTTTTTGATTTACAGATTCTTTATATTTTCAAAATATCACTGCGGATATGATGCTGATTTCAAATAATTTATTTTAAAATTAACTATTGACAAAGTGCCCCCTTATATATATAATACTAAGGTACACGTAAAAGTGTCTTGTGCGAGGTGATTTTGTGAAAATTAACCTTATTAATTTGCTGAATGGTGAGCAGGACAGCCTGTCTGTCGACTACACGCTTGACCTTAGCAATTTAATTTACAGTTCTTATAGTCCTGTTAAAGAGCCTGTAAGTATTAGTGTCAGACTTTATTCAAAGGCAGATGTGCTTTACCTTGACCTTAAAATCGAATTTAGATTTTGCGGTGTCTGTGACAGATGTGCTGAGGAAATAGAAAAAGATTTTACAATTACAATTAATAAAATTATCGTTGAAGAACTGCAGAATATTGATAATGACGATGATTATATTGTAGTTGACAATCAGCTTCTTGATTTGGATGAACTGGTGAATGAAGAGGTTTCGTTATCACTCCCTTCAAAGATACTGTGCAGCGATGATTGCAAGGGGCTTTGCCCGAAATGCGGAACAAATCTAAATGTCAATAAATGTGATTGCAAGGGTGATGTCGACCCCAGAATGGCGGCACTGCTGCAATTGCTTGATAATGAATAAATGCTTTATTATAATAAAGGAGGCTATTAAAATGGCAGTACCAGCAAGAAAAACATCAAAGGCAAGAAAGAATAAGAGAAGATCAAGCGTTTGGAAGATGGATGCTCCTACACTTGTAAAATGCCCTAACTGCGGCGGATATGCTGTATCTCATAAGGTTTGCGGCAACTGTGGCTACTATGGCGGCAGAGAAGTTATTGCTAAGGAAGAAGCATAATTTACTTATAACTTTCTGTGTGAAATTGGGGCGTGCTATACCGAGAGAGTGAATCTTTCTTTGCGCCCGGATCACGGTTAAAAATCCCGGTGCATACTTGTTGTATCCACTGGGATTTATTAATTTGCTCTTATGCTTTTGATAGGCATAATTATAATATGAGGTATATTAACTATGGCAAAACCTGTTGTTGCGGTAGTCGGCAGACCTAATGTAGGCAAGTCGACTCTTTTTAACAAGTTAATAGGAACAAGGCTTTCGATTGTTGATGATACACCGGGTGTAACCCGTGACAGAATTTACGGTGATTGTGAGTGGCTCAGCCATAAATTTCTGCTTGTTGATACAGGCGGTATTGAGCCGGAGAGCAAGGATATCATTTTATCCCAGATGCGGGAGCAGGCGCAGATCGCCATTGACACAGCGGATGTGATCATTTTTCTGGTAGACGTGAAGCAGGGCCTGCAGGATGCCGATTCCAAGGTGGCCGATATGCTGAGACGTTCCCATAAGCCAGTGATTCTGGCAGTAAATAAGGTGGATGATTTCAAAAAATATATGGCGGATGTCTATGAGTTTTATAATCTGGGGATTGGGGAACCTTACCCGATCTCTTCCACGAACCGCCTCGGCTTTGGAGAACTTCTGGACGAAGTGATTGCCCATTTCGGGCAGGAGGCGGAGGATGAGGAGGAGGATAACCGCATCAAGGTGGCCATTATCGGAAAACCGAATGTGGGGAAATCTTCCATCATCAACCGCCTGACCGGGGAAAACCGTCTGATCGTTTCGGATATTGCCGGAACGACGAGAGATGCGGTAGACACGGACATTACCCACAATGGAAAAGAGTATGTGTTTATTGATACGGCGGGGCTTCGGAGAAAAAATAAAATCAAAGAAGAGCTGGAACGCTATATGATTATCCGAACGGTATCGGCGGTGGAGCGGGCGGATATAGCCGTACTCATCATAGACGCCGTGGAGGGTGTGACGGAGCAGGACGCCAAAATCGCCGGGATTGCCCATGACAGGGGAAAAGCGGTGATTATCGCGGTCAACAAATGGGACGCCGTAGAGAAGGATAACCAGACAGTCAAAGAGTACACGCAGAAAATCAGACAGGTGTTATCTTTTATGTCCTACGCCGAGATCATGTTTATTTCGGCAGTGAGCGGACAGCGGCTGATGAAGCTGTATGATGTGATTGACGCGGTGAATGAGAACCATTCCATGCGTGTGGCGACAGGTGTATTAACCGAGATTGTGACGGAGGCAGTGGCGTTACAGCAGCCCCCCGCCGACAAAGGAAAGCGTCTGCGTATTTACTATACGACCCAGGTTGCGGTGAAGCCGCCCACATTTGTGATTTTTGTGAACGACAAGGAATTGATGCACTTTTCCTATTTGCGGTATCTGGAAAACCAGATACGGGACACCTTCGGTTTTGTGGGAACGCCCCTGAAATTTTTTGTCAGGGAGAGAAAGGATAACAGATAAAAGTGGAACGGATCTATTGCTTACTGATCGGCTATGCGTTTGGACTTTTTCAGACGGCTTATATTTATGGGAGACTGCATGGCATTGATATCAGAAATTACGGGAGCGGCAATGCGGGCACTACGAATACGCTCCGTGTATTTGGGACGAAGGCCGGTCTTCTTGTGCTTCTGGGAGATATTATGAAGTGCATTCTTGCAGTCGTGATTACAGGTGCTGCTTTTGGAAACAGCCACCCTGATATGATTTATCTGTTAAAAATGTATACTGCGGCGGGTGCCATTATCGGGCATAACTTTCCCTTTTATCTCAAATTTAAAGGGGGGAAGGGTATTGCGGCTACCGCAGGCTTGATTCTCTCTTTTCACCCGTACCTTATTCCAATGGGAATTATCCTTTTTTTTGGCGCGTTCTTCATCACCCACTATGTGTCGCTTGGTTCGCTGCTTGTGTACGCAGGATTTCTGATCGAGCTGGTGATTCTGGGGCAGATGGGGATATTTGGCATGTCACAGGCTTTTTTAATTGAAATGTATCTTATAGCAGGGTTTCTGACAGTCATGGCTTACTGGAAGCACCGGGAGAATATCAAGCGGCTTGTAAGCGGCACGGAGCGTAAAACTTATCTGACGCACAAAAGCACAGGGGCGGAGGAGACCACAGAGGGCAAATCCGCACAGAGATGAGTCGGCGCGGTGTAAAAGGAAGGGCAAGGAGGATCATATGGCAGCGATTGGTATTATAGGCGCAGGAAGCTGGGGAACGGCATTGGCGGTTCTTCTTCACAAAAACGGACATAAAGTCACAGTCTGGTCGATCATGGAATCGGAGATTGAGATGTTTACGAGGGAGCGGGAGCACAAAGATAAGCTGCCGGGTGTCAGTCTGCCGGAGGATATGATATTCACCACGGATCTGGAGGCGGCTGTTCAGGGGAAGGATGTGCTTGTGCTGGCAGTTCCCTCGCCGTATACCAGAAGTACGTCCCATTCCATGCAGCCTTATGTGCGTGAGGGACAGGTCATTGTCAATGTGGCGAAGGGAATAGAGGAGAAGACCCTTTTAACTTTGTCGCAGATCATAGAGGAGGAAATCCCGCAGGCGGAAACAGCGGTGCTTTCCGGACCGTCCCACGCGGAGGAAGTGGGCAGGGGCATTCCCACAACCATTGTCGTGGGAGCGAAAAAGAAGGCTACGGCCGAGTATCTTCAGAATGTATTTATGAATGAGGTGTTCCGCGTCTACATCAGCCCCGATGTGCTTGGCATCGAGCTGGGAGCGGCGCTTAAGAATGTGGTGGCGTTGGCGGCGGGAATCGCCGACGGTCTCGGTTATGGAGACAATACGAAGGCAGCGTTAATTACAAGAGGAATTGCGGAGATCGCAAGACTCGGGCTTGCTATGGGCGGCAGGATCGAGACGTTCAGCGGGCTTACCGGTATCGGGGATCTGATCGTGACCTGTGCATCCATGCACTCCAGAAACCGGCGGGCAGGCATTCTGATCGGCAAGGGATATACGATGGAGCAGGCAATGGATGAGGTCAAGATGGTGGTGGAGGGCGTGCACTCAGCCAAGGCGGCTATGGGACTTGCACAGAAGTATCAGGTACAGCTCCCCATTATCGAGCAGGTGAACGCGGTATTGTTTGACGGGATGCCCGTGGACGAGGCGGTGAAAAACCTGATGCTGCGGGATAAGAAGATTGAGAATCCGCTGATTCCGTGGGAGGAGAAGTGATTACAGGCAGGCTTCTCCCAGCTCGTAAAGAATATCGTTGGTTTCAGGAACGGATAGTTTTCGGTTTAGTGCAAAGAGGATAACGGAGTCTCTGCGGTTTCTGGCGTCCAGCGCAGGCATTCTTGCGATACGGAGAAGCTGGCCGGTGTCCGGGCAGGCAAGCTGCAGAGCCAGAGCAATACACAAAACAACATCGCGGCTTGGATTTTTAATGCCGCGAAAAACCTGGTAAATATATTCCCCTTTGCAGGAGCGGTCTGCGATTTGCGAGATCTTGTAATCGGTTTCGGACAGCAGCTGTTTTAAATAGAGATGCAGCGGCAGGTCCAGAAGTTCCTCCCTGTTTTTGGTGAGGTATTGGGCAATATCCGTACTTGTTGTAATTTCATGGATGAGATCTTCTGTTTTTTTCTTCATAATGCATGAATATCCTTTCTGACGCCCTGTCTTTCTTTCACTTATAAAATATCACAATGTAAGGCAAATGGGAAAGCAAAATGAATACGTTTACAGAGGAATACCGATTTTCCTGTTATCAGAAAATAAAGACCCTTGACGGAAACGGAAGTATATGGCTGGTGGAAAACAGTGTCACGGGAAGGCAGTATACCATGCGGAGGCTGTCGCTGACGTCGGCAGCGGTGTACGAGAGGCTGCTTGAAATCAGTCATCCGCACATCGTAAAAGTATGGGAAGTGTTTCGACGGGAAAATTTTCTTTATGTGGTGGAGGAATATTTGCAGGGTCGTCTGCTTTCCGACATACTTTCTGAAAAAAGAATGCCGCGCAGACAGATCCGCAAGGCAGCCGGGCAGATTTTGACAGCCCTTGACGCGCTGCATGGGCATCAGATCATTTATCGTGATTTGAAGCCGGAAAATATCATGGTGGACGAAAGGGATGGCTGCAAGCTGTTTGATTTTGATATAGCCCGGGTTTATGACAGGGAAAAGGAGCGGGATACATCGTCCAGGGGAACAAGAGACTATGCGCCGCCGGAACAGTTTGGCTTTGGACAGACGGATGCACGCTCGGATATCTATGCGTTTGGAGTGACGCTTAATATCATGGCTACAGGGTGTTTTCCGGCCAGAAAGCTTAGCGGCGGACGACTTGGCGGCATAGTCAGACGCTGTGTGGAATTTGATCCCAAAAGACGTTACCAGAATGTCGGGCAGATTCTGAGACATATCCGATTCCTAAAATGGGAAAAGGCAATGAGTCTTAGTGTCTTCTTTCTTGTTTTTGTCCTGCTTCTTGGTGTTTCATTTGGCAGGCACAGGCAGGTTCCCGCATTGTCCAGTGTGGCCAATGCCGGACGTAATGACAGGATGGTCCGACTGGGAGGACAGATGGATGCAGGGGACTATCCTGCGCTGCTTCTGACAGATCAGGAAAAGGCGGTGTTTGAGGCGGGGCAGGTTTTTTTAGAAGGGACAACGGTCTGTGCAGAGAAGACGGATGACTGTCTGCGGATGGATATTGCGGTAAAGGACCGGGAAAGCGTCCAATTATTGTTTTCGGACCATCTGAAAGAGGGAGATGTCTGGGCAGACGCTTATGGTTTGAATTTGCAGGAGACCGAGCCGGAATATGAAATCCTGCTTCACGATATGGATCAAAACGGGAAAGCGGATCTGGTCGTCACACTATGCAGGAGAAAAAAGGTGGAGACACCAGATCCTGTCAACAATTACGATCTTGCAGCCTATTCTGTTTTGTGGGCGGTATACTGGGATGATCGTGAAGGCCCGGTCTGTTCGGAACCTCTGTTTTTTTCAGGGATGCCAACATTGACGGCGGATGGTATTTTGCAGGATGATCTGACAAGGGAATGGATCGGTTTAGAAAACGGAATATGGAAACTGTACTGACAGCACAGTACAAAACGCCTCATAGGATGTATCATCATCTTACGGGGCGTTTATAATTCATCGAGATGGCAGGCCAGCGTTTTCACGGTACGCCAGAACTGCTTTTGTTTGTCGGGACTGCTTCCCTCCAAAAAGACGGAAATGTCCGCCGGCAGAGAAGTCTCATGGAGCATGCGGTCGAAGAGAAGATAATCGACGCTCACATCCAGCACGGCTGCCAGTTTATAGAGGCTTTCTACGGACAGCTTGCGGGAGCCTCTCTCGATATGGCCAATAAAGGAGGTTGACAGATCGCAGGCTTCGCCAAGCTGTTCCTGTGTCATGCCCGCTCCTTCACGCTGTCTGCGGATACGCATTCCGATTTCCGAATAATTGATGGCATTGTCCATTGAGATCTCCTTACTCATTTTTTCAGTATATAGGATTTGCAAAACAGCATGAATATACTATTAGAATTATTAATTGACTATAAGAAGTATTGGCGGTAAAATTGAAATGATACAGGAAGAGAAAAAGGAAAAGAGGGAGGAGGAAGAGGAGTTGACAGAGCAGGAGAAGGCGCTTGTAAGGAAGGATTTGGCGTTGTGTCTGAAACTGAATGCGAAATTGGGCAATTATCAGAATCGGAGCGCAGTGCAAAAAATATACGACTGGGTGGCGATGGAACCAAGATTTCACACGGTGATCGGAAAAAGGTATGTGAAGCGGTTGGGGGATATACTGGAAGGAGAAACAGATTTTGTGGATTGTGTGCTGTGTAACGGGTTTATGATAGATGGGACAGCGGTCTGCGAAGACTGTCTGAATAAGTATCGGAATCTGATTCCGCAGTCGGCAGACACCAAAGAGCAGACGGGAAACGGTACCGTTCAGAAAATGACGGCAATTTCCGAACGGGCGGCAGATACAGCGAGACAGATGAGCGCCACGGCGAAAGAAAATCTGCATACCATGTCCGCAAGGATCAGTGAATTTACAGAGGAAAATGAAACAGTAAACGCGGCGAAGGATAAGCTGAAGGGAATGGCTGAAAGCGGTATGGAAAAACTGCAGAACAACCCGGAAGCGGCGAGGGCGATGGAGAAAGGAAAGGAGCAGGTAAAAAAAGCGCAGGGTAAATGGCGTGGGATGAGCAGGAAGAAGCGGATTGTGATTGCTGCGGTATGTGCGCTGCTTTTTCTGGGGGCGATAGGTGAATTGTCCTCTTCCGGTAGTGTCGGTGGCGATAATGTGTTAGATTATATTGGTGCGGATGAAAAGGAGGTATATAAGGTTTATGATAAAGCTGATTTTTATTCGTATTTTGATACCATATTGATAAATGATGAAAAAAACAGAAGCGGTCTGCCCAATATCAGCATCAGTTTACCTGATAAGAAAGTCAGCAGTTGTACATTGGAATCAGGCATGAATACTTCGCTTCATGTTGGCGGTCTGCATATAGGTGATGATGTGAACAAAATTGAATCCTGTGTAAAAAAATTGAAGGCAGGTGATAATATACTTCTTGGAGAACAGCAGGTTTCGGGCGGGCATAGTTATGGTGGATACAGCTATTCCTGTAAGTATAAGGGAAAAGATGTTGACCTTACAATTACCAGCCAGGACGGAATGATAACAAAGATAGTCATTCAGTCTCGTAGATGGTAATTATATCAAGGTCAGGCAGACAGATGGGAAAAGGCATATATGCGCATATGCGTTTCGGGACTTATTTAGGAACATGGCACAGCCCGGCTTAATCCGACCAGTTGGCCGGATTGGTGTCGTCGGGTATGTGTCCCGCCAGAATTTCTTCATAGTGCTTCAGCTTAAAATCCATATAGTCAGCGGTAGCTTTGGCCTCCGCTACTTTTTTGTGTGCGGCTTCCCGTTGTTTTGCGATAATCCGGTATCTGGCGAGGAGGTTTTCCTCAGATTCTTCCATCTGGCATAAGTCAATGTATCTTTTGATATCCTTGATTGGCATACCGCAGTTTTTCAGGCAGGTGATCCCACGCATCCAGTTGGCGGCGGAGTCATCGAAGATCCGATGATTTCCGCCGTCTCTATTACAGGGCAGCAGGCCGATATCCGTGTAGTAGCGCACGGTGTGCTCCGTCACATGGAACATTTGCGTAAATTCTTTGACAGTGTAAGTCATATGCATTCTCCCCAAGCAGCAGTTTTCTGCGTCAGCCGATCCATCCCTTCACGATCAGGAAGAGCAGCAGAACCGGCAGGATATAAGTCACATAAATGCGGATTCCTTTCGGCATTTTCAAGCCTTCGCCGGTGTTGGTCTC
>OFGL01001611.1_pt1 | contig 12593 bp, 20 predicted proteins | sample 1521801 | NCBI WGS metagenome assembly OFGL01 (sample SAMEA3504085, study PRJEB24116) | mouse gut metagenome | biome: mouse gut; feature: mouse-associated habitat; material: faeces | place: Denmark | collected 2011 | reverse complement strand
GATATGAAGCCCGCGACGACGAAAAGCAGGAGAAAGCCCCGGTGCTTATTTGCGCTGGGGCATCCACTTCTGCCCGCAGTGCGGGCAGTTTCCGAGGTCAGCCGCCGGCACTTTTGTGGACGGCGAAAAATGCGATTGACGCTGTTTCAACGCAGAAGGGCAAAAAAAGGCCGCTGTTTGCGGCTTTGCCTTGACGCTAATTCAAAAAATGGAGGATTTTTTGACATGAAGGACAAAAAAGACCGCCACACGGTCTGGATGGAACCTGTGGCGTGGGACATGGTGGGGCACCACTACCGCGAGGACAACTGCTCCACCAAGAACGAGTACATTGAGAAGGCCATCCGCTTCTACTCCGGCTACCTGGATGCGACGGGAGCGGACGAGTATCTGCCCCGTGTTCTGTCCGACGTGCTGGAGGGCAAGTTGAGTGCGCTGGGTACCGTAGCCAGGGTCAGTTTCAGGTCGTGGGGCTTGCGCTGGCCCAGCATTTTGGTCAGATCACCCTGGGGGTCTACGTCCAGCATCAGGACTTTTTTACCTTCCAGCGCAAGACCGGCCCCCAGGGTGTAGACAGTCGTGCTTTTGCCAACTCCGCCCCTTTGATTTGCTACGCTTATCACTTTCGATTTCGCCATTTTGGGGGTTCCTCCTTTCACAGATTTAGCCGCCTGCGGCGAAACAGACGGCTACGTACGGGCATGGAAAAAGCCGCCTATTCCTTTTGAGAATAAGCGGCGTATGAGCCTATGTATATCATTCTTGACCTGTGTTTCGATATGCCTGCCATTGATTGCGGTATTTTTGATGTGCTTTCCCCCAGGAAAGCATTTCCTTTACAAGTGGTATCATACTTCTGCCGCGCTTGGACAGGGAATAACTTACGCGGGGGGGTACTTCTGGATATGCGATCCGAAGGATAATACCTTCATTCACCATTTCCTGGATAGTTTGAGTCAGTACCTTTACAGAAATGCCAGACAGGGCGCTTTTGATCTCCTTAAAACGCAGTTCTCTGTTCATCAGCTCATAAAGAATGAGCAATTTCCATTTTCCAGAGAAAACATCTGAAAAACACATCAGGGCTTCTCGTTCCACAGTACGGTTATATCCTCACACAGCAGAAACAGGCCGTCTACCGTATGTGCGGCAACCGCCCTGGATAAGGTATTCATACAAACCCACAGTTTGATTGTTCATGGCGGATCCATCCTTTCCTGATTTTGGCGGCGCAAATGGAAAACCGCCACGCTCATTATGCAAAGAACGCGGCGGCTTTACAAATCGTACCTTTTTTAGTTTTGCCGTCAGATGCTTTCACACCATTTTACGCCAATTTTACACCAACAGGCTAAAAAAGCCTAAAGGTATGTAAGCTTTTATAAGACCCTGCAAATCCGCACCCCCTTGAAGCACAGCCGTTTCTGTTGCGGTACGGCCATTTGCGCCGGGGTGCGGTTTCGGAGTAGAATTAGTACGCACAATTTTGTGGTATAGCCACCGGGAAGTAACCATTGACAGTTACCGGGAGGAAACAATTGTGTGATTTCAGGGGGTTCCGGCTTTTAGGCGCCGTTAGAAAATTGACAATATGCTCAGCAGCGAGGAATTTTTTCGCCGGGCAAATCAACGCGGCTCGGCGGAAAAAGGCCCGTCGCTTGGGCGTGTTGACAATTTTCAAACAAGCCCTAGCCGGAAGGAAAAAGTTTTTCCCGCGCCTTGACCCCGGCGGGGAGGATAGGGTAAAATAGGGCTGTACAGCAATTTGGAAACCAAAATAGGAGGATGCGTTGATGGAGGTAAAAGCCTTGCCCGCCTGCCCGGTGGAAACCACGCTGACGCTCATCAGCGACAAGTGGAAGGTACTCATTATCCGGGATCTGCTGCCGGGGACAAAACGGTTTGGGGAACTGAAAAAATCCATCGGCAGCGTGAGCCAGAAGGTGCTGACCTCCCAGCTCCGGCAGATGGAGGAAAGCGGCCTGCTGATTCGGACAGTTTTTCCCGAGGTTCCGCCGCGGGTAGAGTACACATTGACGGAGCTGGGCCGGAGCTTGAAGCCGGTTTTAGACGCGATGTGGAGTTGGGGGGAAGAATATAAGGCGAAAACAAATTAGCCGCCGTTTTAAAATTGGCGGTGCGCCAGCGGGGAGGGTTTCCCGCCGCCGGGCACACATCTGTCACCTTCCAAATTTCCGTCATTTTACAGGGAATAATTGCCTATATTGCGCCATAATAATGGCTGGCCGGCATTAATATTGACATACCGGCATTCTTATACTATAATGAGACGCTTGATTGGACCATCATAGAAGGAGGCGGCAGCATGAAGCAGTTTTTCGGCATGAGCCAGCGGGGAAATCTCGATGAAGCGCTTCAGGGCCTTTATCGTCCGCAGTTCATCATGTTATTATCCAATAACGACCAGTTTGAAAGCCATGTGGCGCTGCTGGAGAAGCGTTTCCCCGGCATACCCAGCATCGGATGCATCGGTATGAGCTATCAGACCGGCGTGGTAGAAAATGGCGTTGGCGTCATCGCCTTTTTGGACGGTGTCACTGCCGTTGCCAACGTGTTGGAGCAGGCGTCCACCATGCCGATCAAATACATACAGCGCCTGGAACAGGATATGCAGGCGCTGGGCGGCTCCAGCCGGGACACCGTGTGCATTGATTTTTGTTCCGGCAACGACGCCTGTGTGCTCACCACTATTTATACCGTCCTGCGCAAGCGGAGCATCTCCCTGGTGGGCGGTACCGGCGACCAGGGCCGGGTAGCCGCCAACGGGCGGGTATACCAGGACGCGGTGGCCTATGCTCTGGTGCGGAACCAGAACGGCCGGGTAAAGACCTACAAGGAGAATATTTACCACCAGTTGGGAAATTACCGCTTTGTGGCCTCCAACACAGACCGGGCCAATTACATCCTGGGGGCCCTGAACGGCAAAAGCGCCAAGCAGGTATACAAGGATATCCTCCATGTCTCTGATGAGGAGATACTCACCCGGACCTTCCAGAATCCCTTTGGCAAGCTGAACGGGGACGATACCTGCATCATCTCCATCAAAGAGGTCAACGGAAACGCCTTGGCCTGCTTCCGGCAGGTAAACGACTCCGACGTACTCATTTTGCTGGAGCTGGGCGACTACCGGGCTATTGTGCAGGATACCATCCGGCGGATCTGCCAGGATTTCCCGCGCCGGTCGGCCGTCTTCTCGGTAAACTGCCTGTTTCGGTATAAGCTGTTCTCACAAGAGGGCTATATGCAAAACTATCTGCGTGATATGGCGGTACTTGGCAGTCATGCCGGCTTTGTGGGGTATGGCGAGCACTATAATAACCGCTTTGTTAACCAGTCCATGACCTGCGTTGTTTTTGAATAGGGGGGTGCGCATCTATGTTGTTTCGTAAAAGAAGCCGGCAGTCCGGCCAGCCCCAGCAGGAAAAGAGCCTCTACCCGGTGCTGCATGTGGCAGGCAGCCTCAAGGAATACCAGCAGGAACTGGTGAAAAAAGAGGTATCCTCCCTTTGGGAACTGAGCCAGGTGGGCACTTCCTTTGGCGGCGTGATGAAAGAGGGCGACCAATTCCAGGCAAAGCTTCAGGAATTGGATCAGTCCTTCGCCAACATCAACGGGACGGCGGAGCAGTTCAATCATGTGCGGGGGGAGATTGACCTGGCGGTGTCCGATGCCCGGGAGCAGATGGCTGTGCTGGAGCAGACCTCAACGCAGGTGCAGCAGTCCTATGAGGCCATGGCGGAAACCTTTGCCCTTCTGGAAAACGCCATCAGGGGAATCCAGCAGTCCATGGGCAAAATCGCGTCCATCGCGGAACAGACCAACATCCTGGCCATCAACGCCTCCATCGAGGCCGCCAGGGCAGGCGCCGAGGGCCGGAGCTTTTCTGTGGTGGCAACCCAGGTAAAGCAGCTGGCGGAGGAGATCAAGGCATTGACCGGCGAGGTGGACGGCGGCGTAAACGAGGTGGAAACCCGCGCCAACGAACTCAGCCAGAGTATTACCACCTCCCAGCAGACCTTGGGCCAGAGCCTGGACATTGTGGCCCAGACGGAGGGCAGCTTTGAAAAAATAATAACGGTTGCCGAGGGGGCGACGTCCGTGCAGACCGGGATCTCCGGCGTCATCGACGTATCCCGGCAAGAGCTGCAAAGCCTGCGCCAGTTCTTCGACAAAATCAAGGAACGGTATCGGGAGGTGGTCGCCCACATTGAGTCCGCCAGCCAGCTGGGCACCACAAAGAGCGCAATGTTTGAGGATATGGACAACATGATTTCCCAGATCCCGCCCCTTGTCAACGATATGGAATCCAACGCCTGAGCCATACGCCGCATCGCTTCACCTGCCTCCTGATGGAAAAACGAAGCCCACCCCGGGTAATGGGGTGGGCTTTGTTTTTGGGCCAACCCAACCCCCTCAGAGGCTCCGGGGCGCAGCCCCCCGGATAGGCAGTATGCACAGTTCATGTCCGCTAAACTTGTATATTTTGCTCATTTTTACTCGAACCCTTGACAAAAGCATCGAAATCACTTATAATCCCGCTTGTCAAGCTGGAATTATTTTCTGGCTTGATATCCCCATCGTAAGTGCTGATGTAACACATGTGTTCATGTAGCCGGATGCCCATAATCTGCCGGACAGATATGAGGGAAGGGACAATACAGTGCCGTTCTTCCGTCAAGGGAAGATGGTTCTTTTTGTCATTTCTTGCGTCTCTGTTTCGGCGGAGACGCAATTTTTTTGTCAAAAATTTGTGATGAGGTGAAAAGAAATGACAACACTAACCATTCCTGCAAAGTCCTTTCGCCGTTTTGACGATCCCCGCGCCCAGGGGCGGCCAGGGGAGTACCCGGTCAAATACCGTTTTTACGCCCCTGTGGACAGCATCCCGGCCGAACTGCTGGACTGGATGGCCACCAACCCCCGGGATCAAAATTTGAACACAGAGACCGCGAAAATCATCCTCGGCTCCCTCCTGGATGACGCCGACCCCTGCTTCCACCTGTGGAACCGCGGCATCCTGATCTCAGCGGAAAAGGTCACCTTCGACAACCGGAGCGGTCTTGTGACCCTGTGCTTGGATAATACCCAGCTCCACGGGAACATTGACGGCGGCCATACCCTTCGGATCATTCTGGATTGCAAAAAAAAGGTCGCGGATGGGGAACTGGAAAAAATGCCAAGCCAGTATGTGGAGATGGAGGTCATCACCGGGCTGACCTCCCCGGAGGGGCTGGCCGAGGCGCGCAACACCAGCGTCGCGGTGGATCTCAAAAGCATGGAGGAGCTGCGCCATAGCTTTGACGTCCTCAAAGGGATTTTGGACGGCTGTGTATTTGACAACGGCCAGCGGCTCCTGGACCATATTGAGTTCCGGCAGAACCAGATGCGGGCGGCAAAGGAGCAGGCCCCCAATACGGCGCAGCAGGACGGCACAGCCCAGCCGCCCCTGAACTGGGTGGATGTGCGGGAGATCATTTCCATCCTGAATATGTTCAGCCAGGTGCTGTATCCAAACGACAACCTAAAAGGGGTCCAGCCCATCCAGTCCTTCAGCGGGAAGGAAGTGGGTTTGAAAAAATTCCTTCAAGCCGGGCTGGAGCAAGGGGCGCCGGATGAGGACTGCCGGAAGGCGCGGGAGGACCTCCTGCGGAAAATGGCCCCTATCATCCCGGACATATTCCTGTTGTGGGACCATATTGAGTGTAATTTTACCGACGCCACCCGTCAAATCAACAAGCGCTACGGCAGCCGCCGCTACGCGAAGGGCAGCAACCCCAAAGCGCTGCTCTCCAGCCAGCCCCTGGACCATGTAATCCCCAAAGGGATCATGTACCCGGTGGTGGGCTGCTTCCGGGCACTTGTGCGCGTGAATCCGGAGGGGCTGTACTATTGGGTATTCCCCCCCATCGACGCGTGGGAGGACATGAAAGCAACCCTGGCTTCCTACGTCATGGATACCTCAGAGGAGCTGGCAAACAACCCCGCAAACATCGGCCGGTCCTCCAACCTCTGGTCCAACCTGTTCAGCAACATGTATGTGTACGCCCTTCAAAAGGAAAAGGAGGCGGAGCATGACAATTGTTGACGCAATCAGGGCCGTTCTGGAAGGCGTTCCCGGCGGGCTGTGTACGGGGACAACGTACTTAAGAAAACCGGGATAAACCGGGAAGGGGCGGGAAGGCATAAGAAAACCCGCTATTTCAGCGGGAAACAGGGCATTTTCAGCCGGGACGGGCCCGCGAGCGGGGCTCGGATTATTGGACAAGTTGAGACGGGAGCGTCGGCATGGTCGGCGCTCTTTTTTTTGCGCCCAGGACGGCCCAGGAAGGGCCCAGGAACGGCGGCAGCGGGGCCGGGCATATCCAGGGGCCAGGAGCCGGGAAAGCCCTGTATATCAAGGCTTACAAGGCAGGAGGGCCGCTCCACCCGCCCCGGAAGTCGCAGCAGCAGCAAACCAAAGAGGGCGGGCTTTGCGGCCCATGGTGAGATTATAGCAGACGGGCCCCGGAAAAGCAAGGGGGCGGGCCGTGCAAACAGGGCGTTAAAACGTGCAGAAATTAACGCCTACCCCGGGAAAAGGGCGTTTTAGGCCCTCCATCACCCGCGATCACGCAGGGCGGAGCCGTTATAAGACGTTACTCGGGCCGTTCAGCCGTGCGCGACGCCGGGCCCCGGAGCCGCCAAAATCGGCCCGGAGCAATTGGACATTTTTCCGTTTTTGCCTTTTAATTGTCCAATTGCCCTATTTGCAATGGGTTCCGGGCTCACGCACGGCAAAAAACGACCCTCAAGCAATTGGACAGAAAAGCGATTAAGAATTTAATCAAGCAAGCGCAAAAAATCAGGCGGTTTCGTCGTGGGCTTCATGGCCTTCGGCGGGGCCGCTTTTTTCGTTGCTCCCGTCGAAATATGTCGAGTAAATAGACCCCTTCTTTTTCTCGACGTGGCGCTTGTACTTGAGATGGACAATGTCGAAAATGTCCTCCTGTTCCAGGGAGGGCAGGAGCCGGAACATGGCGACAAGATCGGTCTCCAGGCTGGAGAGAGGGCTCCCGTCGCAGGTGAGCCCTTGCTCTTGCTTAAAATCATCCAACTGGCGAAGCCCGTCGTCCTCGCCACCCTCTTTTTTGGGCGATAGCTCAAGCAAATAATCAGCCGAAACCTCAAAAAATTGGGCAAGTGAGCATAGTGCAGTATATCCGGGCTTAGATTCACCGCTCTCCCACGAGCTTACATTCCCCCCGGAAACTCCTATTGATTTAGCTAATTTGCCTTGCGAAACGCCGGATTCCGCCCGTAATTGTTTAAGAATATCTGAAAACATATTTCCTCCTCAAAAATTCGGGTGATTGCCCTAAAAACTATTGACATCACCCTAATATTAGTGTATAATGGCGATTGGATTAAGAAGTTAATCAACAATAGCATATCACACCCCACCCAAAAAGGAAAGCACAAAAAGGAGGCGGCACATGAGAAACGGCAAGAAGCCCACGCGGAAGCAGAAAATCAGGCTCGGGAAGGCGGGCCTTGCCCCGGAGAATTGGCTCGTGGTCAGGCAAAAGCCGAACGGCGAGCTCGTGATCCTCCACAAACACACCGACACAGTCAGGGTCGTCCTGCCGTTGGTCGGCTGACCCAAACAACAGGAAGGAGCAGCAGCACATGAAAGACGAGTACATTTTGAGCCGGATCAAGAACCTGGAGCAAAGCCTCCAGTGGCGGGAGGAAAGCCTGGAACAATCCCGCCTCGCCCTCGTTGAGCGGGCCAGTGAATGCACCGCCGAGCAGATCGCCCACGGATGGCTCGAGAGCGACATCAATCAGATTGGGCGCGAGGTTGAGGAGGTCAAGAGCCTCCGCGACCAGATCAAGCTCCTGGAGCACCTCTTGAAAAACGTCGAGTAAGCCGAAACGCCCGCCCAGGGCGTCGCCGGGGGGCGTCCTCCCCCGGCCTGACGATGGCAGGACGAACAACAGGAAGGAGCAGCAGCAGATGAACGAATACAAACTCGCTTTTCACTATCCCGAGGGCGGCACCGAGACCGCATACATCGTTGATCGCACGGAGGGCGCGGCCCGGAAGGTACTCTCCAAGCGGTTCGGTGAAGTGGAGATCACCGACATTGAGCTCGTGAACACGGATGCCAACGCCACGAAGGAGCAGGAACGGGCAACGCTGGAGAAGATCAAGGCCATGGTCGCCGAGCTGGGGCCGGACTCCTACCTCAAGACGGCCTTTTCCGGCTGCTATGAGGTTGCCGAGGAAAACATCGACATGGACGCCGCTTTCAGCTTGAAGGGGCGGGCCGAACTCGCCGAGGGCCGGGTCAAAGACCTTGAGAATGAGATCAAAGACCTTGAGGATCAGATCAACGAGGGCAAAAGGCAAGTCGCCCTGCTTGAGCGGGAGATTGCCAATGAGAAAGCAAAGGCCCAGTCTACCGACGCCGGAATTGAGGAGCTTTTCCAGAAAAACGAGGAGTACAAAACGGCCCTCTCACAAATGAGCAAGGCTCTCGACGAGGCCCACTCCGCAACAGGGGACGCCCAGCGCCGGGCGGAGGAGGCCGAGGCCCAGGTTGTCCAGCTCAAGGCGAAGCTCTACGACTACATGACCGCATAAGCGAAACGCCCGCCCAGGGCGTCGCCGGGGGGCGTCCTCCCCCGGCCTGACGATGGCAGGACGAACACTTTAGGAAGGAGTAGCAGTTATGAGAAAAATGAAGAAGATCAACGGGTTCCTCGTGGTGAGGTTCAACGACCGGGAAAAGCGTGTCTACCCCGAGCTCGGCAGCTTCGGCATCATCGACGCGGAGCAGTATGTGGGCGATATCGACTATGACCTGGGCGAGATGGAGTACACCGACGCCGAGACCATCGAAATCGCCGTGGAACAGGCCCGGGGACTGAACGCCGAGGAGGACTACGGCGAGAAGCCCACGACCTACGCCGTCATCACCGAGACGGCGACGACGTCCCGAGAGGAGGAGGTCGCGCCGAAAGCGATGGCCCTCTCCTACGAGGAGCAGCTCAAGACACAGATCAAGAGCAAGCACTAAAGCCGCCCAAGGCGATAAGTCCCTCTCCGTTGATATCGACCTGATGATCGTCGGCGGCATCGTGGAGGATGGCGTGGAGCCCGTTTAACGCACACCGCGCCCTCTCAATATATTTAAGAAAAAAACGGAGGTATTAACACATGGAAGGCCCGAAGAAAAGCGAAGGCACCACCCCCGCCGCCCCGGACACCGCCGAGGCCATGCGGCAGAAATACGGTAAGGTCTACAAGGTCGGCGTCAGCGTCCCGGTTGACGACGAGGCCGAGAAGGAGCTCTCCTACCACTTCAAGCGGCCCAGCATCCCCGTCTATGACCGCTTCGTCAAGACCATGTCCAAGATCGGCATCTCCAAGGCAAGCAAGACCTTCATCCTGGACTCGGTCGTGGACGAGGACAAGGAGCGCCTCACCGCCGACATGGAGGAATACCCCGGCATTTCCATCACCATCGGCAACAAGCTCGGCGAGCTGCTGGGCACCATTGGCGATGGAATCTTAAATCTTCTGCAAACCGCCCTTGAAAAGATTTTCGGCGGTTTAATCGATCTGGTCAACAGCCTCTTTGAAAACCTGGCGAAGCTGTTGGACCTCTTCGGCTCCGTCGGCGAAGCCTTCCAAGTCCTCTGGACCTGGCTTCCCCCGGAAGTTACCGCAATCCTCGTCGCCGGCGTTTCCATCTTTGTATTCGTGGCCCTGCTGAAATTCTTTATGAAATAGCGTAACACAAATAACGCCGCTGCGCAATCGCACCTGGAGAAATTTTGTGTTACAAAGGAGGCCCCGCCGTGAAACGTATCCTTGCCCTGTGCGCCTGTCTGCTGGTGCTGTGCGCTTTCCCGCTCCCGGCCCTGGCGGCAGAGGCCGAACCCACTCCCTACACGTCCATGCCGGAAACAACCCTGGACGAGGAAGAGCCTGCCAAGCCCCCTGGGATGCCGGAATCCACCGCCGCTTTGGGACAAGCCCTGTTCACGGGCATCTGGAACCTGTTTGATATCCAGTTTCCCGGCTTTAACTTCACCTTCCGCCAATTCTGGATAGCCGTAGCCCTCTGCGGCCTCTCCATCCGGGTTATCCGTGTCATTTTCAGCTTCGGCGGCTCCGGCGGAGAGTCCACCCGCTCCAGCAGTACCCGCAATCCCAAAATCTCCAAAGAACGGAGGCATGATGAATTTTGAGAAAGTCCTTATCCCTGCTCCTGGCCCTCCTGCTCCTTCTGGCCCTGGCTGTCCCCGCCCTGGCGGAAGAAACGGAGGATGCGGAAGGCATTGAAGCGTCGGAAGAAAGCGCCTCGGACGATACGCCGTCTTCTTCAGAGACTGACCTGGCCCCTGTGCCTGAACCAGAACCTGAACCGGACCCTGCTCCGGCTCCTGACCCTGAACCAGAACCCGACCCCGACTCTGTTCCAACTCCTGACCCTGTTCCAGAACCTGACCCTGACCCCGTTCCAATTCCTGATCCTGACCCTGTTCCAGAACCGGACCCAGCGCCGACGCCGGACCCGCTCCCGGACGTGGACCCAGACCCTTCTCCGGTCCTGCCGGAACCTCCCGCGGAGAATCAGCCGCCTGTGGAAGTCCCTCCCGTGGGCCTGGATACTCCTGCTGGCCCTGGCGGCCTGGACGCTCCGGCGTATGACGTGACGGAAGCCCCAAACGGCGGCATCATTATTGAGGAACACAGCTATACCCGCACGGTGGATATCCTGGGTCTGCCTGTTTCCTTTAACCTGGACGATCTCACCATGCGCTCTGCCCTCACGGCAATTTTCGGAGAGTACACGCCGAAAACCCAGACGGTTTCTACATACTACGACGGCCAGCTTCTGGACACCTCCACCGAATACGTCCCCGGCCTTGCCGGAATGGATATGGAATGGATAGCCGGGGTTATCGTTTTCACGGTCCTGCTCTACTGCTTCATGAAGCTCCTGGGAGGCGTGTTCAAGTAATGGAAAATATGACCGTCTTTTTCCGGGAAATGCTCCAGGCCGTAGCCGCTTTTCTTGGTACGGAACCCGTGATTTACATTTTTGGTCTTGTCTGTCTTGCCGCCCTGGCGAAGATAGTCAAAGATATGATTCTCTAAGAAAGGAGGTATCCTTATGACCCTGTTGGCTGAAACTGGCGGCGCCGCTTCCGGCATGACGATGGCCACGGTCCTTTCCCTGATTACGGAGGTCATGACCGCCGCTGTAGGCTGGATCGGCATTATCCTCAATGTGATCGTGGAAAATCCGATTTTCATGGTCGGCATCGTGATCACGTTTATCGGCGTTGGTATCGGTCTGATTTCCCGGCTCCTGCATCTGTAAGGCCATGGAGGGAGGGCGCACGCAACGAAGTGCGTGCCCCTCCCTCCAGACATCTTCCTGTCTGATTTCCGAAAGGAGTGCAATATAGATGGCTCTGCTCATTCTCGCCGCCCTGGTCTATCTCCCGTTCTTCCTGCTCTCGTTCCTCTGCCCAAAGCATCCCCATGTCCTCAACGTCTATTTTGGCGTTCCCGGCTCCGGCAAAACCACTTTCGCAGCTTACCTCACGAAATGGGCCCTCCATGAAAATGTCCTTATTCGCTTCTGCCGGAAGCATCCGAACCGCCTGACGGCCCTGCTCCTGGACAGCCGGTATCTGAAACGGCGGATAGACGTTTTCTCAAACGTCCCCATTACCGGAGCCTACCAGCTGAACGCCAAAGAGGATATCGGACACTTCATGATAGAGGACGCAAAAATTATCATAGACGAAGCGGGGATAGAGTACAATAACCGGAACTACAAGACCTTCTCCCAGGAGGCGATTTACTTCTATAAGTATCACCGCCATTACAAAACGTCGGTGGATATTTTCTCCCAAAGTTATGAGGATATGGACGTTACCCTCCGGCGGCTGGCCCAGAACTTCTACGTGGTCCGCCGCTCCCTGGTCCCGTTCTGCGTGGTAGCCCGGAGGATACGGCGCAAGGTCGGCGTGGATGAACACACGAAGCAGATCATGGACCTTTACGCCATGGGCGTGCCCATCATCGACACAAGGCGCATTTTCGCCCCGTCCCTCTGGAAGCTGTTCAACAGCTATTCCCGGAAGGAGCTTCCCCAAAAGGATTGGCCTGTCTGGTGATTGTAACACAATCTATCCCGGCAGCAGCTGCTGATCCGTGCCGCTGCCAGCTCTGTTTGTGTTACAGCCTCCCCGCCTCCGCTGGCGTCAGCCAGCCCAGGACCTTCCTGGGGTAGTTGTTCATCCAGTCCACGGCCTCCTGTATCTGCCGCTGGGAAACCTTCGTGAAATCCGTCCCTTTGGGAAAGAACCGGCGCAGAAATAGTTTGAGGCTTGCTACCATAGCGTCAATGTCCTGCTCACTGGGGCCAAGCGACATTTCCGGGGGCTGACTGCTCTGTGTTGAAGCAACCGTATTTCATGTTTGAAATTCTCCCACCGAAGTTTTCACCATGTCCCGGACCATCGCCAGTAGCTGCTCCTTCGTATGCAGTGGCTGGTAGGTAATT
>OFGL01001609.1_pt1 | contig 12612 bp, 8 predicted proteins | sample 1521801 | NCBI WGS metagenome assembly OFGL01 (sample SAMEA3504085, study PRJEB24116) | mouse gut metagenome | biome: mouse gut; feature: mouse-associated habitat; material: faeces | place: Denmark | collected 2011 | reverse complement strand
TTTCCGTATGCATTGCGCGAGGACGGAGCGCGGTAAGGATTGACCCGGGTAGTCATACCTGCGTGATTTATATCAAGAGAATCAGATGGAACGGTGGGGAAATTTCCTTAAAAGGAAAGCAGATTCAGATGAACGGGTTTAAGATCGGGGAGGACACATACGCTTTTCCTACGGAAGATCCGAACATCACCCTTTCCCTCTGGGGACTTCCCTCTGAGGAGGAGAATCATCTGGAGGCGGTCATGGAGGTGACCGCGATGCCGGCGGAAACCGTGAAACATTTGCAGAAAAGGGGATTGTTTAACTGATGAGCATTCAGAAAAACCGCTATGACTGGGTGGCATACTATATGGCTGCCTACGAGGAGGAGCGAAAAAAAAATACCCAGATGGCCGGACGCATTGCGGATGCGGAGAGAAAACAGGCGGATCTGCAGGATAATCTGAACCGCATCTGTGCCAATCCGTTGTATCGGATAGCGGCCAAAGCGTCGGCTCCCCTGCGGGGTGCGGTGCGCAGAATGAGAGGAACTGTGATATCGGAGGAGGAGCTGTCAAAGATACAGGCTTCAGAGGAGAGAAAGCAGGCGTACGAGGAGACGCTCTGGCAGCAGTCCAACCCCTATCTGCAATGGATCGCGGTGCATGAAAATAAAAATACGGGTGTTACAGAACCGCCGGAACCGATTGCGATAAAGGGATTCCGGGAGATTGTAGTGCCAAAGACGGATGTCTGTATTCTGACTTACGGAGACGGTCTGCTGGCGCCTTTTGTGTTTTCCGAGGTGCGGAGCTATTTTGCGAAAAACAGTGCATGTCTTCTTGCATACGCGGATGAAGATTTTTATTGGGAAGATCTGTCGAAGCGGATGGAACCATGGCTGAAGCCGGCGTATTCCCCGGATACCCTCCTTGCATTCCAGTACTGGGGGCATTTTGTGGCTGTCCGGGTCAGTGTGCTTGACAGTATGAATTACCGTATGGTGAGCATGAAGGATCCCGATCTCGGTTTTTACGAGCTTTGCCTGCGGCTGGAGGAGAAGATTGAGGAACTTTCGGAGGGGTATTTCAGAAGGAGGAGAGAGGCTATCGGGCATCTGGATTCCATTCTATACCATAGAAGATACGATCTGCCTGAGAGAAATGCTGTCGGAATGGGACAGGCTGTTTCGCCCCGGGAGCAGTTTGCTCTTGTCCAGGAGAGTCTGAAAAAGGAGCTTTCAGAGGGCCGTTTTCTGACGGGCGCTTCCTCCAAATATGTGACGCTCAAGGAAGACATGCTGATGCGCAGAGGCGGCCGCGGCGTGCTGCGGCAGGGAGCAGACCCGGATATTTACCATCTGCTCTACGACACTTCCGTTTCAGGCACGGAGCGATGTACCCGGTCCGGCAGTGAAAATACGGCGATTGCGCCGCACCGCGTGGTGTCCGTGATCATTCCCTCCAAAGACCACCCCGAAGTGCTGGAAAAATGCCTTCGTTCCTTTAGGAACAAGACGCAGTACCGCTATTATGAGTGGATTGTAGTGGACAATGGGAGCAGCGAGGAGAACAGGGAAAAGATGGAGGCGCTGCAGAAAGTTTACGGCTTTACTTATATCTATGAGCCGATGCCTTTTCATTTCTCCAAAATGTGCAATCTGGGAGAGAAGAAGGCAAAGGGAGACCTGCTTCTTCTGATGAATGACGATATAGAGATCATTGAGGGGAGCTGGCTGGAACGTATGGCGGGACAGGCGCTTCTGCCCCATGTGGGAGCCGTAGGGGCGAAACTGTGGTATGCGGGTACGGAGAAGATCCAGCATGCTGGCGTTACTAATTTGAAAATCGGGCCTTCTCATAAGCTGGTTACCTTTCCGGACGAGGAGGATTACTATTTCGGGAGAAACCGGGTCACTTACAATGTGGCGGCGGTGACGGCGGCCTGTCTGATGGTGTCGCGGCAAAAATACGAGAGGGTAGGCGGTCTGGATGAGAGTCTGCCGATAGCCTACAATGATGTGGATTTCTGTTTCAAGCTGCTGGAGGCGGGCTATGTCAATGTACAGAGAAATGATGTGATTCTCTGCCACCATGAGTCTTTGAGCCGTGGACTGGATGAGCAGAATGAGGGAAAATGGGAGAGACTGCTTGCCGAGAAGGAGACGCTTTACGGAAAGCATCCGCAGTTTCGGGGGACGGATCCTTTTTATCACAAGGATCTGATAGACAATACGTCAAATTATGCGTGCAATTATAAGCTTCCGCACGAGGATCATCTCTGTACGCAGGAGGCGGTATTTCTGCCAAAAACGGCCATGCGTAAACTGGTGAAAAGGGCAGGGAAGGGTGCACTGCGGCTGACGACGGATCTGGCCGGCCCCCAGCATAAGATACTGGCTGATGAGCCGGATATCCTGTGGATTATGGGATGGAGCTATGTTTCCGGCGCCGATAACGCGGCCTTTGAAAGAAAAGTAATTTTACAGAGAACGGACGGGGCAGGCTATCTGGCAGTTCCGGCAGACTGGCACAGGACTGATGTGGAGGAAATTCTGCCGCAGGAGAAACATATCGGGCTGGCCGGCTTTGTACTGCGGCTGCGGCGGGAGGAACTGGCGCAGGGAGAGTACCGGGTCGGTATGCTGGCGGAGACGGAAGCGGTGAGTGAGACGGAGCCGGGGCTGTCTTTCGTGGACTGGTCTGAACGAACGCTGACAGTGTAAAAACGCGAAAAGAACTTCCGGGCTGGCAAAGCCGGCCTGGAAGCGTTAAGTTTTTCTGTATGACAGAAAGGGAAGATATGGATAGGAAAGGGATGACGGAGACAGAGGAGCTCCGCGTTTGTAAGGACGCCTATGAGAGAGAGAAACGCCGGGGACGCGCACTTACGGGAAAACTGGCGGAGGCGGAGCATAACAGGGCGCAGACGGAGGAGAAGCTTGCCAAAATCAAGGGAAGCCTGCTCTGGCGCATGTCCAGGCCGCTTCGTACGCTGTTTCACAAGGCTGCACGGCTCAAGGAGCGTCTTGGCTGCTACGGGAACCTGAAGGGGATCGCCCGCAAGCTGAATGCCAAGATGATTGAGCGGCAGGCCAGAGAGCAGCATGGATCGGCCAGCTTTCCAGAGATTGAGGAGGCGGCGAGACAGCGTCTCTATAAGTTCAACAGGGAGGTCAAATTCAGTATTCTGATACCGCTCTACAACACGCCCGAGAAATTTCTGCGGCAGGCGATAGAATCCGTCATGAATCAGACTTACGAGGGTTGGGAACTGTGTCTGGCGGACGGTTCCGATCAGGAACACGGCTATGTGGGAGAGGTCTGCGGGGAGTACGGGGCGAAGGATAAACGGATCTGTTACCGGAAGCTGGAGAAAAATGAGGGCATTTCGGGAAATACCAATGAATGCCTGAAAATGGCAACGGGGGATTACATCGGACTTTTTGACCATGACGATGTATTGCACCCCTGCGTTCTCTATGAATATATGAAGGTGATCTGCGAGAAAGGGGCGGATTATATTTACTGTGACGAAGCCACATTCAAGGGCAGCGGAACCGTAGACGACATGATTACCCTGCATTTTAAGCCGGATTTTGCGCCTGACAACCTTAGGGCAAACAATTACATCTGCCATTTCAGTGCTTTTGCGAGACGGCTTCTGGACGGGACGGAACTGTTCCGCTCCGAGTTTGACGGCAGCCAGGACCATGACATGATACTGCGCCTCACCGCCCGTGCAAAGTGTGTGGTGCACGTGCCAAAGCTGATGTACTACTGGCGGTCCCACGCGGGCAGTGTGGCCTCCGACATCAGTGCGAAGAGCTATGCCATCGAGGCGGCAAAGGGAGCGGTGGCGGCCCATCTGACGTCGCAGGGTTTTAAAAACTTTGAGATTACTTCCACGAAGGCATTTGAGACCATTTTCCAGATTAAATACGAGATTCTGGGGAATCCGAAGGTGTCCATCGTGATTCCGAACAAGGAACATCTGGAGGATCTGACGCGCTGTATTACCTCCATATTGGAGCGCAGCACTTATGACAATTATGAGATTATTGTGGTGGAAAACAACAGCGTCTCGGAGGAGATCGCTGCATATTATAACAAAATACAGGAGAATCCGGCGGTTCGTGTTATCACCTATAAGGGGGAGTTTAACTATTCAAAAATCAACAATCTGGGCGTTTCTAAGGCGGAGGGCGAATATGTACTTCTTCTGAATAACGACACGAGTGTCATAACGCCGGACTGGATCGAAGAGCTGCTGATGTATGCCCAGAGAAAGGATGTGGGAGCGGTCGGTGCGAAGCTCTACTACGAGGACAGAACGATCCAGCATGCAGGCGTGGTGCTTGGGCTTGGGGCGCACCGGACGGCAGGACACAGCCATTACCGGGTGGATCACCGCAATCTTGGCTATATGGGGCGGCTCTGCTATGCGCAGAACGTGATGGCGGTGACGGGGGCATGCCTGATGATGCGCAAGGCTCTCTACGAGGAGCTTGGCGGGCTGGATGAGGCCTTTGCCGTGGCTTTGAATGACGTGGATCTTTGCGTCCGCGCATGGAAGGCCGGGCAGGTCAATGTTTTCACCCCGTTTGCGGAGCTCTATCACTATGAGTCGGCGTCCAGAGGAACAGACCTGACAGGCGCGGGTGCCGAGCGCTACGAGAAGGAGTCGGCGCTCTTCAGGGAGCGGTGGAAGGAATTGCTGGAGCAGGGAGATCCCTACTATAATCCCAATTTCTCGCTTGACCGCAGTGATTTTGCGCTGAAAGTGGAAAAATAAACATACGGCAAGTGCATGGCGCGGTGTGAAAAGTTATTGTGGCAGGCAATATGTGCAAGCCGAAATACCTTGACCGAAGCATCCGCTTTTACTATAATCTTTGTAAGGGCGGTCAATCCGAGAGGAGGAATCAATATGGGGGTTACTGGTATAACTGAAAAAGAGATGCAGAGTGTGAAAATGTCTACACTTTATGAATTAAGACTGCTTTTTACACAGGGAGATAAAAGGAGCACACAACAGATGAGATCGTGGAACTTTTAGATAAAATAGCGGTGGCAAAGGATCAGAAGTAATCTGTATACGATTTTTATAAAATAATATTAAGGAGGGTTTCAAAATGGGCTACAAAGAGCAGTTTGAATTCTGGCTGGAGGATTCCTACTTTGATGAGGGGACGAAGCAGGAGCTTCTGGCGATCAGAAATGACGAGAAGGAAATTGAGGACCGTTTTTACAAGGAACTTGCTTTCGGTACGGGAGGGCTGCGCGGCGTGATCGGCGCGGGCACGAACCGTATGAATATCTACACGGTGCGCAAAGCAACGCAGGGTCTGGCTAATTACATAAAGAAACAGGGCGGTGAGGAGAAGGGTGTGGCGATTGCCTACGATTCCAGAAGGATGTCTCCCGAATTTGCAGATGAGGCGGCTCTGTGCCTTGCGGCCAACGGCATCAAGGCATATGTATTTGACGCGCTCAGGCCTACGCCCGAGTTATCCTTTGCGCTCAGGGAGCTGGGCTGCATTTCCGGCATTGTGATTACGGCCAGCCATAATCCGCCGGAGTATAACGGCTACAAGTGTTACTGGGAGGATGGCGCACAGGTTACGGCTCCCAAGGATGTGGAGATCATTGAGGAAGTCAACAACGTGACCGATTATCATACCGTGAAGACAATGGACAAGGAGGAAGCGAAAAAAGCCGGCCTCTATGTAGTCATCGGCAAAGAGATCGACGACAAGTACATGGCGGAGCTGAAAAAGCAGATTATCCATCCCGAAGTGATTGAGGAGATGGCGGAGGATATGAAGATTGTTTATTCGCCCTTTAACGGCACGGGCAATGTGCCTGTAAGGCGGATTCTCTCCGAGCTTGGCTTTAAGAACGTATACGTTGTGCCCGAGCAGGAGATGCCCGATCCCGACTTCACGACGCTTGAGTACCCCAACCCGGAAGATCCCAAGGCATTCACCCTCGCGCTGAAGCTGGCGAAGGAGAAAAACGCCGATATCGTTCTGGCAACGGATCCCGATGCAGACAGACTCGGCATCTACGCACTGGACACCAAGTCCGGCGAATATGTGCCTTTCACGGGCAACATGTCCGGCATGCTGATTGCGGAATACATTCTGAGAGAGCGGACGGCTGCAGGAAAGATGCCTGAGAATCCGGCTCTTGTGACCACGATTGTGACCACCAACATGGCGCGTGCGATCACGGAGGATTATAAGGCCAGATTCATTGAGGTGCTGACAGGCTTTAAGTTTATCGGTGAGCAGATCAAACTCTTTGAGCAGACCGGCTCCAACAACTATGTGTTCGGCCTGGAGGAGAGCTACGGCTGTCTGGCAGGCACCCACGCCAGGGATAAGGACGCCATTGTGGCGGTAATGTGTCTGTGCGAGATGGCGGCATGGTGCAAGAAGAACGGAAGAACCGTCTGGGATCAGATGATCAACCTCTATGAGAAGTACGGTTACTACAAAGAGAGCCAGTATTCTATCACCAAGAAGGGCGTTGAGGGCGCGAAGGAGATCGAGGAGCTGATGAACAAGCTGCGCCGGAATCCGCCTAAGAGCTTTGGCGAGCTGACGGTGAAGGAATTCAGGGATTATGATACAGGAAAGACGCTGAATCTGGAGACGGGCGAGGCGGGAGAAACCGGGCTGCCGAAGTCCAACGTTCTCTATTTTGATCTGACGAATGACTCCTGGTGCTGTGCAAGACCTTCCGGCACGGAGCCGAAGATCAAGTTCTACATGGGTGTAAAGGGCACAAGCCTTGAAGATGCCCAGGCGAGACTTGACAGACTGACGGAAGAAGTCAAGAAGAACATCTGATTTTAAGAAGAAAAGGCCGCCCCGGCATGGCAAGTGCGGGGCGGTCTGCCTATATGCACGCGCCTGCAAAAGCATAACGCCGTATGCGCGGCATGGGGCGGGACGACGGGCAGGGAGAGATTCCCCGGCTGAAACAGAGAATAAAACAGGAGATGCTGCAGTGGGAAATCGGATACTGAGAATCGACAATGTGAGAAAAACAGTGAATTATTTAAAGAAGAACGGACTGGCGGGCACTTTCTATGCAGCGGCGGAACGTGTGCAGGAGGAGAGAAAAGCGGATTACCGGTATCTGCTTCCAGACGCACATACACTTGCCAGGCAGAGACAGGAGACGGCGGATTATCCGTATCTGTTCAGCATTGTCGTGCCCGCATATGAGACGGCGGAGGCGTACCTGCGTGAAATGATTGCCTCTGTGCAGGCACAGAGCTATCCGCACTGGGAGCTGCTTATCATGGATGCGGGCGCAGGCGCAGCCGTGGAGCGTGTGGTGCGGCAGATCATTCATGAGACCAGAGATCTGCGGATACGCTACAGCCGCCTTTCAGAGAACCAGGGCATTGCGGAGAACACCAATGCAGGAATTGGACTGGCGGGGGGAGATTACATTGCCCTTCTCGATCATGATGATTTCATAACACCTGATGCGTTATATGAGATGGCCTGCTGTGTGCACCGGGGCAGACAGGAGGGATGCCCGCCCGTTCTTCTGTACTCAGATGAGGACAAGTACGATGAGGCGGCGCAAACCTTTGTATTTCCTAATAAAAAGAAAAAGTTTAACCTGGATTTAATTTTATCAAACAACTATATCTGCCATTTTACGGCGGTGGAGGCGGGGCTGTTGAAACGCTTGAAACTGCGCGGGGACTATGACGGCGCGCAGGACTACGACCTGGTGTTACGGATTGTGGACAGTCTCTGGCCGGAGGATGCGATTGTCCCGGATCAGGCTCGTATCTGTCACATCCCGAAAGTGCTCTATCACTGGCGCTCCCACAGGGATTCCACGGCGCTTAACACGGGCAGCAAAACTTACGCTTACGAGGCGGGACGGCGTGCCCTTGCAGACTTCTGCAAAAGAAGAGGGTTTCTCGCACAGGTGGAGCACAGTCTGCATCTGGGTTTTTACCGCATTGTCTATGAGCCGGATCTGCTGACAGTGAGGCGGGACGCGGGCATAGTGGGCGGACGGATTCTCGACGAAAAGGGACGTGTTTTTGCGGGTGGTTATGATAAGGAGGGGCAGTGTCTGTATAAAGGACTGCCGGCCCGCTTTACAGGAGGGAGCACGCATCTTGCGGTGCTGAGACAGAACTGTGCTGCGGTGGACATCCGTTGTATGAGGCTGCAGAAAGAATTGCGGCCGTTATTTACGGAGATCACGGGACTGCCTTACCGGGAGAAAACGCTCCGGGTGAAGGAGGGGCGTGGGAGGAAGACGAGAGAAATCCGCATCGCGGATGTGGCGGGACTGACCTGTGACGAGGCGGGATATCGAAAGCTGGGCATGGCGTTAGGAGAAGCGGTGCGCCGGGAAGGCTATCTGGTCGTGTGGGATCCCGGGATCACAATCCGCCTGTGAAGGCGCTGCGCGCGAATGCGTGAAGCCTGCGTTCTACGTATGTCTTATGGGACGGACAAATAAGAAACCGACGCGGACGGTAAGGAGAAAGAGCATGTCAGAGGAAATAGCGGGGAGGGACGGTGGAATCCGCTCTACAATTGTTATTCCGAACTTTAACGGTATCAACTATATCGAGAACTGCCTGGCATCCCTGGCGGACGAGCCTGCCCGGGTGATTGTGGTGGACAACGGTTCCACGGACGGCAGCAGACAACTGGTGCAGGAGAAGTTTCCCGGTGCGCGGATGATCGCACTGGAGAAAAACTCTGGCTTCTGCACGGCGGTCACCCGGGGCATGGAAGCCAGCGACACAGCGTATGTTATTTTGTTAAACAACGATACCACGGTCAGACCCGGCTTTGTGCGTGCGCTGGAGGCGGCCCTTGAGAAGGACGCGAGAGTCTTTTCCGGGGCGGCAAAGATGGTGAACATGCGCCGGCCCGAGCTGATCGACGATGCGGGAGACTATTACTGCGCGCTGGGCTGGGCCTTTGCCGCAGGAAAGGACAAGCCCGCACAACGTTACAACAGGCAGAGGGAGATCTTTTCCGCCTGCGGAGGAGCCTGTATCTACCGCCGCAGTATTCTCGGAGAGACCGGCATGCTGGACGAAAACCATTTCGCCTACCTGGAGGACGTGGATCTTGGCTACCGGGCAAAGCTGTTCGGCTACAGGAACCTCTATGTGCCGGAGGCGGTGGTGTATCATGCAGGCAGCGCATCCACAGGTTCCCGTTACAATGCGTTTAAGGCGGAGCTCACCGCCGCAAACAGCGTTTATGTGGTGTACAAAAATATGCCCCCCGCGCAGATTCTGATTAATCTGCCGTTTTTGCTGGCGGGCTTTGTGCTAAAACTCCTCTTCTACTGCCGGAAAGGGCTTGGCGGAAGCTGGTGGAAGGGAACCCGGAAAGGGATCCGCCTGTGCTGTTCTTTACAGGGAAAAAAAAGACGGGTGCCCTTTTCCCGGAAACGGCTGGCGGCCTATCTGGTGATACAGTGGGAGCTGTGGCGCAATATATGGTATAAAATCCGCCTGTAGGGAACAGCAATTTTGTGCCCTGCAATATGAGGTTGTTTTTTGTGTGCGTTTATTATAAAATAAATCATAATGTCACATCCTACTTATGGTAAAAATGCGCAGAGCATAGACTGATTATGATAAAAGACAACCAGAAGTATTTCAACAGACTGCACGTCGTGCTGGATGCCGTGATCGTAGCGGCGTCCTATATGCTGGCATGGTACTTGAAGTTTGCCAGCCCGTTTTCGGACATCGACCCTAATGTCGGTGCTCTTTCTATGGGCACATATTTTGAAATGCTCTATCTGATCGTGCCCGGGTATCTGATTTTATACTATGCGTTCAATCTTTATTCTCCCAAGAGAGCTACGGTACACCGATATGAGATCCTGAATATTTTTCAGGCGAATACAGTGGGTATGGTAATCATGATGGCCGGCTGGTACATGATTGCGCAGATTCACTTTTCACGTACCATGATGGCGATGTTTTACGTCATCAATATTTTCCTGACCACGCTTGGGCGTTCGCTCATCCGCATCCTTTTGCAGTATTTCCGTGAAAAAGGCTATAATCTGAAATATATTTTGCTTGTGGGGTATTCCCGCGCCACGGAGGAGTATATTACGCGTATCAATTCTAACCCGCAGTGGGGTTATGTGGTGCGCGGCATTCTGGATGATCATGTCCCTGCCGGCACACTCTACAAGGGCGTGAAAGTGGTGGGAACGATTGAAAACCTTCTCTATATTCTCCCGGAAAATAAGTTGGACGAGATAGCGATTACCCTGTCATTGAGGGATTACGACAATCTGGAGCACATCGTGGATTTGTGTGAAAAATCCGGCGTGCACACGAAGTTTATTCCGGATTACAACAGTCTGTTCCCGAGCCGCCCCTACACGGAGGATCTGATGGGGCTGCCGGTGATCAATATACGCCATGTGCCGCTGACGAACACCTTGAACTGGTGGATGAAGCGGATGGTCGATATCCTTGTGTCTCTGGTGGGGCTTGTGGTGGCGTCGCCCGTGATGATTGTGTCCGCCATCGCCGTGGGCTGTACGTCCAGAGGGCCGGTTATCTTCAAACAGGAGCGGATCGGTCTGCACAATAAGCCTTTCCGTATGTACAAGTTCCGCACGATGGAGGTGCAGAAGCCTTCCGCCGAGAAGAAAGGCTGGACGACGAAGAACGATCCCCGTGTCACGAAGGTGGGTAAGTTCTTGAGGAAGACAAGCATTGACGAGCTGCCCCAGCTTTTTAATATTCTGATGGGAGATATGAGTGTGGTAGGTCCGAGACCCGAGAGACCGCAGTTTGTGGAGCAGTTCAAGGAGGAAATTCCCCGGTACATGGTCAAACATCAGGTGCGGCCGGGTCTGACCGGCTGGGCGCAGATCAACGGTTACCGGGGCGATACTTCTATAAAAAGAAGAATAGAATTCGACATTTTTTATATCGAAAACTGGACCATGTCCTTTGATATCAAGATTATGTTTCTCACGATTTTCAAGGGATTTATCAATAAAAATGCCTATTAGAAGAGATACTAAAATCTTAAGAATAGTGAAAGACTTTCGGAAGAAACGGGAATTATATTGCAATTATATCAAGATGTAGTATAATCTTATAAGAGTTCCACAAAAGCTTGCTTTTTTGGACAAAATATGACAAAATGGAAAACGGACTTTTGAAATTTGACAGGAGATTGAGGGAGTACAGAGTATGGCTAAGAGATACGTGGATGACTATGACGACGAGGAAATAAGACCCCGGAAGAAATCTTCCGGGAAAGGCGGCAGTTCTTCCGGAAGAAAGAGTTCCGGCAAAAAGAAATCCGGCAAGAAGGCGCAGGCGAAGAAACAGCGCAGGCGCATCATTCTTTTTATTATAGAGATCATTATCCTGCTGATCGCGGTGGTAATTCTCTACGCTGTTCTTGCCGGTACGAAAAGCGGAAAGGTAGAGCTGAAGGAGAAGGATATTATCATCAACGAGACCGTACAGGAGGCACAGGAGACGACGATGAAGGGGTATCGGAATATTGCCCTCTTCGGTGTGGACTCCACCACGGGCGCGCTGACGAAGAATACGAGAAGCGATACGATTATGATCGCGTCCATCAATCAGGACACGGGAGAGTGCAAGCTGGTTTCCGTATATCGTGACACATACCTGAATTTGAGCAACGATTCTTATAATAAATGTAATGCGGCGTACGCAAAGGGCGGTCCAGAGCAGGCCATCAACATGCTGAATATGAATCTGGATATGAATATCACGGATTTCGTGACGGTTGGTTTTGCCGGACTGGCGGATACGATCGATGCGCTGGGCGGCGTGGATATCGAGGTGGACGAGTCGGAGGTCAGCCACTTGAATAACTACCAGCTCTGCATTGCGGAAGATTTGAAGAGGGAGTACACGCCAGTGACACAGACCGGCTACCAGCGTCTGGACGGCCTGCAGGCTACAGGATACTGCAGGATCCGTTACACAGCGGGTGATGATTTCAAACGTGCCGAGAGACAGAGAGAGGTGCTTTCCGCAGTGGCCGATCAGGCGAAGAAGGCGTCGCTGCCGAAGCTGACAGAGACAGCGAACTCCGTGTTTGAAGAGGTGTATACCTCCCTGGATCTGTCTGAGATTGTGGAGATGCTGGGTGATGTGGGAGCCTACCAGATTACGGAGACGGACGGCTTCCCGCAGGAGGATATGCGTGCTACCGGCACCATCGGTTCGAAAGGCTCCTGTGTCATTCCTACCAGTCTGGAGGAAAATGTGAAATGGCTGCATGAGTTCCTGTTTGATGCGAGCGACTACGAGCCGTCCGCTACCGTAAAGGAATGCAGTGAGAAGATTTATCAGGATACCAGTGGATATTTAACAAAGTAAAAGCAAAGGGGCTTGTCTTGCAAGCCCCTTCTATGCGTTTATCAAAGCGGACGGAGGAAGAAAGAGTGGAGACAGTGGACGTGATTATTCCCGTCTACAAGCCTGATCGCGGGTTTTTGACGATGATAGAGAAGCTGCAGGCGCAGACAGTGCCGGTAAATCACATTATTGTTATGAATACGGAACAGAAATACTATGACAGATTGATCTACGGCAGTCATTTTC
>OFGL01001607.1_pt1 | contig 12617 bp, 18 predicted proteins | sample 1521801 | NCBI WGS metagenome assembly OFGL01 (sample SAMEA3504085, study PRJEB24116) | mouse gut metagenome | biome: mouse gut; feature: mouse-associated habitat; material: faeces | place: Denmark | collected 2011 | reverse complement strand
TGCTTAGGCATTGATATCCTTGCAAAAAAAGTGTCAACCAATATTGACAATATCCGAGGGAGTAATTGATGTACAAAATACAAGGCTGAATAATAAAGCGGAAAATTTTACTTGTGATTTTGGGGCTATTCCAGTGCTGGGGGTGATAACAAATGCTTAATGATGATTATGAGGTAGAGTTACTGAAAAAGCTACCTGTATATCATAGAAGAATATACGAATATCAACAGATAGCAAATGTACAAACTCCAGAGCTGGAGAAATTACTGATAGCAATAGACTTTGTGCTTGATAACTGGTTTATAGAAACAGCCTCAGAGTATGGGTTATCCAGATTAGAAAAAATTGCTGGCATTACTTCTATAACAGGAGAAGATTTAGAGGCAAGGCGGTATAGGCTATTTGTTAAAATGACAGAAAAGATCCCCTATACAGATAAAACTCTGGAGGAGTGGTTATCTTCTATGTGTGGTGGTTCAGAGTATTATGAGATCGTGAGGGATTATTTAAACTATAAAATCACAATAAATACTACTCTGGGAGGGGCAGGAATATTTGAGGAGATTTGCAATGCTTTAGTAAAAATGATCCCCTGTAATTTAGTGCTGGCAGTACACAATACACTCTCAGATTATCTTTCTATGAGATTGTATTATGGGATAGGAGTAAGCGTGGCTATGAAACACACAATATCCCATGACATAAATATTTCCAATAGCCTCAATATGAGTTTGTATGAGGGTATCGGACTTTCTGAGGGAAGTGTAAAAAACATATCTCACGATATTCATACAGGGGCTAACAGCTCCATGAATATGTATAACCCTATAGGAGTAAGTGTAAGCGGAAAAGCAGAGATAACGCATGATATACACACTACAGAAAATCTCAATATGAGTTTATACAATGGGATAGGAGTATCAGATACAGAGGGGGTATCTGTATCGCACGATGCAATATTCAAAGAAACTTTAACAGGTAATGCTACAGTGGTTATCCCCACTACTACAGCTACAATAGTTACAATGGAATGAAAAGGAGGAAATAGAAAATGGGAAACTTTAATAGTGCAGTAATCACAAAAAAAGGGCAAGCGTTGATGGCTAAGGTTGTGGCTGGCACTACAAAGCTGAATTTTACTAGGATAGCGGTATCTGATAGTGAGCTGAGTAATGATTTAGCCAGCTTAACAGGCATAGGCACAATTAGACAATCACAGGCAGTATCATATGTGGAGAGGCAGAATAACAGCTATGTAAAGGTTGGTACAAGTTTTGTAAATACCTCTCTTGCCTCTGGGTATTATGTAAGGAATATCGGCTTTTTTTGTATGCTACAGATCCACAAGAGGGAGAAATTCTTTATAGTATTTCAGTGGCAGATGAGAGCGAAAAAACAGCAGAATGGATGCCTCCTTTTAATGGGGTTGGATCATCCAGCCTGTTAGTAGATCTCACTACAGCTATTGGTAATGCCTCAAATGTTACCGTAACAGTCGATCCTAGTGCGGTGGCTACGGTTACTCAGCTTAATGCTGTAATTGGAGAGGTAAATACACTGAAATCCTTTGTAGGATATGATGATGCAGATATTTACGGTGTAGAAGTTGATTTTTCTAACAAGAGAGTAGTAAGGATTGCTGGTAATGAAAATCTGACAGCAGGGGCAGATTTTGACAATTTAAAGCCTTGGATGCGTAAGCGGTGTAATCTGGCTGATAATGGTACAGTAAATGCTTATCGTGGAGATAGCAGTTATAAAGAGGATGGTTCTAATGGTATGGTAATGGTGGAACAGCCGATTTTTTATACTAAGGTAGTACCGATAAAAACTAAGCCAGCTACCAGCGGTAAGGGTATTGAGATTGTAAAAGCCAGATACTATATCAGCCCTACTCCAAAGGTGGGATTTAAAGCTCCAGAGGCTTTTAAGGATGAAAAGGGCATTTTACAGGATAAAATATACCTCTCAGCTTTTGAGGGATCTGTTTATGATACATCCGCTAGTGCTTATTTGAAAAATGATGAGCAAGTAGCGGATTTTGCCTCTGATAAATTGTGTAGTATTGCAGGGGCAAAACCAGCCAGCGGATTAACTCAGAATTTAACAAGAGCAAATGTAAGAAAATTATGCAATAACAGGGGTACAGGATGGAGATTACATGATATTCTGGCTCTCTCTGTTACTCAGTGGCTCATATTGATAGAGTATGCTACTATGAACAGTCAAAAGGCTATTGGCAGAGGAGTATGTGATTATACGGATGACGGTGCTACTAATATGTCATTGGCAACAGGAGCTACCTCAGTGTTAGGTAATGGCTCTGGCATTGATCCGAATAAGGATAACGGTAAAGGCTCTGTATCATACAGGGGAGAGGAAAATCTCTGGGGAAATATTTGGACTTGGTTAGACGGTATCAACATTTTAGCCAAAGGTGTAAATGATGCTTACATCCGTAAGGTGGGGCAAGCGATGGCAGATGATACAATAACAGGTTATGAAAACTTTGGTACACAGTTATCTCATAGTAACGGTTATCAAAGTGCTGTAGGTTATAGTGAGGAATATCCAGAGTTATTTTTACCTACAGCGTGTGCAGGGGCAGATAGCTCAGATACTAACGGAGATTACTACTGGCAAAATAATTCCTATGGCGGTTTCTTTATTGCTATATTGGGGGGTAGGTGGAATAGTGGCTCTTATTGTGGGGCTTGGTACTTGATTGTGAATAATGCCTCCTCTTATCGTTATCGGGTTATCGGCGGTCGCTTGCTGTATGTGCCACAAACAAAGGTAGCATAACCCTTTGAATGAGGAAAAGTAAATATTGTGAGGGTGCTAAGGGGGAGCTGTAAAAGGCTCTTTTTTAATTCCCTCACACATAAAAAAGAAAAACTTACAAAAACCTCTCTAAAACTTAATGATGTTTGTGATAATGTTCTGTCAGAGGTAACTATGAAAAATTTCTTAATTGCTAAATTAGGGGGTAAATGGAATAATGGCTCTAATTGTGGAGCTTGGTACTTGAATGTGAATAATACCTCCTCTAATCGTAATCGGAATATCGGCAGTCACTTACTGTATGTGCATTTTATGAAAATATGTGTGTACCCACACTTGGAAATACCTAAGTGAGCAATAGTTACCTTGCCTCTTGGCAGAACATAAAAGCCTCTTAAATTAGGGGCTGGTAAAAAAGTATAGAGGAGTGCCTATATGCAGGGGAAATACTGTAAACCGTTTTCTGATTACTCGGAGGTGAGTACAGAGGGTGCTATGGTAGATAGCTGGCTCTCCTTTATGCACATACGAACATTTTTAAGGTTAGGAGTAGATCCATGAAAAATACAGGAGATTTATTTTCTAAAATCTGTGATATGGATAATCTCAAAAAAGCCCACAAAAACGCTAAAAAGGGCAAGGGTTGGTATCAAGAGGTTAAACAGGTGGATCAGAATTTGGAAAAAGCCTTGTTACATTTACAGGATAGCCTTATTGAGCATACATATAAAACCTCTAAGTATAAAATCTTTTATAAAAAAGAGGGCAAGAAAGAGAGGGAAATTTACAAATTACCGTATTATCCAGACAGGATATGCCAGTGGGCGATATTGCAAGTAATAGAGCCTTATCTGTTAAAAACCATGATAACAGATACTTACAGTGCCATACCGAAAAGAGGAATACAGCCTATTATCAATGATTTAAGAGGCTATACCAAAGTAATTAAGAAAAATGGAGAAGTAATCGGTAAGCGGTGGGTAAAAAGTATTTTAGTATCAGATCCAGAGAATACAAAGTATTGCTTAAAAATGGATGTGAGAAAATATTACCCCAGCATCCTACACGATATACTCAAACAGAGGTATAGGGAACTCTTTAAGGATAAGGAGCTTATCTGGTTACTAGATGAGATTATTGATAGTATCAGCACTTGTCCAGCAACAGAGGAAAATCTGGAGATATTACAGCGGTTAGGAGTATATGCAAATGTTCTTATCTCAGATGATGGGAGAGAGTATGTAGATGGTGTAGGAATACCTATAGGGAATTATTTATCACAGTATAGCGGAAATTACAATTTATCTCCTTTAGGTCATTGGCTGAAAGAGGAGAAAAAAGTTAAGTACCTGTATTTTTACATGGATGATATTGTGATTTTAGGAGGCTCAAAGGAAGAATTACATAAACTCAAAAGAGAGATTGATGAGTTTATGGCAGTAAATTTAAAACAGGTATTGAAAAGCAACTGGCAAGTGTTTCCCTCAAAAGTAAGAGGGATTGATTTTGTTGGTTATCGGTTTTTTGGAGAATATACACTACTGAGAAAATCTACCTGTAAAACTTTTAAAAGAAAAATGCTGGCTATATCCGCAAAAAGAGAAAACAATATGAAACCCACTTATAGCGAGTGGTGTTCATTTAATTCTTATAAGGGGTGGTTAAAATGGTGTGATAGTTACAGGCTTTATCAAAAATATATAGCTCCTAATGAGGAATATATGAAAAATTATTATGAAATGGAGGTAAAAGGCAATGCAGAAATTTGTAAACGTAAGGAGTACAGCCCCAAAGGTAGATCCTCTGGAGATTGATGAGTATCGTGTTACCATTAACAAAGGTATTACAGAAATCCATGAGGAGGCTACTGAGGGTGAGCTGGGCGGTGGATTTGATGGCTGGGAAATTAAGGAGCAACTTATCTATGAAAAGGATGAGTACATCAAAGTGATAGCAGAGAAAAACAGCTCTTTAGAGGCACAGGCTACAGATATGCAGATAGCTTTAACAGAAGTTTATGAGATGATGCTGTAAAGCAGAAAGGAGAAAAAATGGTTAAGATATATGCAGAGTTGATTAAAAAGGGCTTGAAAACTCTGGAGGATGTACCAGAGAAGATTAGGGCAGAGGTAAAAACGCTCTTAGAAAATGAGGAGTAATTGGTATGATTATCAAGTTTTTCCTAAGAACATTTTTAAGAAAGGAGGTTGCTACTATGGCGGTAATTTATGCTACCCTAATTGTTAAGGGGAAAAAGCGGTTTACAGATGTTCCAGTGGTTTTAAAGGAACAGGTAAAACAGATTTTGAATGATCTGGAAATTCCAGAGCTGGCAGAGGAGGGCTAAATACCCTCCTTTTATTATGTCAGAAAGGAGGGTACTAACATGACGGTAGAGGAGCTGAAAGAAGTTGAACATAGGCTTACAGAGTTGGAGCAAAGAACAAAATCCAATACTCACAGGCTGGATGATGCAGAAAAAGCAATACAGAAAAACAGTGATCTTATGGCTGATATAAAAGAGCTTGTAGTGGAAATTCGATATATGAGATCAGATCTCAATGAAACTATCCAGAGGCTCAATACGCTGGAAAACAGGGGCGGTGATAAGTGGGAAAAATTCAAGTGGCTTATCGTTGCTGGGCTGGTAACAATCGTTTTAGGGTATCTGGCGGTACAAATTGGGATTAAGTAGGAGGTGATCCGTTTTATCTCTTTACCTTATTTTGAGGTATCGTAATCAAATTATAAGGAGGATTTTTTAGTATGAATATCAAAGTTAGAATTAAAAACCCTGTTTTCTGGGTACAGATTGTGCTTAGCATCTTAACTCCTATACTGGCTTATGCTGGAATTACAGCACAGGATCTTACAACGTGGGTTAAAGTAGGAGAGATTTTGTTGCTGGCTATCACTAATCCTTATGTGCTGGCTCTGGTGCTGGTATCGGTGTGGAATACATTAAACGATCCCACTACAAAAGGGATTACCGATAGTGAGAGAGCAATGCGATATACAGATCCTCAGTAAGAGGATTATTTAGGAGGGTGTAACAGCCCTCCTTTAATTATGTTGTGTAGGAGGTATTTTTATGGCTACATTGACAGCAACACAAAAAGAAGTAATCAGAAAAATTATTTATGCGGTGGAAACTGGAGGGCAAGTTTACGGAAAGCAAAATTACAGCTCTTTAATCGGGGCTGGGGCAAATTGTGATAACGAAAAGGCTATTACAATAGGTGCAGGGCAATGGTACGCTGGGGAGGCTCTTACTCTCTTAAAATTGATCCAGAAAGATTATCCTACTCAGTTTAAAGAACTTGATATAGCTGGAATATCAAAAGATTTTTCTAAGAGCTGGGCTACATACAATCTTTCCACAAGCTCTAAAAAGGCTAAGTGTATTGTGGCGATTATCAGCTCAGAGGTGGGGATTAAATCACAGAATAAGCTCATGGAGAGCCAGATCTCCAGTTATGCAGAGGAAATCTGTAAAAAGTATGGAGAGATGGATGTAGGGGCTATTGCTGAGTGTATCAATATCAAGCATCAAGGGGGAGATAAGGCACTCAAAAGGATTTTAGCAAAGACTAAAAAGCCTTATACAGCAAAGAGCATTTATACAGCTCTTTGTACAGATCCAGCGGATAAAAGCAGTAATAATCAAGTGGGGGATTATGTTACAAGGCAAAAGAAAGTCTATTCCATGATTACCTCACACTTAGGAAATAAGGGGGCGAAAGAGATGACAGAAAAACAGTTAAGACAGAAATATATTGATACTCTTAATGGCTGGGAGGGCTGTAAAGAGAGTGACGGATCTCATAAAAAGATCATTGATACCTACAATAAAAATACCCCTCTCCCCAGAGGGTACAAAGTGAAATATACAGATGCTTGGTGTGCTACTACTACCAGTGCAGGAGCTATTAAAGCAGGACTTACAGCTATTATCCCTGTAGAGTGCAGTTGTTATTATCTGATTGAACAGGCTAAAAAAATGGGATGCTGGCAGGAAAAAGACAGCTATAAGCCCAACATGGGCGATCTTGTCCTGTATGATTGGGATGATAGCGGTAAAGGAGATAATACAGGCACTCCAGACCATGTAGGAGCGGTTGTATCAGTATCTGAAAATACCTTTAAGGTGATTGAGGGCAATAAAAATAATGCGGTAGGCTATAGGGAAATGACGATAAATGGTAAGTATATTAGAGGCTTTATTACTCCTAACTATGCCAGCCTTGCTACAGAGAAAGAAACTCCTAAAAAGGAGGCAGATACCCCGAAAGAAAATAAGCCCTCCTTAAAATTCTCAGTAGGGGATAAGGTTAAGTTTACTGGAAATGTGCATTATACCAGCTCCAGCAAAAATGCTACAGGGCATAGTTGTAAATCTGGAAAGGCAAAAGTTACAGCGGTAAGTACTGGCTCAGCCCATCCATATCACTTAAAGGCGGTATCTGGAGGAGGATCTACAGTTTATGGCTGGGTGGATGCTGATAAGGTTAAGGCGGTAAGCTCCAGCTCCTCTACATATACTGTACAAAAAGGAGATACTCTCTCAGCGATTGCTAAGAAATATGGAACTACTGTAGCAAAGCTGGTAGCTCTTAATGGTATCAAAGATAAGAATAAGATCTGTGTAGGGCAGAAATTGAAACTCAAATAAGCTAACTCCATAATTTTTTACTATGTTTGGGGCTATCGGTGTATAAATCGGTAGCCCCTATTTTTTAGTTGCTATCTTTATATAGGTGGTGTATAATTACTAGAAACTGAAATAAGCCCTCAAATAGCCTCATACAGACATTTTATTTTTTTAGGCTATAATTTCTACACTTATAATATTAAAATGGCTTGCCAGTATAAGGCAAGAACTCACAGGGGCATTTCTACAGGAAAATATAAAGGAGGAATATGGGATGGCATACAGGAGAGTAAAAGATCTGGTAGATACTATCGGTATGAGGGCGGTATTTTATGCGAGAGTATCTACAGCAGAGGAGGCACAGCTTAACGCTATAGAATTACAGATAGAGGAAAATAAGGAGTGTATTACTAAAAACAAGTGGAAACTGGTAGATGAGTATATTGACAGGAGTAAATCTGGTACAATGGTAAAGGGCAGAGATGAGTACCAGAGGCTTTATGAGGATTTGCTGGAGGATAAATTTGATATTATCGTGATAAAGGATATAGAGAGGCTTATGAGAAATGCCTTAGACTGGTATTTATTTGTAAACAGGCTGGTAACTACAGGAAAGATACTTTATATGTATCTGGATGGGAAATTTTATACTCCAGATGATGCCCTCATAACAGGGATAAAAGCTATTATTGCTGAGGATTACAGCAGAAATCTCTCTAAAAAGCTCCATAATTATCATAAAGGCAGGATTGAGAAAGCCAGACAAGGACAGGAGATCCCTTTGCAGGGGAGCGGTAATGTATTTGGCTGGGATAAAGTGAATGGAAAATATGTGATAAATCCAGAACAGGCTAAAATAAGGAGGCTTATGTGTGAGGGCATTATGGCAAGAAAAGGCTCTACACAGATTGCCAGAGAACTTAATGAGGCCGGGTACAGGAATACAGTAGGGAAAGAGTGGAAACCTATGGATATTCCTAAATTTGTGTATGATTGCAAAAATGTAGGTACAATGATAATAAATAAAGAGAAACAGGATTTTGAGAGTAAGCAGACTATTAAACTCCCAGAAAGTGAGTGGGTGTATGTGAAAAATGCTTTACCAGCTATCATAACAGAGGAGGAGTGGGATCTAATTTGCAGAATACATAAAGAGAGGGTAGTAGAACATGGGGTAGATCAGAGGAGCGGTAGACGTGTAAGCGGTTTTTCTTTTAGTGGTAAAATCTATTGTGGTGTATGTGGAGCTACTTACTGGAGAAAACAGCGTACTACCAAAGAGGAGTATTGGGTATGCTCTACAAAACAGACTAAGGGCAGGAAAACCAGAAAAAGAGATACAGCAAATGGGAAAAAGGGAGATATAAATGAGAGCGGTTGCGATAATGATAATATCTCTTATAATTTTCTTATGGAGATCATGGGAGTAGTGGCTGAAAAATTGCAAACTAACCCAGAGATTTTAAAGCAGGATATGATTAGCTGGTTAAACTCCCTCAAAAATCAGTTGATTAGAAAGAATGGAAGTTACACAGATGCAGACCTCATAAAAGAAGAGAAACGGAAAGATAAATTACTGGATGCCCTCTTAGATGGTTTACTCACAAAAGAGGAATACAGCAAAAAGGCAGAAAGCATAGATACTAAAATTGAGGAGATAAAAGCAGAGATAGCCTCTAATAAAAGTAGCATAGAGGATATTGCAGAGATAGATAGAACACTGGCAAATATTGATGAGGAAATAGCCTCATACATTGATAATAATGATCATCTCAAAATAGATTTTATCTTAGAGAGGCTGGAAAAGGTGGAAGTGTACCCAGATAAGGTAGTGGTTATAATACCGTTATTAGGCAAGGGGATAGAAGTAAATAAAAACTCAGTAGGTAGCAAGGGAGAAACGGGGCGGGTAAAACTACGACATTAAAGATGATTACAAATTTGTGTTCCAAAGATAATGGGAAAATCGTCATAGACAACGTATCATTAGACGAAAATCCCGGACTGGCATTATCAAAGGTTGGGGCGGCACTTGACACCCCTAGTTTTTATCAAGAACTGACTGCAAGAGAAAATATAGAATGTTTTGCACATCTATATGAAAATATCCCAAACGGGCAAGTTATGGAATTGCTTGATTATGTCGGACTTAGTTCACAGGCAGAAAAGAAAGTGAAAAAGTTTTCTCTTGGAATGAAACAAAGACTGGCATTGGCAAGGGCTATGTTAGGACAGCCAAAACTGATTATTTTAGATGAACCGGTAAACGGATTAGACCCGCAGGGACAGATTAACCTATACCGTCTGATTTGCGATATGGCAAAAGAACGAAACACAACATTTATTGTTTCATCACACCAACTGCATGATATGGAAAAATTCTGTACCGATATTTTAATTTTGGATAAGGGAAAAAGTATCTTGCAGGGAAAAACAGAAAACATTTTATCCGAAACAACAAATATCGTTGACTGCATACTGGAAGAAACAATCGCTGCACAGAGTGTCCTCTCTGGGTGTAAAGGAATAAGTCTGATTTCACAGAAAGGAAATCAGTTTACAATCAGACTTGAAAATATCTGTTTTGATGAATTTGTTAAAAACCTTGTAGCAAACCATTTGCATATTCACTATCTTTCCATGCGGAAACACTCATTGCAGGATCTTTTTCTAAAACTGACAGGGGGAGCAGAGCCATGTATCCATTAACAAGATTATATGCAAGAAAATTATACAGACAAAAATTGATTTACATTTTTTTTGCCTGCTTTTTTACAGCTTCTTTCTTTTACGCTTTTCTTATTTCGACACCGCAAATGGAAGAAATGCTGAATATCAATATTGGAATTGTCGGGAGAAAAAATTTCCCCGAATTTATGATGCGGTTTTATGTCGGTACAGTAGGTATTCTTTTTAATGTATTTCTGTTGACGCTGTTTGTTTGTGAAGAAGATAGGAACAAAATGCTTTACCAGCCTTTATTGCATGGGGAAAACCGCAACAGAATGATACGTTCAAAAATCTATGTTGCTGTTAGTATGTCAATGATTTTTGTTTTGTTGGTGGCTTTTATCAATTACATAACAGCCTTTATGCGTTGGGGCTATGAAATCTTTGAACAGGCAGCCTTTATCAGAACCATTATAAAATATCTGTTATCGGGTATCTATATGTCAGTTATAACGCTTGGTATAGTTGCACTTTGTATTTGTACCCGCAACGCATGGAAAACAATATTTTTTGTGATTATTTATCTATTGATTGACCAGTTTATATATAGTTCCAATATTGCTTTATTACAAAAAATATGGGTTGGATATTACTTTAATCTTTGGACGTTTGCATATGAGTATCAGAAAATACCATTTAGCGAACTGCTTATAGGAATATCCATTATGATACTGTACGGAATTGCTTTTTTTCAAATAACCCTATACAGAACAAAAAAAATAGATTTTTGAGAGAGGTAAAAAATGATTATAAGATTACTAAATATACAATTTGCACGACTGAAAAGGCAAAAGATATTATACTTATTCTTTGTTGTAATGGCAGTGATTATCATTTCCAATGCGCTTCAAGAAGATAATGGCATGGGATATTATGCAGGCGGTAAATTTCCAACAATGTGTATGCAGTCCTATATTGATATTGTCGGTACACTATTCCTTAGTTTTATCAGCGCAGTATTGATTTGCGGAGAAAAGGCAAGCGGTATGTTCAGGCAGCCTTTGTTGAATGGCGTTTCCAAAAAACAGCTTTTAATCGCAAAAACTATCAGTATTTCCACAGTTGCACTGATCTGTTTTTTGTTTGTGGTAATCGTCAGCATTATAACAGGTTTCTTTTTATGGGGCAGTCATATCTTCGATCATGCACAGGAATATTTGTTACAAATGTTGTTATTAGCTTTTCCGCAGATAACAATGGTTCTGTTTTTAGTGCTTTTATCCTTGTATATGTCGAATATATCCAGTATGATGTGCGCTTCTTTGATAATTTTATTAGTCAATAATTTATTTAGCCAGTTTTTTGGCAGTTACATATCGTTTGTAGACTTTATGTATTATCTGTATGTTTTTTCCGGGTATAACGGAATGGAATTAACAGGCAAAATGATTGTATTAGGAATTGCTGTTAATGTCATAACAGGAATTATCCTTGTTTATGGAATTAGCAGACGCACGAATAGTATGATAATGTAGAATGTAAGTTAGCGACAGCACAATAACAACAAAAGGCATTCATAATCAGTTAAAAACAAGAAATCTGCCGTGCGGCGGTAAAAGAAAAAAACCGTTGCACAGTGGATATTTTTTGGTACTTTAATACAGCGGTTTTGAGAAATCAATTCTGCTGTTTTTTAGTTTGTATGTTTATAAGATAAAAACGGCAAATGCTTTAAAGGCAAGGAGATGCGGGCTAATGAAGATAAAACGAAAAATACATGGGAACAGGATGAGAATGTCTATTAAAAGTAATGACACACTGTACACATCAAGGTGCACTGTAAATCAGATTGAAACTGAATTACAGTGTATTTTTTATGTCGATTTTTGACTGATTTTGTATTTTGCTGTTATATGTTTTTTGCAAAAATGATTGTCATTGTACTGTGTTGGTGAGTATTTTCACTGCCTCATGGAGGGCTGTTTTGCAAGCATGGACTTCTGTGTATCCCACACTTGTTTCATCAGCTTTTTCACTTCCTCTACATCGGCTTTGTACACGTTGCCTGTGGCATTCATTCGCTTGGCGATCTGGTTTAAGTTGCCGCTGATTTTTCCGAGCGTGTAGTTGTATTCCCGCAGGTCTGAATAGTCAATGTCATAGACAAAGCCGTACAAAATCAGGCGGCGGAGGAAAGTGGACTTGCTTTTCATGCCAGAGATTTTTACTTTCTGCTCCAGTATGTATTGCTCCTTGTCACTTAGATATATTTTCAGCTCATTTTTGCGCTCACGGTTTGCCATTTATTATCTCCTTTCCGTGTTGGATTTTTGAAAGGATTTTACACAATCTTCAATCCTGCTATGGGGGTTGTTCGTGCAAAAAAACAGTGAAAAAAATCAGAAATCTTGGCAGGAGATTTTATGATTTTTGAGCGCAGAGGGGGCTAGGGGGATGCAATGTCGTCAACTTAAGCCATAGTTACTCCTTCTTACACAGCAGAAAAAAATTC
>OFGL01001598.1_pt1 | contig 12655 bp, 5 predicted proteins | sample 1521801 | NCBI WGS metagenome assembly OFGL01 (sample SAMEA3504085, study PRJEB24116) | mouse gut metagenome | biome: mouse gut; feature: mouse-associated habitat; material: faeces | place: Denmark | collected 2011 | reverse complement strand
GGTTTCCCCAGCCGCTCCTGCAGGTTCCGCATCTGCATGGGGGATAGGGAATTGTCAAAAATGATGACATCTGCTCCCAGATCCTGCGCCAACCCTTTTACCTCGTCCACCTTGCCTGTGCCGATATAAAAAGCCTTGTGCACCGTCTCAAGGGTCTGGGACGTCACGCCCGCCACTTCCATATCGCAGGCCTCTGCCAATGCCCCAAGTTCCTCCAATGACGTGAGATAGTCCTCCCCGTCATTCAAATTTGCACCTACCAACAAAACCTGCTCCATCGTTCCCTCCCTGTAACAAAACTTTTAAACAATTACCTGCTAAAAATCCTCCAACTCCTTCAAGAACTCCCGAAAGGCTTCCTTCGCCCGCTCGATCGTGCCGGGCTCATAGGAATTAAGCGCCTGCTCGTACTTATGAAGCTCCTGGGATATGAGATATCTTTTGTCACCCAGGCTTTCCTCATACATCCGCTCACCCAGCGTGAGCAGATACTTGTTCTCCTCCCTGTCTCTCGGATGGATCTTTAAATAGGACAGCGTCTCAAAGCGCGAGGCAATCTCCTCCGGGGTCATATCCGCATTTTTACCGCCGAAAACCTGTTTCTCCTTCTTCCCGGTGGACACCACCTTCACTTCCACCTCCAAAATGGAATTGATATCATAAGTGTAAGTCACATCCACGGCCTCCTCCCCCGCCGCAGCGGAAGGCACCTCGATATTCAGCTCACCCAGGGAAAGGTTATTGCGCGCAAAGCGGCTCTCTCCTTGCAGCACATTGACCCGGATCTTCGTCTGGTCATCCCGCACCGTGTAGAGCCGTTCCGTGCGGCTCGCAGGAATGATTGTATTCCTCTCGATTATGGGGCAGAATACACCGTTCTCAAAGTACCCCTTCTCCCACTCCCTGACTACCTCCGTGCCGAGTGTAAAGGGGCATACATCTGTAAGAATGACCTCTTTGATCGCCTCTTTCCGCTCCTTCATGGCACCCTGAATGGCCGCGCCAAGCGCCACCGCCTCGTCTGGATTGATATTGGTATCAGGGATCACCCGAAACAGTTTACTCACGAACCTTCGGATCACGGGACTTTTGGTAGCCCCACCCACCAGCACCACCTTGTCGATATCAGCCAGACGGATATGCGCATCCGAGAGGCTGCGCCGCACGGGCTGTCTGATCTTTTCAAGCAGTTCCTCACAGGCATTCTCATAAGCAGAAAGTTCCACCGTAAAAGAAAATACCTCCTCCCCGATTTTACATTCCATAACAGAAGTCTTCCCCTCCGAGAAGCCGGTTTTACATTTATCCGCCTGCTTATGGATATGCCGCAGGGTCTTTGCATCCAGGGAAAGCCTGTCAAATTGCGGATATTTCTCGAAGAACATCTCCTCCAGCACATTCGTGAAATCCTCGCCGCCGAGGAAATTATCTCCCGCCACAGCGCGTACCTCCAGAATGCTGTCGATCCGCTCCAGTACAGACACATCGAAGGTTCCCCCGCCCAGATCGAACACCAGAAATCGCATATGCCCCTGACTCTGATACAGGCCGTAGGCGATCGCCGCCGCCGTGGGCTCGCTGATAATCCGCTCCACCTTAAGCCCCGCCAGCTCCCCGGCCCTTCTTGTGGCACGCCGCCTCTCATCATTGAAATAGGCCGGCACACTGATGACAGCCTCCTCCACAGGCTCTCCCAGAAAGCTCTCCGCATCTTCCTTAAGCGCCCGGAGAACAAAGGAAGAGAGCTCTTCCGCCGTAAATGTCTTATGCAGTAAATTAAATTTTCGGCCGCTCCCCATATCCCTCTTGAATACAGAAGCCGCACTGCCCGGATAAAGAAGTCCTCGCTCCACCGCCAGGTCACCCACATAAATCTGTTCTTCCTCGTCCATGCTCACCACAGAGGGCGTCAGCCGCTTTCCAAGCCGGTTTGGTATGATCTGCGGCCCTTTCTCCGTGAAATAAGCAGCCAGACTGTTGGTCGTTCCCAAGTCAATTCCAATAATCATTTTTTCCTCCCTGTCAGAGCAGCTGCCTGCTCAGACTTACTATTCTATCTGTGATATCCCTTCGCTCTTACTATTTTTCCGTTTTTTGCCTTCTTATTTCACAGGATTCCCTTTCCTGTGAAACAAGCGTGCCACAAGCCCCTGTTTCTGCCCCGCATCCTTCGTCTTTCCCCCGTCTTCCGACCGCATGTGTCCGCCGGGTTTCCCGGGAAAACCGCTGTCTCCGCTGCGTATGATCTCCAGCAGGAATCCCGCCTCCGTCATTTTTATATCTCTTCTCAGCGTCTCCTCAAACAGCGCAGCCGCCCTCTCAAATTCCCCTTCACAGTAATAGTAGCAGCCAAGCCAGAAAGAAGCCTCATAGCATTTTTTGCACTCGCAGCCAGGGCACGGCCTTTGTTGTTCCATCTTTTCAAATGCCTGCTTCGCCTTCTCCCTTTCTCCAAGCATCAGATCGCACCAGGCAAGCCACCCGCTGTGCAGAGGCGCATATTGGGGAGAAAACCTGTAATCTTCCGGCTCAATATTTCTTTTTGCAAGACAGTCGAGCGCCTTTTTCGCATGGCGCTCTGCTTTCTCACGCTCCCCTATCATATAATAGCATGCTCCCGTGCGCCATTCCATCTGGAATTTTCTCTCCCAATTCTCCCCGTACAGCGCCGCCGCATCCTGATATTTTTTTGCCCCTTCCGCAAAATAGCACGCTTCCGTCAGATGATCCGCCCATTCCCGGTACATCTCCGCCAGCTCCTCTTTGTTCGCCGCGCGCCCAAGCCAGGATTTTTTCATCTCATCAAAAATGGCCAGGCCTTCCTGCACTTTGCCCATAGCGAGCAGGGCATAGGACACATCGGCATAATACTCCTTTGTGTCACCGGCCTGCTTCCGCCTTTCTTCCTCCACCCGCAGCGCTTCCTCCGGGCATCCCATATCCCGATAGCAGTCGTCCAGCGCATCCCACAAATCCGCATCCGCCGGGAAAACTGCCAGCCCCTCTCTGCAGCAGGCTATGGCCTTCTCGTAATCTCCCAGGCCCCGGCAGCAATCCGCCATACCCCTGTATGCCTTGACCGACGTGTCCTTTTCCTTCATAGTCTCCACCGCCTGCCGGTAAGCCTCATAACCCTTTGCAAACTGCCTGTCATTTTTGTAGGCAACGCCGATATTCTCCCAGAGGATATACCTTTCCTCCTCCGGAACGGTTCCGACTGCAAGGGCCTCCTCATAGTCCGCCACGGCAAGCGCGGTCTCCATTGCGCTCACATACAGATTCCCCCTGTCCCAGAGACGATATCCCCGGTTTTCAGTAATCTCCATCTGCTTATTGATATAGCGAAGCGCCATGTCATAATCAGCCTTCTTATACTCCATGTCGTACAATTTTTCATAGCAGCGGTAAAGCCTTAAATTCGTGTCCCGGTAAGTTTCGTCCTGTTCCACCGCCTTTACAAAGTAGCGCACAGCCTGCCGCCACTGCGCCGCAATCTGACAGCAGACACCCATTCCGAAATAAAACTCCGTATGATGATAAACCGCCTCCACCTTCTTATACTGTTCAAACGCCTTGTCGAACTGCTCCGCATCGCGCAGGAGATTGCCAAGCACAAGCACATAATAAGACTCCTCCGGATCCAGTCTGACAGCCTCCCGCACAAGGCTGATAGCCGTGTCAAGCTCTTCTTCCCCTTCAAACAAAAGCCCCTTCTCAAACACAAGCTCGGCCCGGTCAATGGTGTCCTTCTCCTCCTCCAGTTCCTCAGCCGCCCTCTCTTCTTCCGCTGACTCTGCAAGCAGCGCATCCAGTATTTCCATAGGCCGCTTCCTGCTCTCTGCATCCGCAGAAAGCATCCGCAGAATCTTTGCCTCCTGAAAACGCATCTTCCTGGAAAACTCCACCTTGTTTTCCCTGGCTCTCTCTATAACGCCCAGCGCATCCTTATACTGATTATGGTCATAAAAGATCATAGCCGCATAGAGGTACGGTCTGTCAAAGCCCGCATAAATTTCTATTGCCCGGTAATAATCGTCCACCACCTGCTGGGCCCTGCGCATATGGTAACAGGCCTCCTGTCTGACCAGATAAGCCGGATAAAACTCGTCATCCTCTGAAAGGACCTCATCGCAGACCTCCGTCGCCCTCTCGTATTCCTTAAAGGAAAGATACCTGTCCGCCAGATAGTATTTACAGTCGATACGGGTTCTGGCATCCGACTCCATCTCAATGGCTGTCTTCGTCTCCCGCTCTCCCTCTTCCCGCCTTTTTGTACAGAAGTAGCAGACGCCGAGGAGGCGGTGACTCTGGGACGCTTTCGACGCCCGTTTCTCCTCGTCTTCCACTCTCTCCTCCACACATTTCAAGTGGGCCTGATAGACGGGAATAGCCTCCTCATAGCGATCCATCCGATATAGACTCCAGGCCTTTAATTCAAGCCCTTCCTCCGCCGCTTCCAGTTCACTGTCCTCTGAAAGCAGGGTGAGAATGTCCTCATACTGCTCCAGATCAAACAGCCGCCATCCCAGATACGTTCTCAGTTCCTTATCCGAAAGTTCCTCATAAGCTGCGCCCTTGTCAAGCGCCTCCCGCAACGCGGGAACCAGCTCGTTATTGATTTCCTTCTGCCTCTCCAGAAGCTCCTCATCACGCCGGTTCACCTTAATCAGTTCATCTACATATTTGCCGGCCCGATACCATTCTTTCCGATCCGCCAGACAGTGCATGGCAAAATATTTCGCCATATAATAATCGGGCTCTTCGGAGAGCACTTCCTCCCACTGCGCAAGACCCTTATCCTCATCTCCCGTATCGTAAAAGATTTTTCCCGTCCAGACCCGCACATAGCTGTCCTTCGGATACCGCTCCATCAGCTTCTGCGCCAGCTCCTGTCCTTTTTCGCTCTCCTCCATGCGGATATACAGACGCAGTCGCTCCACGTCCTCATAGGGATGGTAAATACCGTGCCTTTTCATATCCGAAAGGCTCTGAGAAACACCCTCCCTCTCATCGTTCTCCAATTGGTTTTTGATCTGAAAAAATTCCCGGATATAGGTATCCGCTTCCTCGTCTCCCTCCGGCGTATACCCGTCCTGTACCTCGAACAGACTGTAGTCGAGAAAATCCTCCGTGTTGACATGGTACTCAATATGTTTTAAAAAATTCACATGGAATTCCTCTTTCAGCGCATCGAAATCGTCCCGCACATGAAATACCTGGTCTATCAGCACCCAGACTGTTCGGGGCAGAAGGGCATGCCCGGAAAGGAAACCGAGAAGCTGTTCTCTCGCCTCCAGAAAGGTGTCAAAACCGCCACAGACCGGGTCGTCAAACAGCTCCTTCCAGTTGTCCGCCTCCCTGCGGGAAAGGATATCCCGGTAAGTCTTCCGCACACGCTGCATCCACAGCCCGATCTCATCCTCCGGCTGCTCCTCCTCCATCTCCTCCTCACGCTGTCTGGCGAAGCGGAGCGCCTCCTCATAGGCCTCCCGCAGACGCTTAAAACCCTCCGGGTCGTCCTCCGGGTGAGTGGTTTTCAGCTTTTCAGCATAGGCATGGCGAATCTCCGGCAGGTCTGAGGGGCCGGACAGGCCCAGCTGGCTCCAGGGCCAGCTCATGCGTCCTCCTCATCCCCGGCCAGGGGGTCCAGGTCCAGGGGCGGCAGGTCGTCCAGGCCCACGTAGGCCTCCGCCTCCCTGCCGCAAAATCGAGTAAAGCCTCCTTCGCACATGACAAAGGAGGCTCTCCATTCTATGATATCTATTTATTTCTCAATTCTTTTCCCCGAAGCAACCGCTGTCGTCACAGCCTCCTTCGGGATCACAACCTTATCCAGCTTCCAGATATCATCCACATACTCCTGAATGGTTCTGTCGGAAGTAAACTTGCCGGAGCAGGCCACGTTTAAGATGGCGCTCTTCGCCCATCCCTTTTCATCCCGGTAGGCAGCTTCCACCTTTTTCTGTGCCTCTGCGTAAGCTTTGAAATCCTTCAGGATAAAATAGGTGTCCGCTTTTGCGGTGCTCTGCGTATTTAACAGAGAATTGTACAGGGAGCGGAACATATCCGGATCTCCGGGCGCGTAGGTACCGTTGATCAGCTGCATCAGCACCTTTCTCACGTCAGGGTCATTGTTGAAAATATCTGTGGGGTGATAACCGCCGTAATTCTCGTAGCGGATCACTTCGTCGGAGGACAGACCGAAAATAAATGCGTTCTCCTCGCCCACTTCCTCCACAATCTCCACGTTCGCACCGTCCATCGTGCCGATGGTCAGCGCGCCGTTCAACATAAACTTCATGTTTCCTGTGCCGGATGCCTCCTTGCTGGCCGTGGAAATCTGCTCGGACACATCCGCCGCCGCAAAGATAAGCTCCGCGTTGGACACACGGTAGTTCTCGATAAACACTACTTTGATCTTTCCGTTGATGGCAGGATCATTGTTCACCACATCCGCCACGGAATTGATCAGCTTGATGGTAAGTTTCGCATTCTTATAGCCTGCTGCCGCCTTCGCGCCGAAGATGAAAGTCCTGGGATAGAAATCCATATCCGGGTGCTCTTTCAGCTCATTGTAGAGATACATCACATGAAGGATGTTCAAAAGCTGACGCTTATACTCGTGCAGACGTTTTACCTGTACATCAAAGATGGAACGGGGATCTACCTCGATACCGTTGTGCTCCATGATGTACTCAGCCAGACGCACTTTGTTCTGGTACTTGATATTCATAAACTCCTGCTGCGCTTTCTCATCGTCAGCATAGATTTTCAGTTTGTTGATCTTCGGCAGATCCGTAATCCAGTCATTTCCTACATGCGCGGTCACCCAGTCCGCCAGAAGCGGATTCGCATGCAGCAGGAATCTTCTCTGGGTGATGCCGTTTGTCTTGTTGTTGAACTTCTCAGGCATCATCTCATAGAAATCCTTCAGCTCCTGATTTTTCAGAATTTCCGTATGTAACCTTGCCACACCGTTCACGGAGTAACCGGCAGCGATCGCCAGATGCGCCATCTTCACCTGTCCGTCATAGATGATCGCCATTTTTCTGACTTTCTCATGGTTTCCGGGATACATCTGCTCAATTCTCGCGATAAAGCGGCGGTTGATCTCCTCCACGATCTGGTATACTCTGGGCAGCAGTCTGGAGAACAGTTCAATGGGCCATTTCTCCAACGCCTCGGACATAATCGTGTGGTTCGTGTACGCGCATGTCCTGGTCGTCACCTCCCATGCCTCGTCCCATGTCAGATAATATTCGTCCATCAGAATGCGCATCAGCTCCGCAACTGCAACGGTGGGATGGGTATCATTTAACTGGAAAGTCACCTTCTCATGGAACTTTCTGATGTCGTCATGGTTTCTCATATACTTCGCCACTGCCGTCTGCACCGATGCAGAGATGAAGAAATACTGCTGTTTTAAGCGAAGCTCTTTGCCCGCGTAGTGATTGTCGTTAGGGTAGAGTACCTCCACAATATTTCTGGCCAGATTTTCCTGCTCCACCGCCTTCTGGTAATCACCCTTGTCAAAGGAGTCGAGCTGGAAGCAGTTCACCGGCTCTGCATCCCAGATCCGAAGGGTATTGACAACACCGCTGCCGTAGCCGACAACCGGCAGGTCATAGGGAACCGCCGTCACTGCCTGATAGCCCTCCTGCTTAAAGTTGCTTCTGCCGTTCTCATCCACATAGACATTCACATAGCCGCCGAAGCGCACTTCTTTCGCATACTCCGGCCGGCGCAGTTCAAAGGGATTGCCGTCCTTGAGCCAGTTATCCGGCACCTCCACCTGATAACCGTCGCGGATTTCCTGCTTGAACATGCCGTAGCGATACCGGATGCCGCAGCCGTAAGCTTCATAGCCGAGCGTTGCCAGAGAATCCAAAAAGCAGGCTGCCAGACGTCCCAGACCGCCGTTACCCAGCGCTGCATCAGGCTCCTGATCCTCCACCACATTGATGTCGATGCCAAGCTCCTCGAGCGCCTGTGAAAAGGCTTTGTATGCCTGCAGATTGATCATATTGTTGCCCAGCGCCCTGCCCATCAGAAATTCCATAGACAGATAATAAACCATTTTCGGATCCTGTCTCTCAAACTCCTTCTGGGACTTTAACCACTGATCCACAATGGCGTCCTTGACCGCATAGGAAACCGCCTGAAAGATCTGCTGGTCAGTCGCTTCCTCCAGCGTCTTTCTGTAAAGGGTTTTTACATTGTAAAGGACGCTTCTCTTAAAAAGCTCTGTATCAAAAGTTGTCGTAGGTGCTTTTTTAATCATCTCTCTCCTCCTCGTTAACCCTGCTGTCAGATTAGGTTTGTTTACATTCATTTCCATTATATCCTGTATTTTTCCGTTTGACCATATAAAGATTGAAATTTACCGTTTCCGTTCGGAAAACTTCATGGTTTTATGCTTCTGCGCGGTTCGCTGCCGGCAGCTATATTTTCTGAATACCGATCGTCACGGTCTCCCCGTTCACATTCCATTCCCTGGAAACCGCCAGATTTTCTCCCGTGCCAATACTTTCAGCCAGCACCTTTCCGGCAATCACGGCCTCATTCTTCGCAGCGATCTGCGCCACTTTCTCATTGCCATTCAGGGAGACTCTGATGTGATCCATCACCTCAAAATCCGCATCCTTTCTCATGGTCTGGATTTTGCTTATGATCTCGTACACAAAGCCTTCCTCGATCAGCTCTTCCGACAGGTTCGTGTCGAGCACCACACTCACATAGTTGTCGGCCTCCGCCACGAAACCGTCCTTCTGCGCCATGTCGATCAGCAGATCCTCCTCGGCAAGGGAAACTTCCACACCGTCCACGTCAAATTTCAACGCCCCCTGTGATTTCAGAGTCTCCATCGCCGCACTGCCGTCCACTGCGGACAGATACGCCTTGATGCCGCCGAGCTGTCTGCCGTACTTCGGACCCACCGTCTTAAGCTGGGGCTTGAAGCTGTAAGTCGTAAATGCTGACACGTCATCGGAAAATACAATCCGCTTCACATTCAGCTCGTCCCTGACGATGTCCTGACAAAACTCGTCGAGAACCGTCTCCGCCTTCACATACATGGTGCCGATGGGCTGGCGGTTCTTGATGTTCGCCGCATTGCGGGCCGCCCGGCCCATGACAACGATCTTTAATACCTCCTGCATGGATTCTTCCAGTTTCTGGTCAATCATGCCCTCATCCGCCGTCGGGAAATCGCACAGATGAATGCTTTCCGGCGCGTCTTTGTCGATGCTGCACACCAGGTTGCGGTAAATTTCCTCTGTCATAAAAGGAATCATGGGCGCTGCGCACTTACTGATCTTCACAAGCGCTGTGTAAAGAGTCATATATGCGTTGATCTTATCCTGCTCCATACCCTTCGCCCAGAACCGCTCACGGCTTCTTCTCACATACCAGTTGCTCATCTCATCCACAAAGTTGTCTAACACCCTCGCCGCCTCGGGGATTCTGTAATGGTCCAGATGATCGTCCACTTCCTTGATGGCCGTGTTCAGCTTTGAAAGCAGCCACTTATCCATCACGGGAAGTTTGTCATATTCCAGGCTGTATTTCGTCGCGTCAAAATTGTCGATATTCGCATACAGCACGAAGAAAGCGTAAGTATTCCACAAAGTGCCAAGGAACTTGCGCTGCCCCTCCTGCACTGCCTTTCCGTGGAAACGGTTTGGCAGCCAGGGGGCCGAATTGATATAGAAATACCAGCGGATCGCATCCGCGCCGTACGTTTCAAGCGCCTCGAAAGGATCTACCGCGTTGCCCTTGCTCTTACTCATCTTCTGGCCGTTCTCATCCTGCACATGCCCAAGCACGATCACGTTCTCAAAGGGGGCTTTGTTGAACAGGAGCGTGGACTCCGCCATAAGGGAGTAAAACCAGCCACGGGTCTGATCCACCGCCTCAGAGATAAACTGCGCCGGGAACTGGCTGTCGAAAAGCTCCTTATTCTCAAACGGATAGTGGTGCTGTGCAAAAGGCATAGCCCCTGAGTCAAACCAGCAGTCGATCACCTCCGGCACACGCTTCATGGTTCCTCCGCACTCGGGGCATGTACAGGTAATCTCATCAATGTAAGGTCTGTGCAGCTCCACGGTCTGTGCAGCCGCATTGCCGCTCATCTTCTCCAATTCCTCTCTGGAACCGATGGCATCCATATGGCCGCAGCCTTCACACTCCCACACATTTAAGGGTGTGCCCCAGTAACGGTTTCTGGAAATACCCCAGTCCTGAATATTTTCAAGCCAGTTACCGAAACGCCCCTCGCCGATGGACTCGGGAATCCAGTTCACCGTCTTATTATTCCGCACCAGATCGTCCCGCACCGCCGTCATTTTAATAAACCAGGACTCGCGTGCATAGTAGATCAGCGGCGTGTCACAGCGCCAGCAGAACGGGTAGTCATGCTCAAACTTGGGCGCGTCAAAAAGTTTTCCTTCTTTGTCCAGATCCTTAATCACTTCCGGGTCGGCCTTCTTCACAAACAGACCGGCGTAGGGTGTCTCCTCCGTCATGTTTCCCTTGCCGTCCACAAACTGTACGAAAGGCAGATCATATTTCCGGCCAACCTGCGCATCATCCTCACCGAATGCGGGAGCGATATGCACGATGCCGGTACCGTCCGTCATGGTAACATAGCTGTCGCACGTCACATAATGAGCTTTCTTTTTCTGTCTGGAAGCCTCCTTTCCCGCACAGGCAAACAGCGGCTCGTACTCCTTGTATTCCAGGTCGGTGCCCACATAAGTCTCCAGCACCTCATAAGCCGGCGTGTCGTCCGTTGCCAGTTTGCCGAGCACCGTATCCAGAAGCGCCTGCGCCATATAATAGGTATAACCGTCCGCCGCCTTCACCTTCACATAGGTCTCCACAGGGTTCACGCAGAGCGCCACATTGGAGGGCAGTGTCCAGGGCGTGGTTGTCCATGCCAGGAAATAGGCATCCTCACCCACCACCTTAAACCGGGCGATGGCGGAGCGTTCCTTCACCGCCTTGTAGCCCTGCGCCACCTCATGGGAGGACAAAGGCGTGCCGCACCGCGGACAGTAAGGCACTATCTTAAACCCTTTATACAAAAGCCCCTTGTCCCAGATCTGCTTCAATGCCCACCATTCGGACTCGATAAAGTCATCATGATAGGTGACATAAGGATTGTCCATATCGGCCCAGAAACCGACGGTACCGGAAAAATCTTCCCACATCCCTTTATACTTCCAGACACTCTCTTTGCACTGCCGGATAAAGGGGTCCAATCCATATTCCTCTATCTGCTCCTTGCCGTCCAGTCCCAGCTTCTTCTCCACTTCCAATTCCACCGGAAGCCCGTGGGTATCCCACCCGGCTTTCCTCGGCACCATATACCCCTTCATCGTGCGGTATCTGGGAATCATATCCTTAATGACACGGGTAAGCACATGACCGATATGGGGCTTGCCGTTTGCTGTCGGAGGGCCGTCATAAAAGGTATAAGTCGGGCCTCCTTTCCGGTTTTCCATGCTCTTCCTGAAAATGTCATTTTCCTTCCAGAACTGCTCCGTCTGCTTTTCACGCTCCACGAAGTTAAGATTGGTTGATACTTTCTGATACATTTTAGTCATCCTTTCTGAAAAAATTAACTCTGCGGGGAGAAACATTCTCCCGGACATCTTTCGTTAATAAAAGCCCCGTCCGTAAAAGGACGAGGCTCTGCGCTCGTATACCACCTGTTACATCATACGTCTGTCCGGTCAGGCACATCTTTCCGCCCGCCTGGCAGATTATATGGCTCCCCATAACGGCGGGATTCCGTCGGCACTTACTCCCCTTCTTCCTCTTTCCTGTCGGAAGACTCGGTTTCGGCCCGCAGCTCAGAAGTGATATTCGGCACCTCATACTCACGCCGGGCTCGCACCCTTCCCGGCTCGCTGCTGCTTTGTGAAAGCGCCTACTGTCTCCGTCATTGCCTTTCTGACATACATATATCTATTTACTAATTATAATACCCGGAAGCTTTATATGTCAAGCCGCTTATGAATCGGTAAACTTATATACAAACATATAATTTGCGGTGGACTGAATCGGTACTTCCACATTGCCGTTTTCATCGGCTTTTGTAGTTCCTATGCAGGCATTCTCACCTACCGTCACATTCCCTTCCTCATCCAAGCTCACCGTCTCGGCATATATGGATACTTTCGTCCCCTTTGCGCACTGCGGAAGATTCACATGCAGGCTTGCCGTCGTTCCCAAATCTTCATGGGATGCAAACCGTACCAAGACAGCCATGCTCTTCTTGCCCCTCTTCTCGCTGTCCACACCCGTCACGGACGCGTTTCCCACTCCGTTAAATCCGCTGTTGTCGGATCCGCCGCTGAATACCAAGGATGCACCGCACCCTATATTGCAATGCAGATATTTCGTATAACCGGAACCGTCAGACACTAGGCTATCCTTAATCTCTGCCGGTATGCTGCTTACGTTCTGCAGCTGAAGCACCAGCGACATACTGCCCCCATCAGGATTCGTAATGGAATCCGGAGAAAGTGTCCTGAGCGCATCGTTAATCTGCTGCCAATCCGTCAGAATGCTCCCCTTATAATTTAATGTCTGAAGCTGGCTGCTGTCCACGGTCTGAACCGGTACCGGTTCCGCTGCCGCTGCGGGCTCC
>OFGL01001587.1_pt1 | contig 12709 bp, 18 predicted proteins | sample 1521801 | NCBI WGS metagenome assembly OFGL01 (sample SAMEA3504085, study PRJEB24116) | mouse gut metagenome | biome: mouse gut; feature: mouse-associated habitat; material: faeces | place: Denmark | collected 2011 | reverse complement strand
TGGCGACGCTGATCGTTGGGCTTCCGGCTTCCATCTTTGCTTGCAGAAAAATGAGTGTAGGTGCTTTTGCCGGAAATGTAGTGCCTTACAAATTCCCGGTTTTGGAAATGGGTCTGTTCATTCTGGTATTGTTCGGAATGGAGCTGATCTTGTCTGTTTGGACAATCCGCAGACAGAAAAAACAATCCCTGATTGAACAAATGCGGGCGATGGAATAACCGTATAAAATTTGGAGGAATTATCTAAAATGCAGGGAAATTTACTGGCATTGGGGTTTATCCCTTTGGGAGCATTGCTTTCTGTTTTGATTGTCATTATTCTCTCCGGGGTACGATGGCTTTTATATGACATGGCGATTGTTTTATTGTCTGGTTTCTTGATTTTTGCTGTTATCAAGTTTGCTTTGAGAAAGCCGGCGAAACTTCTTGCCAAAACTTCCCCTATTGAAGCGATGAAATTTCAAGGGGAAAAGGCCGGACAAGGACACAAAACATGGAAGTGGATTACACCAAATACTTTGGCGTAAATCAAAGGATTTGCAGACACAAATATATAAAATCCCCTGCGTAGAAAAGATTGTATTGGATGGATGTGTCGTGGGACGCTTAGTAGAATCAAAAGTTGTCTATGATTCGCCGGAGGATAATTTAGAAACTGTAAACAGTCTATCACCAGAACTTGTTGCGAATGCAAGTGAACTTGTGGACGGTACGATCAATTATGATGAAATCGGTCTGGACGGCATAGTTGTCAATAAATATCGTACAGATCGAAGTGATACAAACTATGGCGATTTGAAAATTGGAGATACACTGTCATTCCATTTTGATGTTGCCGGACAAACCATTGAGAAAACATTTGCCGATCCGGGAATATTTAAAGGATGTAGCAGAAGTGTTTGGCTGATAATAGCTAAATAAACAGGATTATAAAAATGTAATTATGCTTTGGTATGTTCTGAATGGAGGAGGTGGTAACATCAGCCGTGTATTAATTATTGAGTCCAATGAAGGAAGTCATTCAATTATTGATGAAATAATAGAGACTTTGAAAAAGCATACGGGAGGACTACGAGGCGGTCAAGGAACGCTTTTATGACACATTGGAACTGGAGGCGGAGCGGATTCAGTTTCAGGAAGAGATGAACATCGCGGTAGAGATGATACAGCAGTGCGTGAATGGGAATGCCTGCATTGCCCTCGACCAGACGGAGTACCAGAAAAAATATGACGGGCAGACAGAATACTCCTTATTTAAATTTTCACCTATCCTGCGTATTCCAGTGATAATCTGCAATGATGCTTTCCATTGTGATGGCTTGTAAACTGCGGCATAAATCATTCTGGATCTTCTGATAAGAGCAGTCTAATACTTTATGGATATTTTTCCCAACAGGGCAGAAAGGGGAAGGCATCGCATGGACGCCAATCAGCTTTTTCATAAAATCCGGCTCAAAGGACAGGTCATCGTCAACCACAACAAATTCATGGGCTACACCAAAAATGAAAAAGGCGAGCTGGTCATCGTGCTGGAAGAGGCGGAGATCGTGCAGACGGTGTTCCGGCTTTACCTCGAAGGGTACAGCGCCGCCAAGATCAGCGAGCATCTGCAGGAGAAAGGCATCCGCACCACAACAGGAAAAGAAAAATGGCATGCCACCGTAGTGATGAAAATGCTGCGCAATGAAAAATACATGGGCGATGCCCTGTTGCAGAAAACCTATACCGTAGACTTTATGACAAAAAAGAAAGTCATCAACAACGGCATTGTCCCCCAATACTATGTGGAGGACGACCATGAGGCCATTATACCGAAAGAACTGTTTTTCCGGGTACAGGAAGAGATCATGCGGCGCTCGTCCATGTGCAAATCAGCCGTCACAAGGAAGAAGAACCAGAAGAGTAAATATTCATCGGGATATGCCCTTACAGGCATCTTGCTCTGCGGAAAGTGCGGACAGGAATACCGCCGGGTGACTTGGGCAAGGAACGGCAGAAAGAAGATCGTCTGGAGATGCTCGAACCGCCTGACAAACGGGGTAAAGAAATGCGGCGATTCCGAAACGCTGGAAGAGGGCGCGTTGAACAGGGCGGTCATGGAGGCCATCCACCGCATCACAAGAAATGAAGGGGACTTCGTAGGCGCCTTCCGACAGAACGTCATCCGGGTGATTGGCAGCTACGGCAAGGAACAGCAGCCAGATGAATACACGGACAGGATAAAAGCGTTGTTCCTGCCGGTCTGCGGTAAGAATAAAATGCCTGTCGGGGGACGGGTGTTTTATTGTTGGCGTAGGAAGAGATAAGGGAATGGAGAGGTGGAAAGATGGGTTTTGTAATGGGGTTATTGGGGAGATATGTGATGTTTACGGCGGCGGTTTTTGTGGTTGGCGGGGTTAGGGGGTGGTTTTTTGATACAAGGAGCGATGAGGAAGCATAGGATTATTTGACGGGAGAAAGGCATTGAAATAAATTTTTAAGACAAAATTTCCTTTTTGCATAATCAATTGGAAGAGTAGTATAGTATTTTATAGCATATAATATAGATGGTAAAATATATTTGGAATTTGTTGTTGAGAATAAAGATATATGCTATACTGTAACTGATTAGAAAGGGTGTGATTAATATGTTAGCAACCAAACCGCAAATAACTACAGAAACATCGGATTCTGCAAAACTGGAGTTATATAGATTAATTGGCGAAGGCTATAAAGCAATGCAGGAGGGAAGAACCAGTACAATTGAAGAAGTAAGGGAAAAACTGGAAAAGAGGAGAAAAGAACGTGGCTAGGGTGGTATTTACTGAGCCGGCGGAGTATGACCTGCTGGACATAGAATACTATATTTTTGGTGATCTTTGTAACCCACAGGCGGCGCAGAGGATATCCGATGGCATTTTAGGTGCAGCAGGTAAGCTGGCAGAATATATGTCAAATATATTCACGATACATAATGTAGAACCTTTTGAAGTGAAAATTTTTAATAGCAGGGTGTCTATGCGAAGCGAAAGAGAAAAGTTTTCAATAGATATTATAGGAAGAAAATCATCTCAAAAATTATATGAGTTATTGATAGATATTGAATCATTGCTATTTTTTTACATGGTCTTTTTTCCATTGATTATTTTTCTTAAAGTTAATGGAGAAGATGCAGATATTTTTGGACGTGTAGGAAAGTATCATACAAGTAGTATTTTTACAAAGCAGAATTTAGTTATTTGTGATATATCTGCTAATACAGTCACTGAACAAAAACTACTGCACTTTAAACAGATGAATCAAATGGCATTATTTTCGTTACAGTTTTTGGTGTCGGAAAATTATGAACGTGCCAAAATCGGTTTTGGGGACGATTTGGGGATATTTTCAGGAATGGAAGGAGGTAAAGCTGTGGGAAGAGATTCCCAGTGAAGAGCCAAAGGAAGGAATGCAGATAAAGGTGTAAGGCGGTACTTATTTTAAGATAGGTACCGCTTTTTTAACAGGACAGGAGCAGGAATGAAAAACGCAGGAAAAGAAAACTTTGAACTGGCCATGCTATTATTGGAGAAGGTCATAAGAGCTTTATCGCTGAAAAGCAGTCGGATGATGATAATTATATCCTGACACTTGCGGCAATAGCAAAGGAACTGATTGCAAGGGAATTAACCTCTGCCAGAGTGCATCTTGCAGCAGGACTTCCGTTGAAGTGGGTGCAGGCGCAGAGAGAATCCTTCCGCCAATATCTGATGCAGAATAAGATTGTGCAGTTTCGTTATAAAGGCAGATAGTACGAGGTCGAGACTGCCGGATGTACGGTCATGCCGCAATGCTATTTTGCGGTGGCGGAAAATCTGAAAGATTTTAAGGGGATGAATTTGCTTGCTGACATAGACAACGGAACAATGAATATTATGTATTTGAACAATGGCAGGGCGATGGAGAGTAAATCATTCCCACCACATCGGCGGCAGGTGGAAAAGTGCCTGAATGGAAAAGCGATGTGGAAAGCCGGACGGAGCGCAGAGCGAAGAGAGGCTTTCGTCTGGAAACTGCGGATTTTTGTAGCGGACAGACTTATGGGAATGATGTGCCCTGCTCAAAGAGCATTTCTACGATAAAGCTACAGAAAATGCAGTAAATGGCATCGAATGGATACAAAGGAAAGAGGGATTGCAGCCAATATTTGAAATAAAATCATGATATTGAGAATGTATCCATTACTGCAAATATCAGTAGCCAATTTAATAAAAGCGGATACAGGAAATGCGAATTTAGGAGCCACACACGTTGAGGAGAATGTGTGTGGTTCTTTTTTGATGCAAGGTTGTTTTTAGAAGATAGGCAGTAATCATTATCAGATTGGAGGGATTTTATGGGAAACAGGACAAGGGATAGAGTAATCTATATCCGAACCGATGAAAAGCTGCAGGCAGAGTTTGAAAAACAAAAAGGAGCTAGCGGATATGGCAGCAATGCAGGCTTTGTAGATTATCTGTTGCGGGTAAGTGAAGGAAAACAGATGGATGGCGTTACGCTGAAAGCTGTGCGCAATTTATTGTCAGAGCTTTCAGTGGATCTCAGTGGAACTAAACCTGCTAACAAAAGTCAAGTGTGTTTTCTTGAAAATTTTTAAATTTTTCGAATAGGGTTGATCTTAGGCACCCTAAAAAGGCTGGTTTCCATTTGCCGGCATGTATGCCTTTATTCAAGATATTTTCTTTATGAATACAATTCGTTTACTCTTGCATAATAAATCCGCAAAAGCTTATTTAATCCAGTGATTTTAGCAAGTTTCTTACTCTTCCCTTCAGATTTTTTTTCAAAATATACCGATAAACTGCATGATCCGCTGGCTCCTTATGGCTCTTCAAAACCCTCATTACCTCATATCCAACTTTCCTAAGCGTAGAGGACCCTCTTTTAGTTATCCTCCGATTACTTCCAACGAATTGACCGGATTCGTATGGCGGCGGATCAATGCCGGTATATGCCGTGAGTGCTTTTGCGCTATGGAATCTTCTTATCTTTGTTATTCGCTTCATTCCAGCTCTTCAATAACTTTTTGATCCTAGACATTGTATAGTCCAAAACATGTGTTAACTCCTGAAGAGCCTTTACATGCAGCTCCATGTAATACCGGTACCGGCGGCCTACCAGTTTTAATTTAGCATATATTTCTTCATCACTTTCGTATTTTTGAAGTTTGAACCATTTATCAATCCCATAATTAGCGATTGTTATGGAATCCAATTTGTCCGTTTTTGCTCCTCTGACACTGTTATCTTTTGCGTATTTTTTCATTGCATAGGGATTCACAACCGCTATGAAATAACCTTTCTCCTGAAAGAAAGTAAGAACCGGGAGATGATAAATCCCTGTCACCTCCATCACGATCCGGATTTCTCCACTCAGCCGCTGAAGAAGTTTTGCTAACGATTCCAATTCCTTTTCCATATGCATGACTTCAAATGGACTGCATACAATCTCCCCATATGGATTAAGGATACAGACCGTACTTTTCCCTTTTGAGACATCAATTCCTATACTCACCATTCCATGATCATCTTTCTCATAAATAGTAATTGTTCCAGCCGCACTTATCACCATTCAGTTTAGTTGGTTACGCGGAAGCAATGTCCCTACCTGCTTAATCGAATGCTTATAATAAGGGGTTGGTTAACGGTTTTTTTGACGGATGCGGAGATCCAAAAAAGCCGACATCAGGCCAATTACTCCCCTTATTATAATAAAATAAGTGCAGGTGTCAGAGTTAATTACTCTCTAACAACTACACTTTTATGGTACTAAATAAGCCACAAATAGGCTTAGATACAAGGTTTATATGTTATGATGTTTCATAGGAAGTGTCAAACTCCCGGGATCCGGCAAGGTTTATTTAGCATACAAAAAATAGGTGAAATATCATAAAGAAAAATAAAATGGAAAGTTGCCAACGATTACTTGACACAAACACTTGAAGGATGTTTCTTGCTAATAATAATTGATCGAGGTATAATAAACAGGATAAAGATGTCCAAACCATATTAAAAAGAGGTAAAGGAGACACAGATGGGGAAGACACTTATAAAGGAAACAATTCATGCAAAAGGTGTTGATATTGGTGTATATACAACAGATTTTGAAAATAAATTTATTTCATTGACAGATATCGCAAAGTATTGGAATGAAGATGATCTAAGACTTGTGATTCAGAACTGGATGTGTATCGAAATACGATAGAATTTCTAACAGTTTGGGAAGAATTACATAATCCTGATTTTAACTGTGTGCAATTCGAGGCGGTTAAAAATGAAGCCGGATTAAATCATTTTGTAATGACGCCAACCAAATGGATAGAACAGATGAATGCGATTGGTATAGTTTCAAAAGCTGGACGTTATGGCGGTACATATGCTCACAATGATATTGCAATGTCTTTTGCAACATGGATTTCTACCGAATTTCAATTATATATTATGAAAGATTATCGGCGTTTGAAAATCGATGAAAACAGCCGCTTATCTTTGAACTGGAATCTGAAATGAGAGATTTCTAAATTGAATTACCGTATTCACATTGATGAAATCAAAACGAATCTTATACCGCCTGAATTAACACTAGAACAGATTAGTTTTACTTATGCCAGTGAGGCTGATTTGTCAAATGTGGCGTTGTTCGGAAAAAACTGCAAGGCAGTGGCGTGATGAAAATGTAGATAAAAAAGGGAATATAAGAGATTATTCTACTCTCAATCAATTATTAGTGCTTGCAAATATGGAAAGCTATAATGCAATACTGATTGGGCAGGGAAAAAGTCAGCCGGAAAGATTAATTGCATTGCGCGATTTGGCTGTGAGATAGATGCAGACAATGGATTCGCTAAACACAACGAGATTGTCTCAGATGGGAATGGATAAGTAAATCATCGTATTAGCAAACCGGTTGTTGCAGAATTTCGAGAAGTACAACGGGCGTTGCACAAATGAGATAAAGGGTAGAAGTGTGATTATAAAAAGCAGATTAGAGAGGAACTGCTAGATACGGTAGGAAGGTGAAGCTTTAACGGCAGGATGCACATGTGAAAACTGGACACTGCAGGATTTGCATAAAGATAATAAAAGAATTGTTGTTCCAATGTTCCAGCGCGGAAAGCGTTGGATTCGTACTCAGGAGCAGATATTTATTGATTCCTTGATTAAGGGTTATCCGGTTGGTACTATGCTTTTTTATGAGACGTTTGAAGACAATAAGCGTATTTACATTTTGCTGGATGGATTACAGCAGGGAAACAGCATTAAGAAATACATGACTAATCCTACGAGTTTTTTATGATGACAGTATTTCAGATGAATTTTGCGAAAGTATTTTTACACCCCTAGGAAAAAAGGGACAGGAGAACTATGCAACGATTCGTAGTATCCTGACTTCATTTATTAGGAAACAGAAAACCTTTAAAAATTTGCAATACTTCTCTGTTGCAAAGCAGATCGCAGATGAAATTCCCGGAACACGAATAAAATTTTTCATTCTAAATATCAAGTGCTTTCAATGATTTTGACCACATTTAAAGAAATGTATGCAAACGATGATTAAAAGAATTTTATTGGCACATGGAATGAGCGCAAGAGTACAATCGCAAAGAATCTTGTCCAGTACTATGTATATGACATTATTACAAACTATTGGAGTGAAGGTGGAACCGGGAAAATCCATGCAGCGGCAAAGCTGAATAGATATATGACTGAAATATCCGGCAGAGTCTGGATGTTAGCCTTGGACGGATTGTTTGAACGGTCTATGTTATGTGCTGAGAATAAAAAGATTGCAGGTCCGCGAAACGAAGAGTATGTGGTTCTTAATTGCATTTACTTCAAAACTTTTACTGTTATGGATCAGCTATCACTTGATCGATTCGATGTTGAACAGATTGTGCCAAAGGAGCAGACGAGAAAACTCATTGAAGCGTACAATGGCGAAGGGCTGCCAATAAGGTGTACATTACAAGAGATTACAGGGATGGTGATTACACCAGCTTCAGAGTCTAAACAGCAAAGCAAGAAAGTGAACTTTGCCGATAAGTGCGTGTTGAGGCTGGTGCAGTCTTTGGATTCTGAATTAGTTAAGGCTGGGTGCAGTTCGTATGTAACCGCGGACGGAAAACGTGGTTATGTAATTACGGTTTCTAAAGTGTATAAGCAAGGAAAACGTGACAAGTACTGGTTTGCTTATAGACGGAATCCTCTCGAAGACTTGAAAAACTGCGAAGAAACCTTTGTAGTATATGGGTGCAAAGATGGGCATACAATGTTGCATTGCCAGTTCCACTGATTGAGGAGCATATAGAGAGAGTAATTCGGATACAGAAGGAGAGAATTAATATAATGATTAGATTGGCAACAGTTTTTAGCGGTATAGGAGCAATAGAACATGCATTGCAAAGAATGCAAATAAAAAATGAAATAGTTTTTGCCTGTGATAATGGTGATGTATCAATTCTTACCAAGAAAATAGATATGAATATAGATGAAATCGGAAACGAATTAAAATCTTTATCGAAGATTATCAAAAAAATAAAATTTAATAATGAAGTAGAAGATTTATATAAAAATCAGTTGGATGGTATGTTGACAGAAGCGCTAAATGAGTATGAAAGTGTTCTTTATAAACTTGATTCTTTTCCGAAACAAGATACAGAATTAGTAAAAAAAATATTACAAAATGTTATTTCCATGAAGGGAGTAAAAGCTTCAAGAATAAAAGAGTATAAGAAATTTTTGGATGAACTTGGGCAGGGATCTGAACAACAGGCAAAACTTAGGGAATTACAGGTTATACTTGAAGTTTCAAATGACTATAAAAAAGATAATTCACTTGATGATCTTGGAAAAGATATTGAATTTGAGAGTGGAGATGATATTGATTGGAGAAGTATTTCGGAGCTGGTATATTCAGCATATGAAAAGCTGGAATCTTTGGAAGGAAAGAAAATAATTCGTAAAGTGCAGGATTTATCACAGAGAGCAAGTCAGCTACATGAAAAAATTAATTATATGGCTGTCCAAAAAAAGCTTGAAGGTATGGGAGAGGACTGGGCTGCTCGAAAAAAGTATGTAGATTCTCTTTATGAAGGAATGGAAAAGAGAAATAAGGTAAAATTATCATATATGGCAAATTATAATATAAAAGATGAGCAGCTCCATTGGAATGTTGCATTTTTAAATGGCAAGCAATATGCAGGTCAGGTGGATCTCTTTGTCGGTGGAAGCCCTTGTCAATCTTTCTCTTTGGTAGGTAAGCAACGTGGATTAGATGATACAAGGGGAACACTTTTTTACGAGTATGCAAGATTGATTGATGAAATAAAACCAAAAGTTTTTATTTATGAAAATGTAAAAGCTGTTACAACTCATGATGGTGGAAGAACATGGAAGAAAATGCAACAGGTTTTCTCTGAATTGGGATATAAATTTACATGGTCAATTTTAAATTCAAAGAATTTTGGCATTCCACAGAATAGAGAAAGATTATTTGTTGTGGGATTTCAGGAAGATTTGGAATTGGTAAAAGACTTTAGCTTTCCAGATCCAATTCCCTTAACAAAAAAAATGAAAGATTTTCTTATGGATAATGCTCCAGGTGGATATTTTCTGCCAAAGAAAGGGGTAGAATTTGTAACAAAAGAAAAAAACCTTTCAAAACGATTTACACAAATTGACGGTGATATACAATTGTGTCAAAAGAAGAATCAACAGTTTAACTGGCATGGCGATTTTGTTTTTCAGTCAGAAGAGGCAGCAAAAGAGAAAAAGATACCAGAACTTGAAAAATATTTTTTATCAGAAAAAGTGGTTAAATATGTAATGGCTACAGGAACAAAGAATTTTTATAGTAAACCGAAAATAGATTTAGATATTGCAAGACCATTGCTTACTACTATGCATAAAATGCATAGGGCTGGAGTTGATAACTATGTTACAACAGATGGAAGGCTAAGAAAACTCACACCAAGAGAATGCTTGCGTCTTATGGGATTTTCTGACAATTTTAAGATAAAAGTATCAGATACGTCTATGTATCAGCAGGCAGGTAATTCGATTGTAGTTGATGTTTTAATCCATATTATGAACAAAGTTATTGAGAGTTGCCCATCTTTAATTGAGGAGGAATGAAATTATGTCATTTACACCATTTGCGAGATATAGAAATTTTACATTGGCAAACCTTAAAGCTTTGCTTGAAGTTTATCCTGATATGGCGAGAAATATTTCATGGGAAGATGCAAAAAATTTTGCAGAGGCAAAATCAAAAGGTTATAAAAGGACAGCCTATCAGCAGGCATGTCAGTTTGGACTAGAGGATAGATCCAAAGACAGTTTTAAAATACACAACTATTTATATACATTTGATGATGAAAATCTTGAAAAATATCTTGTATTTTGGTTTAAGACTTATTTTACCCCAAATCCATATGTGAACTCAACTGATGAGGCTTTTCTGCTATATTGCCGTCTTTGCGAAGATATTTTACAGAGTGAAAGCCATTCTGTGAATTTTGAAGATTTTGTAGAAAAGAATATCGGGGGAAAGAGTGATGATATTTTACTCAATGCAATAAAAGCATATGCAGCACCTGTAAAATACAGAAAAGTCGGAAATGATGATAATTTATATATTCCTGAATCTGATATTAATGCTATTGAAGAGGAAGTAAGTTTTATTAAAGCAACCTTCCCTATTGGTGATTCGAAGTCTGAACATGATTTTTTTGAAAGATTCTCATATGTAAATTTCTGTAAGTTTTATGGTGAAAATGAAAATCCTGATGTCAAAGATGATGAAGAAATTCGATTGGCAGATACTTCCCGAGTAGAATTACCGTTTGATCAAAGTAAGGAATGTGCACATCAGCTTGTGGATTGTGTATATAGAATAGATAATTTTGAAAGATTTTCCGGGATTTTGAAAAACAATGATAAAAATGTCAAGATTATTACAGATGATTTAGGTGGTAATTATCTTAGATATATGTTTGCTAAATCAACATCTGACTTGTATGAAAATACCAGCGGTGGAAAGACACGTGTATTTTTGGACAAAGACTATGAAATTACACTTGATGGGATAACAGAAAAATGCAGATTATCAACTGAGTGGGTAAGCTCAGAACTCGGAAATGGTATCGCAAGTGCCAATTATCTTATGGCATTAATGAAGACCATTAATATATACTATTCTGATGTCTTAAAAATCTATGAAGAATCTGGAAGATGGTACTTAGAGTATTTGAAACAAGACTTCAAGTTTTCTGATTTGCCAGCGTGTTTTAAATCAAGGTTTGCTCAGAGATATATTTGTTCTCTTTTGGCGAAACCATTCGTGATTTTAACCGGAAACAGTGGAACTGGTAAAACAAGAATTTCTAAGCAGTTTGCAGAATATCTTGAAGTTGACTTTGGAAATAATGAAAAAAACTGGCTACTGGTTCCTGTTGGTGCAGATTGGACAGACAATACAAAAATACTTGGCTTTTACAATCCATTAGCAATTGATGGTAAAGGCGAGTATGTGAAGACGGCTATTTTGAAATTGATTGAAAGGGCGAACCTTTCGGAAAATAAAAATATACCATTTTTTATTATTTTGGATGAAATGAATTTAAGTCATGTAGAAAGATATTTTGCAGATTTTCTTAGTCATATGGAAACACCGGATTTGAAATTCGTTTTGGATGGATATTCAGGTGCAATCAGATACCCTGAAAACCTGTTTGTGGTTGGGACGGTCAACATTGATGAAACTACATATATGTTTAGTCCAAAGGTATTAGATAGGGCTAATGTAATTGAATTTAAGCCGGAAGAAAACGCTGTATTGGATTTATTTATTAATCCGGCAGATAATAAAAATATTAATCCTGCTAGTAATGGAACAGCAGAAGCATTTGAAAAAATGGCTGTACTTATTAGAGCTGGAAAGAGTAATTTGGATATAAATATACTTGTTAAAATTCAAGGCGTTTTCAAACAAATTTATGAGATTGTTGAAAAGAATGGATACGAATTTGCATATAGAACTGTTCGGGAAATACGACAGTATTTATCGGCAACTTATGAACTTATGGAAGATAAGGAAAATTTTGATATTTACGCCGCAGTTGATGAACAGTTTATTCAGAAGATTCTTCCCAAAATTCATGGGAATAGCAAAGAAATAGGCGGACTACTTGAAGAACTGGAAACATTATGTATGGAGTATAATTTGCCATTAAGTAGAGAAAAGATTGAGAAGATGAAAGGAAAACTTGCACAGATTCAGTATGCAAGCTTTATATAAAGTATGGTTGCAGCATTACGCTTCAGGGTGAATGGAGATTATGATGCATACATTTACCCTGTCGGAATATACAATAGAATAGACTGGGAAAATGAGTTACCTTGCCAGTTAGGCACAGATTATTCAGTATATTTATCTAAATCAGAAGATAATATTGAGGCTATTGATATAGCAAATGGACTGGATGGAAAGCCGATTTTACGATTAATTGAAACGAAGCAATATATTATCAAGTTGGATAATAAGGGAAAAGATTTCATATCGTTACCCATTTTACAGAATGAAAATAACAAATCTCTGAAAATTTATAGAGATGAAAATTCTGTTACATTCCAGTTTATAAACCTGAATTATTCATGAGCATATAAAAATGCTTGATACTACAAAGCCTTGAA
>OFGL01001584.1_pt1 | contig 12726 bp, 16 predicted proteins | sample 1521801 | NCBI WGS metagenome assembly OFGL01 (sample SAMEA3504085, study PRJEB24116) | mouse gut metagenome | biome: mouse gut; feature: mouse-associated habitat; material: faeces | place: Denmark | collected 2011 | reverse complement strand
GGCTTGTGTAATGGGCATTTAAGGTACTCTCCCTTGCGGAAGCGTATTCCTGCTCCGATAAAAGGCTTTTCAATTCCTGGTATTCCCCCGCCCATGCGCTTTTGCTCTCGTCAAAGGCATCCGCAAGACCTCCCCAGCCCACATACTGGCTTAAAATCTTCTGTTCTTCTGGTGTGGCTATCCGGTTTTCTCCCTCAATCTGTTCAAGGGTGCGGATTGCCTCTATGTTCCTCCTGAATTTCTCTTTAGGCGCAAAACCCGTGTTTACCTTCGCCGCATCAGCGCCGGGGGCATCGTCTGTAATGCGGAAATTGACCGCATTGGATTTATCAATCTGCACCGCTTTCTTTGGTTCTGCCTTTTCTGGTTCTTCAAAGCGCAGCTTCTCAATAACCACATCATAGGGCAGATTGTTTTTTTCGCCCGGATAGACCTCCACTGTTTCCGCTGTGTAACCCGCCTGGCCAGGCTCTTTTTCTTCGGGCATAAACAGGTGTGCGTTCCGTTCGTCCTGCCGCAGCAGCTTCGCAAAGTTCTCCCTGCTTTCCAAACGGCGAGGGGGATTGAACAGGGAGCGATCCATAATCTCCACATTCCAATCGTCGATTCGGGTAATCTCATAGGGCTTATTGTCTATATATACGGTATTTCCAACCCGGTAATCCGGCTCTCCCAGTGTGTCTTTCCCAGGTTCATGCCCCTGTGCAAATATCTCTTTTACCTGCTCCGGTGTCAATTCTCCATTTTCTAACTTCCCCAGCAGTTCCCGACACTGTTCTGGCGTTCCCACAAAAAGCACGTCACGGGGGATTGCCCTCCCATTTCCCTCATTCTTGTAAGCCTGTAAGAAAAAGCGGTCATTTATGCTTTCACTGCGGGGATTGGCTTCTATCTGGTAAAAATACTCCGGTTCTGTGACTGACAGTTCCCCCTCTCTTTGGGAGAAATCTTTCCATACCCTCTCTGAAACAGCCCGGAAATAAGCAGATTCATCTTCCATGATCTCATATTCAATCTCTTTTAATTCCTCAAGGCTTTCAGCATCTGCTATTTTTTCACGGTATTTAAAATACACTGCCTCCCGGCTGAGAATCCCTTCCAGACGTTCCAATTCCGGCTCTGACATACGTTCCCATATATCGTCCTTCTCCGTGTGAATGGTAAAGCCTTCCCCATCATCATGGTATTGCAGAGTGTATTGCAGGGAATCATGCTCCCCACGAATATCACATTCAAAGTCATACACCGTAGTCCGAGAACCGGAAAAATATTCCCGTTTTGTCAAGACCAGATTCTTTATCTCATCTGCGGTCAGCGGCCTTTCGCCTGACCTCTGGACATCATGTCCAGAAGTTTCCCCCCGTGCCTGCTCCCTTTTGTATTCGCTCTGTTTCTGCATGGAGCTGAATACCATCTCATCATATCCAATCACATCAATCAGGTCTGCATGGCTGTCTATGTATTCCTGCGCCAGCTCACGGTTGATAAAGAAACGGTTATGTTCCAGGTACGGCACAAGCAGCCCGTCCTCCCCTGTTGTCACAAGGCGGTAGCGTATTCCCTCCCTGCCATCGGCATACTGGTGTGTGTAAAAGCCTATCCCCGGCTCTGCAAAATCTTCTGACGATTCCAGTGCAACCGTCACTTTCTCCGCTTCTTCCATACTGGCTGCAGCAAATTCCAGAGCGTAATCTTCCCCGTCCTCCTTTGCCCCATCCAGAGTTTCCGAAACAGAAAGGGGGCTTACGTCTGTACGGTGGGTATTATATAAGGCATACCCCTCCGTTTCCTTGTCAATCCAGAGAAATCCCCCGTCAGGCAGCTTTGCCGCCCACTCCGTGGGCTGTCCGTCATCATCATCCATTTCATGTACGATATGCCAGTCCAATTCCCCTTCGGCAACATCTGAAATATCATGCCCGTTCTGCTCCTGCGCCTGCTCTGTTTCTGCCTGCGCCACAAGTTCTTCCTCACGCTCAATATATCTTTTTGCCTGATTGATAAAGCCATTCAGGACAGCAGGGTGTGAAGCGGCTACTATATCCCGGCTCTCATACATGGCATAAGGCTCGATAGACTCTGCCCACTCCTTATTCTCCGGTGAAATCCGTTCCTCCTGCCTCCGGTGCATAATGGTGTTTGCAAGTACATAGCTGACACGCTGGGCGCCATATTCCTTTATCACGCCCTCCGCTGTCCCTTTTGGCAGGCGGTATCCGTCAAAATTTTCAGCGATTGCCCGGTCTATGGCATCTTTGCAGGCAACCTTTGTATCACGCTCCATTTTCTCCTGCGCTTTTTCAAGCTGTTTCTGCGCCTGTTCTTCTTTATATGCCGCAAACGCTTCTTTTCCTTTGGGAGATAAATACTTATCTTCCTGAACCAGCTTGCGGATACGCTTTTCCACCACTTTCCAGGGCAGAAGCACATCTGCATAAGGCTCTGAAATATTGCCTTTACTCAATCTGATGCCTTTAAAATCGTGATCCTCCCAACTGTGGTCAGCTCCGGCAAGTGCATGGGAACAGCCGCCTGTTCCGTATTCTTTTTTCAGGAAATCAGCGGCTTCTTTGCTGCCATGCCCCTCCATAAAATAGTCATAGATACGGAATGAACCATAATGAAAACCGCTTCCACTGCCGAGCCTGTGGTCTATCTCGTCCTGTGTGATAAAGTCCTCTTTCCGGACTTCCACGCTGTCAGATACCGGAAATGTCTTTTTTTCCAGGAGAAGGTTGTCAAGCTCCGCCCGTAATTCCTCATTTGACATGACGAAACGGACACGCATCTTTTTCTCGCCGCTTTCAAGCTGCGCCAGTGCCTTATCCATGTGGGATGCAGCCAGATCAACGCCCTCCGGTGTCGATAACAGTTCCACCAGTCCTCCATGGGAATCCGGGTAATTGTTTGCCTTTAATTCCAGTTCTTCCGGCATCTCTCCAATGCCGTCACGGAAAAAGAAATACAGACGGTCAGCGATCCGCCCCCGCTCCACTTCGTCCACAAGGTAGGCTTCGTTTGCCCCCATATAGGTGCCGCTTTCCACCTGGGAACGTATCTGCTGTTCTATTTCCTGCCAGTTCATGGTAAACCTGGGATTTTCCAACGCAGACGTGCCGTAGCCGGCAGTCATGCCCTGCTCATTGAACCACACCGAAACCTGCTTTCCGTCAAATTCAAAGCCTTTCCCGGTAGTCCCGTATTCTTTTTTGAGAAATTCCGCCATTTCCTCCGGTGGTTTGCCCTGCTGGTACTTGGCGTAAATACGCTTGCGACTGTTATCCCTGCCGCCACCGCTTTGCAGGATTGCGTCAAGCTGTTCTTTCGGCAGCGTTTCCTTTTTCGGTTCCGGACTTGTTTTTTCTGCCTGGACACTGCCCTGCTCTGCTTCCTCCATGGTGATGCTGCCTACCTGCTCCGCAAACATGGAAAAGAGGTCAAGCTGCTGGTACATTCCATTGGTGTCAATCTGCTCCGCTTTTTCCCCCGGAAGTAAATACACCCCGTCCTCCATATAGGAATTTACCCAATACCTGGCATCTTCCCATGATATGGTGGTTTCATTCTCCATTCCCGGTTTCCCGCTCATGTTGATGTGAAGCCCTTCCTCGTCGGCATGGAATCCTATGGCAGTCCCCGCCACATTGAAACCGTAATATGTGCCGAACCGGAAACAGTTTTTAAAATATTCCGTTTGCAGCCTTGTATCCGGCTCCATCGCAAAATAGCCCGCAATCTCCGGCCTTTTATGGATAAGGAAATGGTCTGAGCATAAAACCCCTTTCTGAATCTCCATCGCCTTTTCCGCAAAGGAAAGGTTCTCCAAAAAAGAGCCGGACAATGAATCTTCTCCATTATCCGGCTCTCCCGTTTCCTTATTCTGCTGTTCTTCGCTGTTTACAGGCTGTAAACCAATTCCGTCAGCACGATCTCCTCCGCCGAGTGCTTGATGTTGTTCATCATCTGCAAAATCCAAACTTCAAAGAAATCCAAACTTTTACTCATAACCTCAATGAATACAGTGTTTTGAGGGGAAAAAGTTTGGATTTCTTTTTGGACGTATACTTACAGGCCGCAGAAGCCAGACAATGTTCCATCGTTGTTTTTCCACTTTTTATTCGGAGATTTTTCTCTCTCCATCTCCAAAGTGGCAAGGGCGCTTGCTTTTTCTTCCGTTGTTATATCAAGATATTTCATTGTTGTTTCTAACTGCTCATGGCCAAGCAGAAAGCTGATCTGAACAATACTAATGCCATCCTCAAGCCAGTGGGATGCTTTCGCATGCCTGAATTGGTGGGCATGTGCGCCAAGTGGCACCTCTGGACATTTCTCATGGGCGATTTTCGCACACAGCTTAATCCGCTTATCAAGTGCGGGTTCAGAAAGCTTTGTTTTCCGTCCTCCCACACGGGAATAAAAAAGATATGCTTCCGGTTCTGGCTTCTCGCCATGGAATTCTTTCAGATATATACGGATATTTGCAACGGCACGCGGAAGAAGATACGCTGTCCTCATTTTTCCGCCTTTTCCCAAAAGTATAATGTAGGGCTTTGGCTCATCCAAATGGATATGGGATATCTTTATGGACCGTATCTCGTCAAGACGTCCTGCAGTGGCATAAAGCACAGTCAGAAATACAACGTCCCGTTTCCCTGTCCTTGTTGAGAGATCCGGCGCGGAGAGCATTGCCGCAACAGCATTCCGTGTAAGCCCACATACTTTCTTTTTGGTGCATTTTTGCCGTTTGATTTTTTTCGCTTCCTGATAAAGATATAAGTATTCGATATCTTTCTCTCCCAGATATTCAAGGAATACCCGCAGTGACCCCAACCGTACATTGCAGGTGTCCGCGCTGCACTGGCGGGTTTCTTTCAGCCAGAGTATCCATTTTTCAAGCCATGCCCTTTCAAAGCATTCCCGGCTGAAACAGTCGGGTTTTATATTCTCCGTTTCCAGAAATGAGAGGTATAAAACCAGGCTGTCCTTGTATGATTTCAAAGTGTGTCTGCTGTTTGTAAGGAAAGTTGGGGCATATGTATTTAAAAAGTCAGAAATAAAGTATGCGATTTTGGCAGATTCATCATTCTTTTTCATCGGGTACCTCCGGTATGATCTCATTGAAGCCGGTTTCCGTTTTTTCCCGAAGGATATCAGACATTCCCGGCACAATGGAATAATAGTATAACGTCGCGTTTATTTCGCTATGCCCCATGGATTTTGAAAGATAAAGGAGCTTTTCGCTGAACCCGAAGGCATCTTCCTCCCACCGGTTGATGTTTTCTACCGCATAATGATGCCTAAGTTCATACGCCACGGGCCTGTTGTTTTTGCCGTTTGCTTTTTCCCACAGCTTTCGGAATATATAGACCACCCATTGCCTGGAATAACCGTTGCCCATCGCATTCTCAAAAAAATATGTCCTCCCGGGATGAATTTTCTCCACTTCCCGGTCGTACTGTTTCAGCAGGTCTGTCATGCTGTCGTGGAGGGCCACATAATGCTGGGCGTATCCTTTTGTTTCATGAATGTCAAGAACCCCATGTACCAGGTCGACTTCGCTTCGTTTCAGTTTCCGGGCTTCTGTTGTCCGTATGCCGCTGCTGTATAGAAGCCTGAAAAATACAGGGCACGTCATTTTGGGGAGGAGAAATTTGGGAGAGGGCTTATAGGGGACTATGCTGTCGCATTCATGGAAAAAATTTTGCAGTTCTTCTCTTGTGAATGCATGTGGAACTCGGGTCCTTTTTTCTGCTTTCGGAACCGGCATAGGCAGGACGTCTGTCATCCTGCGCTTTTGAAGATAACTGATAAAGCTGCGGATTACCCCTGTCCGTGTAATACAGGAGGATTTTGTTTCTGTATCACGTTTCTGACACCACGCATCAACCATTTCCTGGCATAAGGCCCTGCCTGGGAAACGTTCCGCACAAAAACGGTCAAAGTACCTTAGATTTCGCGCCCTTACTTCACTCCAGGAACCAGACGATTCCTGGTAAAACACATACTTTTCTATAAGGTCAGCAAACCCGGATTGATAACTCACCATTGGAACACCTCCTCACTGACAGGAAACTCTCTGATGCCGATTGCGCATTCCCGTAAATGGCTGATATCCGCCGAAAGATAGTGGTTCAGCGAGTCTGGATCGCTGTGTCCAAGAGTGGAACTGATGACAGGGGCTGGGATGCCGGAGCCTGCAAATGAAGCCGCCAGGTTATGACGGAACAGATGCGCCCCTTTCCTGTCACCTTTGTTTTGGCGTATGGAGGCAGCTTCATATACTTTTTGGGCTATATTTCCCACTGTGCCCGGGCTGATCGGTCTACAGGGTGTTGTTCTACAGAGAAAAATGTGTTCATCGTTGCTGTCGGGGCGTTCTTGTGTGGCATAGTCAAAAATAGCATTGCCGACTGCTGCCGTGAGGGGGAGGAGCAGTTCTTCACCAGTTTTTTTCTGGGCGATCCGGATCTCCTCTTTCTTCCAGTCTATGTCGGAAAATTTCAGGGCGGCCACATCGCTGGATCTCATCCCTGCAAAATAAAGGATAGTGCCAATGGCACGGTTGCGCAGGCAAAGCCCACCCTCACTGTCGGAAAGTACGCTGCGAACAGCCTGGGTTTCCTCTTCCGTAAGATACTGGATATTTTTTCGCCGGCGATGCAGATTGGGAAGGTATGTGAGGATGCGCCTGGCAGAATCGAAATAACTGCCCGTCTGTGCTTCAAATACAGATGCGATATTAACCTTTGTGCTGCTGCTGAGCTTTTTGCGGGAGAAATAATCCAGGACATCCCGCTCTGTCACATCCTCCAGTGACCGGAAGCCGGAGGACTGCAAAGCTAATAAAAGGCCGCTGCAGGCAGAGATACTGGCCCTTACTGTCCCCGTTTTAAGGCCGCGCCTGTAGCTTTCTTTTTCATAAATATCAAGCAGGCTTTTAAACTCCTCGATCAACTGTGTGTATGCCCCGAACCTGAAAAGCGGATTCCGTTTCCCTTCTGATAAGCTACCATATTTGCTGTAACGGTGAAAAAGATTATAAATCGTTTTTCGGTTTGCCTGTGTTTCCGGGGACGAAGTCTGCGCCACCCTTATCTGACAGGCAGCTTCAAAAGAAGCAAAATGATAAATGTTCTGATGGTTTTCCAACCAGCGGATTTCGCGTCTAACACATTTCATATAATTCTGGCTGTATCCATCCTTCTGCATGTCCTGAAGAAGATCTTCATAAGTTTTGTCTGAATGAAATAAATTCATCTATATCACCTCCATCATTATGATAGCTGGAGATGAAGAAAAAAAGAAATCCAAACTTTTTTCCTTCAAAACACTGCATTCATTGAGGTTATGAGTAAAAGTTTGGATTTTTTTGAAGTTTGGATTTTAGGCCGGATGAACAATATCCGCAGCCGGGCGGAGGAAATCATAAACAGCGAACTGATTTATATTTGATTGGACATGGAAAGGCCAGCCGACACCCGGCTGGTCTTTCTAACCTTCCTTACGCTCCAATACCGCACGAATCATGGCAACGGCGATTTCCTGCTGGCTGGGCGACGTGCTTTCCCACAGCTCTGCCAGCTCCCGTATCTTGCTGACCTCATTATCTTCCAGCGCATCCCGCAGCAGATAATCAGGGGAGATTTTCAGTGCGTTGCAGATATTGATAAATACGGGCAGACTGGGAACCTTTATCCCGCCTTCAATCTGCCGGAGGTAAGTTGCGTTGATATTGCACAGCTCCGAGAGCCTGTCCGCCGTGAATCCCCGGTCTTTCCTCACCATGTTGATACGTTTGCCTAATCCTTTACCTTCCATAATGCCACCCATTTCATAAGCTATTAGCATTTATTTTGTACACTTTTAGACTACATCACACTTAGGGATTGCAATAGATTCTAAAAGACTATATAATATTAGCTAGTAGACTATAAACTATGAAAGGGGAACAACAGAATGGAACTGAACTATTTTAGGGACAGGCTTTTTGATTTACTGAACGACAGCGAGGGGATGGGGATTGCCGACCTGAACGCAGACGAGCGGAACAGCCTGCTCACTGTCAGGACAGAGGACGGGAACGTATTTGAAATCGTATGCCGACAGGCAGCGGGGAAGGAGGATGGATGGACGACCGGAAATTGACCGTTTATAATGGGCGAGGGGCTTTCAAAAAATCGCCGCCGCAGATTCTTTTACAGGGGAACTGGCTGGAACAAGCCGGATTCTCCGCAGGGGACAAAATCACCGTGAAATGCCAGCAGGGGCAGCTTGTTATTACAAAAGACAGAACAAGAGCAGACTTACGAGAATAACACTTTATTGCAACTAAATGAATTTTTTGTAAAGTCTATTCCATCAGGAAAGTTATTGCGGTATAATGGAGTCATTGACAAATCTGTAGTTGCTCATTTTGACGGCGGGGCAAACGATAGGAGGGATATATCATAAGCGAATTGATGAAATTTGCCAGCAGAAAAGAATTCCGTGAATGGCTTTACGAGCATTGTCTGTCAAATGAAGGTATTTGGCTTTTATTTGGTAAGGCTGGTGGGCCAAAAACTATAAAAGCGGGAGAAGCTTTGGAGGAAGCCCTCTGTTTTGGCTGGATTGACGGACAGATGGAAAAGATTGATGATAAAACCTATAAGAAGTATTTTTCTCTGCGCAGAGAAAACAGCAAATGGTCAGAGAAAAATAAGGCATTGGTGAAAAGGCTTGACGAACAAGGGCTTATGACTGACTTTGGCAGGAAGAAAATAGACGAAGCCAAGAAGAATGGCCAATGGGACGCTCAAAATCCTCTGGCAATCATTACAGAGGAACAGATTGCCTGCCTATCCGCACTGTTGGAAGGGTACGAACCTGCTTATACAAATTTTCAAGCCATGCCCCCATCCGTAAAGAAAACTTATACACGGGCATACCTTGATGCTAAGACAGACGCTGGACGGGAAAAGCGAATCGCATGGATGGTGGACAGGCTCAATAGAAACCTAAAACCCATGTAATCAATTTGAAAGGAGTAACACCATGGAAGAATTAAAATTTATTATGGAGAAGTTCGTTGCGTCTGGTTGGGATTTAATATCTATTCCCGCACAACAATGGTTAGAGGGAAAAGCTGATAAAGACACTTTAGTATCAGCAATCAAGCAAGCAGACAAAGAATGTGGAAGCTGCGGTTGCGAATTAGACCCGTTGTATAAAAGAGCTTTGGAATTGATTTAATATCGCCAGCAATTCTAGTTTATCAAGCCACGTTCTCAACTAAATACCGCCAGCACAAAACCGCTGTTACATGGAAACATACACAACCATGCAACAGCGGTTTTTTTATTTCCGTTTCTTTCTCTGTCCGACATAGCTTTTGAAGAATTTGGATTTTTCAAGGATATGTACAAGCTGCCGGAACTCCACATCAGACAGCTTGTTATAATTGATACCCAGCCGCTTGCAGTAAAGCGCAGCCTGTTTTTCAAGAGGGCTTCCCTTGAAATTTGCAACATCCTCTAAGTCCTGTTTCAATTCTTCGGCAATGGTAGTTGGCGGCGCACTCTCACTGTCAGACTTGTGTGCGGCACGGATGTCACGGACGATTGCGCTTACGGATATGCCGGAGGGAAACATACTGGAAAAGACGGCGCCGGGCGGTATTGACAGCGGCAAAGTGGCAGGAATCCTGAAGAGGGGATGAATGTATGACGGCCTGACGGTGCCGGCATGCCGGGTGAGGAATGAATGGCTGTGCGGCAATGCTGTCGGATAGGAGAAGAAAGGCATAACAGGATCTGCTGCGGAAAGTATCAGCATAGAGGGATTGATATGGAAAGAAAACTGATTTTTTTGGACATTGACGGAACACTGATCACGGAGATGAAAAAACCGTCCCGGCAGACGGTAAAGGCGGTCCGCTGTGCGAGGACGAAAGGACATAAGGTATTTCTCTGTACGGGAAGAAATATGCCCATCATAGGGGAGGACATCCGGGAGGTAGGGTTTGACGGTATTATTTCGAGTGCCGGCGGACATGTGGAGGTCGAAGGACAGGTGCTTTTTGACCATCTGCTCCCGGAGGAGACGATACAGGAGTGCCTTTTAGTGTTTCACAAAAACGGTGTTTATTGCAGGATTGAAAATCAGGACGGTATCTATACCGATCCGCAGATGGAGGAACTTTTGAAAAATGTAAAGGCGGATCAGAGTAATTCGGAACTGATCCGCATGCAGAAAGAAATCGAAGCCGGTATTCCTGTCCTTCCTTATGCAAAGTATCCGAAAAGGGGCGCCTACAAGATCTGTTTTACCGCGTCCACGCTGGAGGCGATAGAGAAGACGAAGCCATATCTGGAAAACCGGTTTGAGTATGTGGTGCATCCCTACGGCGGCAGTACTTCCTGCTTTAACGGGGAGATCATTCCCCGGGGGATCGATAAAGGAAAAGGGATGGGGATCGTCTGCGAGTATTTCGGCATGGGGCGGGATGATATCATCGCTTTTGGGGACAGCATGAACGATTATGAGATGATGCAGTATGCGGGGATAAGTGTGGCGATGGGGAATGCCTGTAAGGAGCTGAAGAGAATGGCGGACAGGGTATGCAGGAGTGTGGTGGAGGATGGGATTTATTACGAGTTTTTAAAGATGGGACTGATATGAGAGAAATGCCGGGGGAAAGAGATGACAATGCTGCTTTTTCCCTCATTTTTTTGTAAAACAATATGGATAGTTCCCTCGTTTTTTTGTAAAATAGAAGAAAAGTTCCCTCATTTTTTGTAGTGTAATCATATTTTTGCGGATATGGCGTATACCGATCACAGGAGGCGGGGGAAGAATATGAGGGAAAATATGACTTATCTGAGAAGAAAAGCAGATGATTTCTTGAAAAACTGGAAACTGAATACAGACAGAAAGCCGCTGATCGTAAAAGGGCCGAGACAGATCGGAAAGACGGAGTCTATCCGGAAGTTCGGGGCGGAGAACTATAAGGAGGTCATTGAGATCAATTTTGTGGAGGAACCGAAATACAGGCTGATCACGGAGAACGGCTACAGAACGGCGGATATCATCAAAAATATCTCCCGCATCGATCCGTCAAAGAAGTTTGCAGAGGGGGAAACGCTGCTTTTTTTTGATGAACTGCAGGCGTTTCCGGAGATCGCGACGGCGCTGAAATTTTTCTGTCAGGACGGAAGGTTCGATGTGATCTGCAGCGGTTCCATGCCGGGGATCAATTACAACAGGATCGAGAGGAACAGCATCGGCTATAAAGAGGATTATCAGATGTATTCCTTCGACTTCGAAGAATTTCTGTGGGCGAAGGGGTATGATGATTCTTTTACGGAGGATATGTTTGCGCATATGATGGAGCTTACGCCTTTTCATGAGGGAGAATTGGCTCTGTGCCAGGGGCTGTTTCTGGATTTTTGCATCCTGGATGCCGGCGGTGCTCAGGGAGTATGTTGCGAAGGGGACTTTTGAGGGTTCTCTGGGGATACAGAGACAGATCCTTGCGGACTATGAGGAGGATGTGAGAAAATATGCGGGAGGGCCGGATCAGGGGGAGGATGTTGAATGTGTTTCGGCAGATTCCGGTGCAGCTTGCGAAGGACAACAAAAAATTTCAGATATCGAAGGTAGCGCCCGGTGCAAGATTCAAGGACTACAGAGTGGCTTGCGGACGCGGGGATGGTCAATGTCTGTTACTGTATGAACTATCCGGAACTTCCGCTGAAAGGCAATGTTGACGAGACGAAGTATAAGATCTACTTCGCGGACAGCGGCATGCTTGTGGCAATGCTGGATGAGGAGGCACAGGAGGATCTGCGTGCCAACAAAAATCTCGGCGTCTATAAAGGGGCGCTGTATGAGAACGTGGTGGGGGAGGCGCTGGTAAAGAGCGGTTATGGATTGTATTATTATAAGAGAGAAGATTCCACGCTGGAGGAGGATTTCTTTGTGAGGACGATGCGGAGCCTGATCCCGGTCGAGGTGAAGGCGACAAACGGGCGGGCGAAATCGCTGAAGGAATTGATCCGCTCCGACAAATATGAGGATATTCAGTACGGCATTAAATTTACCGGCGGTAATATCGGATTTGTCAATGATATTTATACGTTTCCCTATTTTCTGGCTTTTTTGTTGAAGCGGTATCTGGCGGGGAGGGTATGAAATACTGTTTTGAGGGGATTGTTACGGAGTTCAAATTATTGTGGAGGAGTGAAAAAATAATAGTAATAGCAGATGCGGAGGATGTGAATATCGAATGATATGTGGTATGGATTTTTTAGAAGAAGCAGAGAAGGATATGAAGATACTGATCATAGAGGACGATGCGGGACTAAACCGTGGGATTTCCTTTGCACTGGAACAGGAAGGGTATGAGACCTTCGGTGCAAGGACGCTCCGGGAGGGGAAGGGGATTTTTGAGAGGGAGAAGCCCGACGCCGTGATTCTTGATCTGAACCTGCCGGACGGGGACGGCATCTCGTTTTGTAAAAGGATACGGAGCCGGCATGATGCGGGAGCAAAGTGCGCCGTTTTGATGCTGACGGCGAGAGATCTGGAGACGGATGAGATCATGGGGTTATCGAGCGGCGCCGATGATTATATCACAAAGCCCTTTTCGGTGGCTGTCTTAAAGGTCAGGCTTCGGAATATTCTGCGCAGGAGGGCGGCGGATCAGAATGTGGGCGGGACTGCGGAGCACACTATTGTCTCGGGGGA
>OFGL01001583.1_pt1 | contig 12746 bp, 10 predicted proteins | sample 1521801 | NCBI WGS metagenome assembly OFGL01 (sample SAMEA3504085, study PRJEB24116) | mouse gut metagenome | biome: mouse gut; feature: mouse-associated habitat; material: faeces | place: Denmark | collected 2011 | reverse complement strand
CATATTTCTTTTTTAACATATACTCTCCTTATAGTCAGTTAATAAAATTAGTTCCAAAATCTAATAAATACTTTTGTATTTTTAAAGCATAAACATCTTTATTAGCTTCATAATTATATCGCCCAACTGCATCCCTTTCTGTTTTACCTTTATTAGCCAGTAATACACATGCAGTATAAAGAGACATATCTATTGATTGCTGATTATAATTAACCATTATTATTTCGCGTTCCTCATCCTGTGAATGATGTTCGCTAATCTGCTGCTGCGGAAATGAAGTGTTTGTACGCACAGTTTTTATGGATTCCTTAATGGCAGGGTTTCCCATATTCCCTATATCCGCTTTTCCGAAATAATATTGTCCATCATACTTAAAAGCCCTGTTTCCATTTTGATCAAAATAATCCGATAAACTAAACTGAACATAACCATTATCTCTTTTTTCATCACGATCGAATACATAAATATTGTCATAATTCATGTTATCAACATGTGTCTTAAATGTCTTAGGATACGGATTACAGTTCACCATATGCCATAATGTACCGTCTCCAATAGTCATTGACTGCATGATATTGACAGTCGCATTAAATTTCCCATCAATTCCCAAAGATGTCTCAGCCATACACATAGCCTTTATAACAATAGGTCTGATATTCAAATGCTCACTTTTCGCCTCTCCCTCCCACAGATTATTAGTGAATTTACTCCATGCCAAAAACTTACTGTCAAACTTATCCATATTTGCATAAGATGCCGTTCCATTATAGGAATAATCTTTTCGAAACTTATTTACTCCGTCGTCGCCGCCCGCATATATATGGGTAATTTCATCCAATATTACCTGCGGAATATACTCCCCTTTTACCCACCTAAGCATCCAATCAAATGCCTCTTCTTCTGTCATGCCCGCCGTATCAATTTCCTGTACCAAATCAGCAGACATAATTCTCCCCATATATTTACATGCCAGCCAAGATTTTTCAAAAAGTACCGTCCGCAATTGACCCGATTTCGCATTATTATATGTTTCCAGCCATGATGTCCCCACGATACTAGGCTCACAAGGATTTCCACCCGCCGCATTTGTTCCCGGATGCCGCGAAGGCTCTTCCAGCATACATGTTCCGAAACAATTTTTCATATGTAAGTCAACCGGTTTCGGAATGTCTTTCTCCGACGGACTGACTGCACCGTCTTTATAAACAACCTTTTTCCCTTCAAATTGCAAAGGAATTATCTTGTCACCGCAATCACACTTTATTTTATCGCCAACCTTCATAAGTACAAAAACATCCATACAGTAATCTAATTCTTTCTTGATATCCTCTGTTACATAATCATCCCATTCTGTTATCTCCTTGTTACAATTGTTCTCATATCTACTTATCAACTTATTTATTTCTTCTTGCCTTTCAGCATTATTCTTGTTTATTTCATTGATCATTTCCCCTAATGCCTCTATACTATCCTTAATAACCGTATCCAATGGCTTTCCCATGCTGCCTGCTCCTCTCTTCCCCTATATTTCTTTCAAGCCAATACCTGTTAATTCCTTCCGCAGAACCGATTCGGCAAAATCAAGGCTGACGATAACACATTGCCGATCAGGAATATCTGCCTCCGCTATATTATAGTTCTGCAGTTTTTCCTTTCCGATTTCATCTAACCTGATATTTTTCCTATCTCTCATAGCACCTTTCTGTATACAGTCCACGACTGGCAAAAAAGGAATATAATATATATGCCCGTCACCCTTTACCGGATCCAAGAAAAAAACCTCTCTGTAAACTGCCTGTTTTTCATACATCGCAATTACGTTTCTCATAGCCTCGCTCACCATAAAAACAGGATCCATAATCATATCCGGATAAATAGTATTGTCTGTAGCCGAAACATAAAACATATTTCTTTGCTCCGAATCCATGCCCCTTCTCCGCAGGCTGTGCATGTCTATTTTTCCATACCAATTCTTAACGATTGGATTCCTGTCATAACCGTCTCCCTGCCTTAACATAAAATATTTCATCCCCTCAGATCCTTCCTATCAAATCCACATATCTCATATATTCTCCAAACCATATATCCATATCGTGAACATAAAGTCTCCCCATGCTTTTTATCAGAACCGTAAAGAAATGCTTCCCTTCCGCGTATAACCGCCGCATATAGCCTCTCCGTATTTCCTCCACCTCATATTCCATCAGCCGGATATAATCTTTCTGCAAATGCTTCCTTATCTCCAATATATCCTCCTCTAAGTCCCGAAACAGAAACTCCGGTACATAAAAAATACATGCCGGATTTGTATCCAGATAGATATTGTCGTCATACCACGCTATTTGATATGCATTGCTTCCCGTCACTATACTGCTGCATAAGCTGGATATTACCAGATTTTTCTCATTTTCTTTTCTCATATCCGCCAAAACTCTCATTTCACTCCGAAATATATCAATCCATGCATCTTTCTCCTTTTCAAAATATTTCCCTGCTTTTCCGACCCTTTCATTTAATAATCCGTCCAGGAAAACAGTTGACGATTTTTTCATATCAATCATTCTATCCATTCCAAAATACCCTCTTTCCGTCCGGCAGGCAGACAGCTGCCCCCTGTTGCCTGTTAATCCTTTTTTATTTTTTTAGGCAACGGATAGCCTCCGTTTAATGTATTGATTTTAATTGTCTGTAATGCCCCCGCATATTTAATATTATCAACGGCAATGCCATTGACTGCATCACACATAGCATCTGTCGCCTTGCCGCCTCCTATAGACGGCATACCCGCAATGCAAGCCATGCCCAATGCACTCATTTCTCCTATATCGCTTCCAAAGGATGCCACTGCTCCCATTGCCGTATATGCCCCTTCGCAGCATGGCACGTTATGAAATGTTTTTTTCTTTTTACTCTCCTGTTCTTCCTTATCTTTACTATCCACATGAAGGTTGCTTACTTCCTGCGGGCTATACAGATTAAAGTCCTGATGTATCTCCAAACTTGACTCTGCGGCGCATTGCACAATCCCGACAGGAGCGCTGCATATCAATTTATCTGCTTCCAAAGAAATGTTTCCCTTTGCTTCCATGCTTATCTTTTGCTGTGATGTTACTTCTATTCCCACACCATCTTTTATAGAAAGTTCCGGCAGTGTTCCTGTTTTATTTCCTTCTATGGAAAGTTCCTCGGGAAACAGTTTTAATGTTTTTTTATTTATAGTCTCAAATATTTTATTCTGTGGCATTTCATAATGGCTGCATATATTGCCATTGGTTCTCAGAACATCTATGACTGCAGCCTCCCTTTCATCTATTCCGTTTATTCTCAGGCATGCTTGCGTTCCAACCTCCGGCATGCAGTAAAATATATTGCTTGATTTCGGTTCCCAAGGAAAAGGATATAATATTTGACTCTCATCCCCGTCTATCCCCAAGCGGATATATACCGCATCCTCTTCTACATCCTCTATTTCTCCGTCCAGTTGTAAGCCGCTGAAAACTTGACGGAATATTATGTCATTTTTAAAAAAGGCCCTTGTACCTGCTTTATAGAAAAATGTTAATTCACCCTTTTCAAATATAAATTCTTTATCGGTTATGGCATATCTCTTGTCCTCTATCTGAACCAAATCGCCAATCAGGCAATTATTCTTTTTTCTCAAAGTATAATAAATATAATTGTCTTTATTAATGCTATCCATCCACTTCACATGTTCATAATATAAAGAACTGATTCCATATTCATATACCGTATCATCCATTCTTTCCATGTCCTTGCTTTTCCCCATCCCCATACAAATAACCGGATATGGCCGGCTTTCTTCTGTCCATATAACACTATGGAAATGGCTGGACAGCCGTATAAGAAACTCCCAGTCTGTTTCCTCATATTGGATCAATGGTTTTTCTATTTTCCTGTCATTATCTAAATTCCACTGAATTACAACGTCCGGATAATCCCTAACTACTTCTTTTGCAATTTCATAATATGTCATATTGACATTCTGGAACGAACGCCGTTTCTTCTCCCTGTCCAGCAAAATACTGTGCGCAATTCCTTCCACTTCCGCATAAATACTATTACCTACCATTTCTATCCTAATATCGTCTATTATTCCGGAAAATATCGTCTTTTTTGGCACATCTCCGTCATCATTCCTCTCATATAAAACAATCTTGCTTTCTTGCTGCATCCATATGTCATTTAATTCCATATCATCCTGCAATTGAAATCTAATGCTACAGCTACAGTGCCTGTTTATTCCTGTTTTTCCATGAAAACGCAGCAAAGACAATACCGGCAGCTGCGTTTCGGCTTCTATTCTTTCTGCTCTGATTTTTCCCATAAAACTACTGTCCTCACTCTTACCTTTTTCCTTACAAATACGTTTTCAGACTATTTTGTGCCGAATTCAATTTAAATTAATTTTTCCTCCCGCCATCTGTATTTTGTCTGCTATTTGTAATTGTGCGCTTCCCTGTCTCATATCAATGCTTTTTGCCGCAGTTATTTCTATTTCACCGGAATCACTGTTCATCTGAATCGTCTGACTGGCTTTCAGCATAATAGATTTATTTGACATTATTTTTATGCCCTGCTCATCCGATAGTTCAATGGAAATACCATTATTATTTGTGAGTATCAGACTGTTCGGAGTAAATAAGATTTCCTTTTTCTGCCGATTCATTATTGACTTTTCCTCCGGATTCTTTCTTACATCCATATTCTCCTGTAGATGAACGCTGCTTTCCACATACGCATCCGTCTCCTTTTCGGTAGGAAAACGGAACCGAACCTTATCACCTATTTCAGGCATACAGTACCAACCGGCACCGTCCGGCGACGAGTAAATCGTTGCATATTGAAATTCCCTTTTGTCCGCCTGATTATTCTCATCCATGTCTATATCAATCGTTACCTTATCCCGTGCCACCCCCGATACTCTGGCCGTTATGGAATTTCCTGATAAACAGGGATTATATGTTCTATTCACTGCAATTGCAGACTCGGCAGTTAAATAATATGTATGAATCAACTCGCTGCCTGTGAAATTTATATCCATTGCATAGATAATCAATTTCATACCATTGAAATAAATCTGCTGACCTACCTTATATATTTCCCTTTCCGTTACCTCATATACCCAGAAATTTCCGTCCTTCCCTAATTCATTCTTGCTCCCTCTCCCTTCATGGCCATACCGATGCAAACAAAAAGAGTCGCTCTTTATCTCATCTATATTTTTAAATTTAGGGATGCCCAAATACATTTTTACATCCCCGGTTTCATCATCCGGAAGCAAAACAGAATTGCTTATGCTGACGACTCTTTTCAAAAATTCCCAGTCTGTTTCCTGATACTGCATCAGAAATTCTTTTGTTTCTGCCGGCTCTATTCTTCCGATCAGAAAATTTCCCCTATCATATTTCATCAGACATTCTTTTGCTATCGAATAATAATCGTTGCATTCTTTTTGAAAAGACCGTATATGTTTCTTTATATCCGCTAAATAACTGCCTGTTTTCAAATGAATCTGCAAAATAATAACTCCGTTTTCATAGCGGAATAATGACTCATACAAAATTCCATGAAACACATTCATTTCCTCACCGTCCGCACCGGTCACGGTAACATGCACGGCATCCTTTGACCGAGCAGCCTTTAAACACTCAGCTTCCCGTTCCTTTTTAATCACACCTTTTATGATTAAGTATCCATGCTCATTAAAAGCTTTCCTTCCCTTGCACTCTAAAATATATTCAAAAGAGAACTTGTCAATATTTATTCTATCTGCCCTCAAGTCATTTCCTCCAATCCATTGAAATATCTTTCACCGAACCGATAATCTGCTGCACCATTTCATACCATTCGTCAGTATCCCGATACAGACAATTAAATATCCCTAACATTACACGGCTATTAATTGCAGCCAGGAAATGAATATTATAAATGGCCTCATCCAATGCCTGCGTTCTGAAATCATACACAACTTTTGTGCATTTTAAAGTTTTTATAGTTTTCTGACTGTAAAACTGAATTGCAGGATTCGATCTCTTCAATATATTTTTTAAATAGACAGCCATGCCATCTGTCTCCTCATCTTCTATTTTTTGAGAAAACAGAGAAAAACCGAAATTGGCAGTCAATTTTACATTAGTCAATATAATATGCGGACGAAACGAAGACGGATATTTTACTCTTGCATAATTGTCCGGCATAACTCCAAAACTATCCGGCAAAGTAATTTCCATTTTATCGTCAAACATTTTCACTTTAGAAAATGTTTCTATTCTGTCACCTATAAACATACCTGTCTCTAACGTATGATACTTTTCTTTCTTCTTTATTAATCTTTGATTCAGTAATATATTTTCATCATAATCAATATGTATTTCTGCCATATTCCCGTTCATACTCCGGTACCCCTGCTCCCTTCTGCCTCCTTACCTTTTCCGGCGCATCCTGCGAAAAATCTATCATATCGCCACCGGTTCCTGACAGGCGAAAAAGGGCATACCCTTGCGAATATGCCCTTAATCCCTTCTACATAGCCGGGTATCCACCCTCTACAGTAATCATATTAAGTTTGTCCTTCTTCTGCTTAATAACCAGCGTGAAGGTTCCGGTACCTTCCTCATCCCCGAAGTCTTCTTTATAATCGATGACAAATGCATTCGGGAAATAATACTTTCTCTCCATAACGCCTGCCGCCACATGCTCCACCGTCACTTTTCTGTAGCAGTCTGCTTTCTCCGCAGGCACTGCAGACCAAAGCGCCAGCTTCCTTGTGCTGTCAAACGGATCTCCGTCCACAGCCGTCAGAATCCTTCCGGTAATGGTCAGCGTACTCCCCACATCCTTTGTCCTTGCATTGGAATCCAGCGGAATATCCGTTGTATACTTCACGCTCCTGACACACTCCTTCGCTATCTCAAAGCTTTCTGTGCCTTCGATATTTACTTTATATGACATGTCCTACTCCTCCTTCCCTTTTATTCGCCGCCAAAGCCGCCTTCTATTTTAGCAGCCGCATTTTCATCCTTTTTCTGCTTCATGTTAATATAAAATGTCCCAACGCCGCTTTCATCGTCCACCTCTTCGCTGTATTCCACAACAAAGGCATTCGGGAGCGTAAACTGGCGCACTATCTGGCCGGCGGATACTACGGTAACCTCAGCGCTTCTGTAGCAGTCCGCCTTTTCGGAAGGTACCTGCGACCACTTTGCCAGTTCAAGCGTTGCGTCACTGCCTTCGCCTCCCAACTTATAAAGCATTTTTCCCCATACCCTGACACTCAGACCATAATCTGTTGCCCTTGCATTAGAATCCTTGGCAGATACAGAGTCAAAATCTACTTTTAAGATGCTTCTTTCATCAAAAGTGATAGGTTCTGCCCCGCCTGTGATTTTCATACGGAATCCCATAAAAATTCTCCTCCTTTGATTTTTATTTTATATGTATATGGGAAATTTTCCCCACATCATATCTTTGCTATGCCGGCTGCCTGCCGATACGGAAGCCGGCGCGGACTCGCCATATCCGCCTCTTGAGCCTATACCCTGCTGGATGCATTGAGACGGTTTATTTCTACCTCTAAATTCTTCACATTTCCGTTGAAGGTAATGTCCAATGTACAGAATCCGTTTTCATCATCAATAGTATAAGTAATGTCGTCTCCTTTTCCGAGAATGGCATTGATATATTCCCTCTTGGCAAACCACTCGCTTTTTTGGCTGTTGGGATTATTGGAGAAGAACCGCACAATGGAATCCTCCTTAAAATCTCCGGTGCCATGGCGCATTACCCGTTCAATGTATGTAGTTACCTGTGTCTTATAAATTGGCTCAAAGATCGCCCCGTCAGCAAGTAAGTTCCTTGCTTTGTACACCATTACATTGGTTACATTCAGCCCGTTATATATAGCATTCTCCGAGGAGAACACAAAGCCGAAATTTTTCCTGTTGATATCCGCTTTAATGGCATTGGTGAATCCCGTTATTTCCTTTGCCATCATAGTCCTCACAGCAAGGGAATGGTCGTCTGCCTCTATATCAAACCGCACGCCTGGCAATTCGGGATCCACTCCCCTGCCGAATTTTTCTTTTAAATAGTCCGGGCTTTGATATGCCGCCACCAATCCGGCCGCCACATAAGCTGCTCCCACATATACGCCGTCAATCCACAGCTTCATGACATCTTCAGCCTCTTTGGACAATTCCACGCTTTCATCCTCGTTGATTATCATCCGCCTGTCCAGAATAACTCCCGACTTGTCTTTTGGAATAATCGTAAAATTAGGTATGCACGGAATGGCATATTCACTATATGCTTTCCCTATCAAAGGAGCGCACCGGTCTTCGTATTTTTCGATTCCTTCGGTAGCCAGCTTATTGAATGTGGTAGAATCCCCTGTCTCATAGCTGAAAAAGCATTGCACTTCATAATCCTTGAACACATCCAACAGCCTTGCCAACGCCTCCACACTGTTCACATCTGTTTTTACGGAAACCGTATTCCCCTTGAAACGTTCTCTTGTAAGCTTCATTTTAGAATACTGATCTAAGGAAACCGATGGCACAATGGCATACCAAACGGTATTGCTGAAATCATTTTTGGCATTCACGGTGTTCAGGAATGTAATCAGCCTGGAAATATTGCTGGACTTGGCCATCATCTCATTAGGCTGATTGGTAATCAGCATCGTAGGCCTCATCCCTTTCATTTTTTTCGGATATTGCTCAAAAAAGCACCAAATGCCTAACAGCTTTTCTATCAGCGGCTTCACTGTACGGATAAACTCATCTTTGCTTTCCTTATAGAAAGCTAGATAAGAGTTATAATTAGCCACTTCCTTTTCCTTATCAATGCCGCTCTCCATAGTAGATGTCAGCGGACAGAAAGTCCTGGCCACAAGAGCCTCCGTATAGTCGTTGCTTTCCTCATTCAGTGCCTGATAATCTTCCCTCAGAGCGGCAATCAGCCCGGCATTGATATTGTCATCCACGGCTGCAAGAGCAGTTACTTCCACTTTCGGTGCTTCCAACACTCTCAGTTCTCCGTCGTTCCCCATGCTTAGCACACCCAAAGCCAAAGGCGTGTTGTCCCGCTTTTCCGTGCCGTCTCCCAAAAGCAGCCTCGTCTTGATATCTTCAATCGCCAAAGGCAGCATAGCCATCACATTATTATAGTTTGCGCTTGCCTCTTCAAACATGACATTCAGCTTATCTGCCAAATCCTTTTTATGCGGATCCCCGTCTTCCAGCTTGGCATATTCGCCGTATGTATACTGCAGTTCTTTGCGGTTCTGCTTAATGTCGTCCATCACCTTTTTGGGGGAAATCATATCGGTCAGCTTTTCAAACTTGAAATCTACGTTTATGACCCCTTCCGCTCTTTTCGTGTCAATCATAGACATCAGCATATTCAGGAATTCGTTTTTCCTATTCAGCGGTATTTCCGTCAGCATCTCTTCCGGTATCGTCTCCGGTTTTTCCAGACTGTACATTACTTTCTGGTTGTTTGCATTAAAGTAACAGTACACGGTCGGCTCGAATTTCTCCAGGACTTCGTCGAAGCTGCGCACCAGCAGGTGTTCGTTAATCTCCTTAATCTTGTCGTCGGAAAGACTCTCCATCCCCCTGACATCCCCCACCAGCGTAAGGAAATCCAGTTTCTGTGGATTCAGCATTTCCATGAGCATGGTCCTGTTGGTTTGGCTTATTGTGTTTCCCATCTTGCTCCTCCTTCCCGTTCCCCGGGCTTTAAGTTTTTATAATGTATTTCCAATTCCGTAATCCCGTCCTCCAATGTGACCGTCAGCTTTTCGTTATAATATACCGGATATCCGATTCCCTTTTTCAGAATCTCCATCCCCCTCATTACCGTGCATTGTTCCGACTGATCCATAATCACCACTGCCTTTTCCGGCCCCGGATAGAAAGCAATGTCTCCGGCCCCGATATTGCCCAGCCTAATCCCGCAGCTGTTCAAAATCCATTCCAGCGTAATCTTCCCGCCTTTCCTGCCGAACAGCCGTATCGTCTGCGGCGCAATGTCACGCCCGCTCTGTGTCTGCACCACATATAAATTAAACTTGCCCGTATACTGACAGGATTTTGACTCATATCTCTCCGTATTCTTCCCATCGTTGGAATGAGCTATATAAATGACACCTGCCTTACTTTTCCGCAGCCAGATGACTAAAATCACTGCCAGAACAAACAGAAGTATCCCTAATATATACCAAAGAGGCCGGTAATCCACCTCCGTTACCGGATCCGGCGGCAATTCTATCTTCACTTTCTCTGCCGGCACTTCCCCGAATATCTCATAGAAATTATCTGTCCGGACCCACACTTCCACGCTGTTCAGTCCGTCTGCCAAAAAAGAATGCCGTATTGCCCCGTCTTCAACCGTTCCCTGATATTCCTCCCCGTTTACCGTATAAGAAACCGGATGACCCTCATAATAATCCTCTGCCCACAGATTCCCATTTCCTCCGCCTCGGTTCAGCAGCCTTATCTCCATATCCGCATAATGCGTATAAGTAATGTCTTCTCCCTTTCCCCCATCCTGCGCTTGCTCACTCCGATAGGAAATCCCTATCTCCAAACCGGCCTCATACTCGGCAATCAGATATGCCTCCACGGCGGAAGCTTCTTTCAAATCAAAAGTTATGTCCATGGAATCGGACGGTTTATTCAAATCAACGACAGCAAACCTCTTTCCCTTCATGATTCTTCCGCTTCCTGCCGTATACCCTGCATTAATACTTTCAATTTCACTCTTTCCGATAAGAAGCACTTTTGCCCTTGATGCCCCGCTTACCGGCAGTTCAATATGGAAATTCCCGCTGCTGCCTTCCATTGTTCCCACTTTCTTTCTGGGAAAATTGAAATGTTCGAACAATATATTTCCCGCAATGTCCGCGAAATCACCATCCACTCCTACCGTATATATTTCACTCCCTGCCGCCCCTGCGGCATCCGGAATATCTCTGTCTTCTTCCGGAATATCCCCCACTACCACGATATGCATCTGAATCCCTTTGCTGCCGGCCTGTTTCATCCCGCTCGCAAACTCTTTTTTAGATGCTTCGGATTCCTCCCCGTCCTTCATATCGATTTCCCCATCCGAAACCATTATGATATGCCTTTCCGTCCCTTCTTCCCCGGAAAACAGAGAAATCGCCTGCTGCAGCCCTAATCCTGCATTGGAATATCCTGCATATTCCAAAGATGCAAGTACATAATCCATATCTTCCGGTTTGCTGCCCAATTCCCCTTTGTACAAAATATCCGCGTTATAGATAACCAAACCTGCTTTTGTATCCGATGGTAAACTATACAGAATCTGGCGGATAACATCCGTTGCACCGCCGTCCCCGTCTGACTTCATTGATTTGCTGGCATCCAGAAGAAACACCACCTCGCTTTCCGATACAGAAAAACAAGTATCCTCCTGTGCCATTGAAAAGAATGATGAAAAAAAAACTAATAAATTCGGAATAAATAAAAGAAACAAAAAAGAAACTATTTTTTTCATACCCGTTCCCCTTTCTCCGGATATCGGATCAACGCCCTGCCTCAGACAGCAGACGACAATCCCCATATGCAGGAGCGTATCCGAAATTCTCCCAAGTATCTGTACATGACCGCATCATTTACGGCCGAATATCATGCGGCAGTGCACATCGTTACAAACAGCCGGAATAATAGCCAGAAAAACAAGCATTTTATATGGCAGCAGAATGAAGTCCGTTCCTATTACCGGCATATGAGTAAATACTATATATTTTTCAGATACGCTCCGACACTGTCAAAGCCTGTTCATTTTCCGTTCCTATCATTATAGAGAGTTCTATTACATGTACCTTTCCCCGTCGGCAAAACAGTCTGTCCAGCCAAAAGTTGAATTTCCATTCTGCTGCCCTTCGACTAAAACATACAAATTTCGACATTAATATTGTAATATCCGCCGCATAAAAAGTCCATGACGTTAACGGCTAACATTATTGACCGGTAACGTCATGGACGAAAAAGAAAATATATGTTATTATTTATCATACATAAAAATCACTGTAAGAAAGGGAACGATACATCATGAAAAAGAAAATTACAACCACACTTATTTTATTTGCATTATTAGCTGCCTTAATCCCGGCTCCATCCAATAACGATCATTTAATACAGCCTTTAAATTTCTGGGAGATAATCTGGATTTAATATTTTCCTCTCCCACTTCAGTCAATACCATTCTTTACCGGCTTCATAATTTTTTTCATAATGTTCCGTTAATTTATTATGATCTCCGGTCATATTGTAAAAGTCAGTCATATAGAATACTTGTACAAGCAGCCTGTTACAGGCTGCTTTGTCAGCTGTATGCAGCTGTTCCATATCCAAAGCCTGCTCTCCGATACCATACCCGGCAAATTTTCCATCAAACAGCCGGAAACATTTCTTTGTGAAGTCCACCATATACTGCAATGATGCCTCATAATCCCCCTGATCCGACAGCATATTGGCTAGATTAAAAATAGGCACTTTCATGCTATCCCACCACCAATATTCGAAATCCATGCTGCTTTTCTCCACCTTTCCAAGCATCTTTTTCAGCAGTTCGATTCCCTCCCTTTGCCTTCCCTGAATTTTAAGTATATTAGCCAGATGAGTATACAGCACAATTTCTATGTAAGTAAAATAATACAATTCCGTCTTTTCCAGCATCTCTTCCTTTACGGATAA
>OFGL01001582.1_pt1 | contig 12760 bp, 10 predicted proteins | sample 1521801 | NCBI WGS metagenome assembly OFGL01 (sample SAMEA3504085, study PRJEB24116) | mouse gut metagenome | biome: mouse gut; feature: mouse-associated habitat; material: faeces | place: Denmark | collected 2011 | reverse complement strand
CGTGAGCCGGGCGGCAAAGACCATGTTCTTCTCGGCCTCTGCAACCGCCTGGCAGTTCAAAATCTTTACTTCAATTCGGTTGATTGGTATGTCCCTCCTTTACAATGGCTTTCAGTAAGAACAGATAGTTGAGACTGTCTGTGATTTTTTCATTCCATGTACTTATATCGTAATCCGTATCATTGTCAAAGCACATGTCATACAGGGAAACGATATGCTTCGCCAGCATCCCGGCAAGTGCACGTTCCGGTGTGGTATGCTGCAAAGCTGCCGCCGCCTTAAAAGCCCCCAGCCGGTCCGTATCGTCCCCGGTGTATTCTTTGGTTTTCCGTTGCAGCGTGTCGGCGCAAAGCCGCACCTGCTCGTCAAATACGGCATTGACTTCCTTTTGCGTAATGTGACATTCCTCCTTTTTGAAAACAGAAAGCCGGCTACCCTAAAGCATCTTAGAATAGCCGGCAAATAAATGGTTATGTAGTTGTTACAGGGTGTTGATCTCTTTTTCCAGTTCCCGGACCGCCGCTATGACAGTATCGAATGTAGGTACATCACCATACAGCATATCCTTCATGGAATCATAATCCGCCTCTAACGCTGCGAACCGGTATTCCGGCGGGATCAGCTTTAAGGTGCCTGGCACAGCCTCCGGATACTTCGCCCATGCCCCGGGATAGAATTTCATTTTGAAATCCACAACCTTTTTAAGCAGGTCGGGCTGAGAGAAAGCGGCTTCTTTTACCGGGGTCAGAGCCATGCGGTACAAATCGTAATAATGCCTGGAATACCGCTGCGGCATTTCCAGATGTTCCGGCCTGTTGGCCTCATGGTGCAGGATCGTAGCTTTTTCCCAGAAAGTCCGCTCCGGGGCAACCGTCAGAATATTTGTTCCTTTCTGCTCGAACACATCAGGGTAATACTCCGCGGCATACGGCGTAATCTCCGCAGACTTTGCCGGCGTCCATGCGGCCAGTGCGCCGATTTCCAGCCGGATCACCTGCAAGGTTCCCACATTGGTAAACAGTTTTGGGTAGGCAAAAATAACTGTCTGCTTTTCTTCCTCGTCCATGTGAATGTCAGCTTCACGGCCAAGCTCCTGAGATAACCCTTCTTTGATTGCGGGGCAGAAGGTTTCTGCCAGAAAGACCTCCGCCCGTGCATTGGCCTCTTTGTTGAAAGCGTCCTGCTTCGTGTTGGAACGTTTCTCCCAAGGTTCGTCTTTGCCATATCCTAAAACCCGCCAGTCCAGAATCAGGTCAATATCTTCGGAAAACCGGCTGATCAGGCGAAAGGCTTTCGACAAGCTGGTGCCGCCCTTAAAGGTAATCGAATCTTTCCAGGGAGAACGTTGAAACAGATAATCCAGCGTAAAGCATACCCAAAAATCTTTTTCCACAATGGCATCGTTGAGCCCCATCTTATCTGCTGTGTTACGGAACAGCCTCCGCTTATCATTGTCTGAAAATTTTGCAACATGTTTCATCTCTATTGTACCTCCCCGGCAATCTGCCGTATCGCATTGTAAACCCAATCCGTAGATTCTGCCGCCTCTCTTAGCATAGCGGCTTTATCGTTCTCATTCAACCGGGAGCTAAGCGTCTGGATCGTTTTGGAAGTGACATTTGTTTTCCCCAAAGTTTTTAATGCCTGAATCACCAGAACCGTCATATAAGAAAGACCCGTGATCTCCTTATTGGTCCTGTGCTTAAATTCCAGTTTTGTGGAATTCCACTCATAGGTCTTATATGGACCGTCGCTGATATAGGACCATACCGCTGTTACCTGCGTGGAAAGCCCTAACAGGTTCAGCGCCGTATTCCCACAGGGAGCAATCGTCCAGTGATAGTTCCGGGCCAGCGCTTTTGCTACCGCCTCCGGGTCCGCCGCTACATATTCTTTCAACATTTCGCTGTATTCCGGCTTCTCATAAACACCTTTCAAAATCCGCCGGAGCGTACCTGCCTGTGTAAGCCGGTTCAGGTTCCGTCTTATGGTTTCCGTATCAGCAATATCAGCAAAATCAGAATTGACAAAAACGGTTCCTTCTGCCGCTGCGCCAATTCGCTCCTGAATCTGCCTGGAATATCCATTTGCCACTTTGCTCACCTCCTTTTGTCCCGAATATTATATATTATTCGGGACATTTTTTCAATAGACTCCGAGAGTTTTGTTTATAGTATTCCCACGCAGATCAGGATTTATACAACAATCTCAAAAAAGGAAAGAACCGATGCCGGGAAGGAGCAGAGCATATACTACTTTTTTGTCCCAAATTTTATGTATTATTCGGGACATTTTAAGCACTCGGCAGGTAAATCCAGTCGTGCATCAGGCACACGCTGGGTTCGTCCTCCCTGGGAACCAGGCGGTAGGTACATTCCCCGTACACGGTCCGTTTGTCCTCAATCTCCATGCCATACGCCTTATAGAAGCGGTATTCCAGGTTGGAAATGATACAGCGGAGCGTCTGCAGCGCCTCCCGCTGTGAGGTCACGATCAAATCCCGGTCAATGCTGCGCTTTAAGAACAGCAGGGATTTATAAAGCTGTACCTCCGTCCGGTAAGGGCGGTAATCCTCATGCTCCAGCCAGCCGCTAAAGGCCACCGGCCCGCTCTGGATCACATCACGCTCCGGGTGGTAATACTCGTAGCAGTCCAGGTTTGCCGTGTTCAGAAGATAGAGCATTTCCCGGACCTCATTTTCCGGCATATCATAGAACCGCAAAAGGGAGCGGTACAGATGGACATAGCCGGGTATCGAAACAATGGCATTCACCATAAAAAAATCCTCCTAAATAGCAGGTGCGGGAGCAGACAGCCCCCGCACCGGTTTCCAATATTCTTGTTAATCGTTTACAGCCGTCATTTTTCCCATGACGATAAAGCGGCTCGCGCCTCCGGGCGTACAGGTGGAAAGGGTCAGCACCTTATCACTGGAAGTCACCGTAACATCGGTTTCAATGACAGAACGGCCCGCCATTTCAGAAAGCCATGTGGTGTAGGCCCCGTCATCCTTAAAGCTAAGCCTCCAGGGAGAAGTGTCGCTGCCGGACTCGCTGGGTTTTGCCACAAACGCCGTGAAAATTTCCACGACATAGCCGCCGTCAGGGGTGACAAGGTACATCTGCGGGTGCCCGTCATAATAGCCCTGTCCGCCATATTCATTCAGCGCGGCGAACATGGAGCCGTCCCGCATGTTGTGGCCGTAGATAATGGTATTGCGGTCCGAAAAATCCTCCTTATTTTCATAGTCTGCAAACAGGCAGCCCGTCTTATTATAGGTGCCGTCATACAGATGGTGCAGGTAATACTCGTTATCATCTGCCTGCGTCACCGGGTAGTTAATGGCCGTATCAGGAAGGGTAAGCCATCCGATGATGTCCGGCCCGGTTTCCCGGAGCGCATCAAAATCCACTGTGGGGAGGACCACAGAGGTGTCCTCCCCGGCAGGTTCCGTTTCCGTGTTATCGTCCTCCGGCGCTTCGGTCTGCTCCGGCAGCTCTACATGGGAAGCAATGTCCTTATAGGCTCCGGCGCTCTCGGAATACTGGTTAAGGTCGCGTACCATCAGGAACCCGCTGCCAAGTGCCAACAACCCGCAGAGGGAAACCACCGCAATACCAACAACTTTTCTCTTTGGGGTATTTCTGCTGTACTTGCCCTTTTTGAAATAGACTGCGGCAAACAGCCCGCCGCCGATTACAGCCAGCGCCAGAAGCCCGCCATACAGGAAAATGAAATTGTCATCCCCAGTCTGCGGTACCGCTTTATCAGGATTAGACGGTGTGGACGGATTGGACGGTGTTTTCGGATTATCCGGGTTATCCGGGGTAGCCGGTTTCTCTGGCTTTTCATTGAAGAACTGGACCGTTGCGGTTTCGTCTGCCTTGATCTCCACGGTGGCAGCGTCAGGAATGATATAGTCCTTACTTGCCCGGTTGGAGATTTCCGTTACGGTATAAATGCCGACACGCAGCCCCTTGACTTCGATCACGCCGGATTTCGGGGAGGTAAAGGTCTCACAATAGGAGCCGTCCGCATTCTTGACCTCAAAAGCAAACCCATCCTTGCGCCCGTCACTGGAATCCTTTGTAATCTTCAGATTTCCGCGGTGCGCCTCATTGGTAAAGCCCCGTCCGGCCTCGCCATTTTCCACAACAGCCACCTGGCCGTCCTCTGTGATGGCAAAGTAGTAGGCGTTCTCGTCAAGCTGGTAGTCCTCTGGTGCCTTGCTTTCTTTCACAAAGTAGCCCTTTGCCAGAAGGCCCTCCGCGGTGTGGTAGCCCGCATCCGTCTCCTTCAGCGTGCCAATCTTCGTATCTTCGGAATCAAATTCCTTATTGCCGTTGGCGTCCTCATACAGATCGAACACCGCGCCGGAGAGGAAACGCAGGAAGGTGTTGTTATCTTTGTCCTCCTTCTCCACAGAAGAAGGCTCGTCTACCGCTTCGGTTTTCATCACCTGCACGCTGCCGCGGATCAGGGTATTTTCCACTTTGATTTCAATGCTCTGGCCGTCCACACCGATATAGATATGGTGCTGTTCGGGGCTTACCGTATAAAGCGCCGGAGAGGAAATTTCCTTTACGATCCAGTGGCCGTAAGGGATATTCTCAAAAGAAAAGCTGCCGTCCTCCGCAGTGGTAACGGTAAGCAGTGCATTTTCCCCGGTAAATTCTTCTGTATCGGGCTTAAACAGACCCATGACCGCATCGGCCAGCTTCACATCTTCGCCGCCCTCCGGGTTTTCACCGACTTTCACGCCGTCCACACGCCCGCGCAGCAGGTCATTGGAAACAGCCTCGCCCTCATTTACAAGAATCTGCACCAGCGCCGCCTCCTGGCCGGCATATTCAAAAACAACCGGATATTCCGTATCAGGGAGGATATAGGCGCTGTTTGTGGTGCGTTCCTTTACATAGTAGCTGCCAAAAGGCAGGTCGGAGGCAAAAGAAGCATCATAGCCGCCCGCCTCATTCGGGTCAATGGAGACTACTTCCAGGAGCCCGCCTGCCGGGATCACGCTGCCGTCAAGAGCCGTCAGGTCTGCGGAAGCATACAGCCCGAAAGAAATGTCTTTGTATTCCTCATTCATGCCAAGCCCAAAAAGATCGTCCGTTTCCAGTGCTTTGAACAGGCTCACATCCACCTTCTGGCGCTCGTCATAAAGGCCGATGGCTGTCTGTGTCACTTCCACGGTCTCGCCTGCATAGGTAAGCTCTGCATATTCCGGCTGGGTATTTAAGACCATCCCCTCCGGCGCCTGGCGTTCCTCCAGACGGTAACGGCCCAGGTACAAAAGCCCGCTCTGTGCCGTTCCATCCTCCCCGGTGGTAAGGGTTTCCACAACGGTATCTTTTGCCGCACGCAGCGTACCGTCACCGGTATAAATATCTTCATCCGCGATCACGTCATAGACCGCGCCAGGAAGCCCGGCTACTTCATATACCGACTGGTACAGCCCATCGTTCTCCTGGACGGAAGCGAATACCTCGCCGGTCTTGGTGATGGTAAGCTGCCCCTTCTGCGGCATATTGTACTGCGTAACCGTGACAACGGCCTCGCTGCCGTCAATGGTAAACGGCACCGGCTCGCTGGAAAGCACATAACCGTAGGGCGCCGCCACCTCGTAAAGTTCATAATCTCCGGTGTGCAGAGGCTCCGGCAGCATCAGCCAGCCTTCATCCGATACATAGAAGGTATCAAGGGTTTCCGGGTTCGGATAGTAAATATCCTGGGTGACAAATTCCCCGGTGGAGAGGTCTTTGATCTGGAATCCCGTGCCGGTCATGGGAATAATGTTTCCGGTCTCCGCGTCGCATTTCTCCACACGCAGCCTTGCGGTAATGGTGCGGTTATTCAGGATATAACTGTAAGTCTGTCCGTTGGAGGAAATAAAGACCGTAAAATCCGGGATAAACGCTTTTCCTTCCTCGCCGGAAACCTGGTGGATCGTATAATGGCCGTAAGGGAGCATTTTGGAGGAAGCGAAGCCGTCTCCATCGGTGGTAAGCAGATCACGCTCGCTTTCCTTTGCCGCATCATAGCTGCCTGCCGCCTTCAGGTAAACCTCAAAGACCGCACCGGCCTCCGGGCGTTCAATGACGCCCTCATTGGGTTCGTCCGTATTTTCATCCCCGGACACATCCGGGTCCAGGTCGTCCGTATGCTTCACAAGCTGGATATTTCCGTAAATGACCGTTTCCGTAACCTGGTTTTCCGTGGTATTCAGTTCCACTTCATACAGGGTCGGGGAAGCGCCCACCTCATAGACCGTATCGTTTAAGAGGTAGCCGGTGCTGGGATCAATCTCCCTCACCGTCCAGTTATCACCGCAGACATAGTAGCGGGTCATAAAGCTGCCGTCCGGCCCGGTAGTGTAGGTGTCTACCAGCTCGCCATTGTTATAAATCCCATAAGTCGCCCCGGCAAGGGTCGCATCGCCCTGGGCGGTGCCGGTATCAGCGTCGCTCTTTACCACATGGACACGGAATTTTTTCAGGATATTGCTGAAATGCACCGTGGAGGTCTGGCCGCTTTCAATGGTGACATACTGCGCGGAAGGGGTCACATAACGGTCCACCGGCAGCTCTTTCACCAGATAGGTGCCGGGCAGCAGCTTTTCCTTGATCTGCCCGTTTTCCCCGGTAGTGACGGTTTCATCCACCTTGTTCCCCAGGATGTCCGTGCCGGAGATTTGGAAAGGAATCCCGGACACAATGCCGTCCTCGCTGGTCTTGACAATCTTTGCGGTGCCGTAGGTCTCGGTCTTGATCTTTACAAAGAAGGAAACCGGGTCGCTGGCGCCGGTCATCATGGTCTGGTAACCCGGCCTCCCCCAGATCAGCATGTCGTTAGCAACCGGAATATCCTTTCGGAATTCAAAGGTGACAGGGTCCATAATCATGTTCTTACTGGTGAACGTGTACTTGTTCCCGTTTCTTGTGACGGAAACGCCGCTGCCTTTCAAAGTCTCCAGATTGATTTTAAGGTTATTGGTGTCCGTGACAGTCAGGGTATAAATCTTCTTTTCCGTGTCCCATTTCAGTTCCAGCTCCGGCGCTTCGCTTTTCTTCGTGGAAGTAAAAGAGGGGACTGTAGAATGGGAAGCAACCTGTGAAAGAATCCAGTTGTAGGCTTTTTCCGCAGGACGTCCGGCAATCACGCTGAAATACTGGTTGGCATCTGCATGGCCGTTCCCGTGCCGGCTGTAAGGGTCGCTCCGAAGCTGCTGCTGGTATTCCCAAAGGATGATCTGTGTGGCTATTTTGTAATCGTCCTCGTTAATGCCGGACACAGGGAGGGAGGCGCCGGGTTTCCAGCCGTAGATCGCCGTGAGGGTGATCCCCCGTCTTGCCTCGGAAGGGAGCAGGTTTAAGTAATTGCTGTTTGTGCCGCTTTCCGATGTATAGGTATTGTCAGAAGTGTTATAGGCAATGCCGCTTTCCACACAATATACCTGCTGGCTGCTCCCGTCCGAAGCTGTCAGCATATAGTGCCGGTAAGCGTTGCCCCCGGAACTGCTGCGAACATCCATCGTTCCATCAGAATTGTAAACAAGGTAGGTGTAAGGCGCCGGCGCATAATAATGCTGTCCGTCAGACCCTACATATTGATCGCCCAGCCAGGAGCTTGCTTTCTGTCCCGGCGAAAATGCGAACGCCTGGGTAGGGATCATCCCAAAGACGCATACTGCGCAAAGCAGAAATGCCAACAGCCTCTTTACGCCGCTGCGGTAATGGGTATTTATTTTCTCCATGAAATATCCTCGCTTTCTTAAAATAGTAAAGGACAGCTTTACTCGCTGTCCTCCTGTCCATCATCGATCCTGTCGTCAAAATCATCTTCGGAGAGATATTCCGGCTCTCCATAGGCTTCATCCGGGTCAAAGCCTTCGCCGTAGCCGTCATCCTCGAAATCCCCGTCATCCTCTGCCTGCTGCTTCGGACGGACAATTTTGACATAATAACCAACGCCGCCTACCGCAAGCAGGGCAACGATAATAAAGATAATCGTGCCGGCGCTGCCGTTGTCCTTTTTCGGCGGTTCGGTCTGTGCGGGTTCCTCTGTTTCCGCAGGTCTTTCCTTTCCGGTGCAGCCTTTGAGGTCATTCTTGCAGACCGAGCAGGCGGTATTGACTTCGCCGGCTTCGCATTTCTCCGTACTTTCGTGCCTTTGCTCTGTGCTTCTTTTACGGTTTCGTTTATTGCGTTTACGTTGTCGTTGATGTATCGGAATGTGCGTTCGGACATGTTCAAGTCCGATGCCTTTTTTGCTGAACATACCATCAAGCCGTCAACAATGGTCACTTTGCTGTAATATCGATATAGGGCTGCGCGTGTCATCTCATGTTCTTCGGGGTATGGTTCTGTGATGGCTTTGGCTGATTGTGGATTGGATGTGTTGCGTTGTCCTGTGGTTGTGTTCTCCAATGCCGCTATGTCCACATCAATAAAGGAATTGTTGGCAATTATCATTTTTGCAGTGGTGATGGGCGGTGCTGAAGGTCGGTCATCAACGCTGGATTGCTGTTGCCGGTCGATTGTTGTGTCGGATATGATATCCGAACTGTTTGCACATGATGTTATGAACATCGCCACAATGAAAAGAATTGTAAGTTTCATAGTTGTAAGAGTATTATGATATTATTTATTGTGAAACCCATACTCCGCCACCTGTTGGATTTCCAGAGCATGAGAGAAAGTATACACACTCCGAACCGCTCGGATGTCTTGTAAATGATGCGGAAAATGTCCAATATTTAAATTTCATATTTGGATTTATATATTCGTCAACCCATACATAGGGTAATCCCCATCCCCCTCTAATGGCATAATAGTAGGAGAGTGGTTTAGCTACTGCAAGGTGGGTCTTGCGATGTCCGTCCTCGATGGGGTTGTGGCAGGTGAGTTCGACGATTATATCATAGTAACAAGTGGTTGTTGTTTTGATCCATGCGAATTTTTTTGCTGGAAAGGACCACTCACAACTTGTCTCGCCAAGTGGTGCTTCAATTCCACACATCATTATGATTTCTCTTTGGTCAACTGGTGGTGGTTCTGGTTCATTGTTGGCTTTTAGTAGTGGGATGCTGCTGCTGAGCAGTAGGATTAGAACAATGGATTTTTTCATAGCGACTATGTGTTGAAATGTGATTTAGCAAATATATGGAATTATTTATTGAATGTCAAGAGGTTGGGTGCGGCTCTGAATTAAAATGAGACAAATATGCGAATTTTAGTGAATAAATAGCTAATTTTGCGGTTGAAAAAATGCAATTTGTTATGATTGAGGAAATTTTGAAGCATAATTGTGAGTTTGTGGCGCAGAAAGGGTATGAGAAGTTTGCAACCTCGAAGTATCCTGATAAGAAGATCGCCATAGTTACTTGTATGGACACTCGGCTTGTGGAGCTTCTTCCGGCGGCTTTGGGGCTGCGCAACGGAGATGTTAAGATAATCAAGAATGCCGGCGGGACAATCACCAATCCTTTCGACTCGACCATGCGTTCGCTGCTTGTCGCGGTGTATGAGCTTGGGGTGAACGAGATTATGGTGATAGGGCACACCGGCTGCGGAGTGCAGGGGATGAATGCTGCGGAGATGCTTCACCTGATGCGTGAGCGCGGGGTGAGTGAGGAGCATATCTCGCTGATGAGGCATTGCGGCATAGATCTTGACAGCTGGTTGCATGGTTTTGAGGACACGGATGCCGCTGTGGCTGAGACTATGGACCTGATACGCAATCATCCGCTCATGGCGCAGGATGTCAAGGTGGGCGGCTATATAATGGATTCGCTCACAGGTGAGCTGAGGGTGGTAGGATAGCGGCTTGGCGGTGTTATTTTTTTGAGAGGTGTTCGTTTTGCTGCGAATATTATGATGGAAATGGTTTGTCGGAGATTGAAAATTTAATTATATTTGCATGTGCAAATTTTAGATATTTTAAAATAGTAATCGTTGAATTCTAATAATCGAGAAAAAAATGGCTATCGCGCTTGACCGGCTTGACGAGACCGATATCAAGATACTCCGCCTGCTTCAGCAGAACGCTCGCCTCACGCTTAAGGAGATCGGCGCGCAGGTGAATCTGTCGTCCACTCCTGTGTATGAGCGTTTCAGGCGGCTGGAACGCGAGGGCTATATCAAGGCCTATGTGACAGTTCTTGACGAGGAGAAGCTCAACATGGGCTTCACTGCATATTGCAGTGTGACGCTCAAGCAGCAGAACAAGGCTAATGCCAAGGAGTTTGCCGATGTCATCATGGGATTGCAGGAGGTGACGGAGTGCTACAATATTTCGGGGCGGTTTGATTATCTGGTCAAGATACAGGTGCCGAGCATGAAGGCTTACAGGGAATTTGTCATGAATGTCCTTGGCTGTCTTGAGTATGTAGCCTCGTTCGAGTCGACTTTTGTGATGGACGAGGTGAAGCACGAATTCGGCATATCTATATAGGTGCCCTGCTCAGGGGCTGTTTTGACAAGGGTTCTTTGTGGATGGCAGAAGGACTGAAAAAGAGCACGGCAGACGCATCTTAAATAAACTTAACGGCTGTTTACCAATATAAATAGGCATACAGCCGTTAATCTTATATGACAAATCCTAACTCACCCATAGATTTCTTTTCATCCATCAGCGATCCTCGTGTGGAGCGCACACAGAAACACAGCCTTGACTCCATCCTGTTCATATCGCTTTGCGCAGTCATCTGCGGAGCGGAGGGCTGGAATGAAATCGAGGACTATGGTAATGCCAAGATTGATTGGCTTGAGAAGTTCCTGCACCTTCCCAACGGCATACCCTCGCACGATACGTTCAACCGAGTAATCAGTATGTTAGACCCAAAAGAATTGAACGGTTCCTTTGTGGCATGGACGAAAAGCATTGCCGAACTGACCGACGGGGAAGTTGTCGCCATTGACGGCAAATGTATGCGCGGGAGCAGCGATGACGGCTCCGGGACATACACCCATCTTGTCAGCGCATGGGCTTCGGCGAACAACCTGTTGCTCGCGCAGGAAAAGGTCGCCGGAAAGAGCAACGAGATTACTGCGATACCCCGGCTGCTGCGCATCCTGGAGTTGAAAAACTGCATAGTCACAATCGATGCCATGGGCTGTCAGAGAGAGATTGCCAAGACAATAATCGAGCGCGGAGCCGACTATATCCTTGCCCTGAAAGGGAATCAGCCCGAAATGCTTGACCGTGTCAGCCGTTCTTTCACATATATTAAGCCGTCATCTGAGCATACGATGGACGGGAAGGCTCATGGGCGGGAAGAAACAAGGGCCTGTTCGGTCATAACCAATCTCGACAACATCATCGACAGGGACAGATGGCCCGGTCTTAAAAGCATCGTGAGAATAGAATCCCGTACCCGGGATGTCAAGTCTGGACAAATCCACAAGGAGACCAGATATTACCTGTCGAGCCTTGAGGCTGACGCTCAATATATTAATCATTCTATCAGGACACACTGGAGCGTGGAGAATCAACTGCATTGGACATTGGACGTCGCTTTTGGAGATGATGCCTCGCGTAAGCAAAAGGATAATGCAGCTCAAAATTTCTCTCTGCTCAACCGTATCGGACTGAACATAATCAAGAACGCCAAGGTGTCATCAATGGGTGTCAAAGGACATAGGAAGAAAGCCGGTTGGGATAACGACTACTTACTTTATGCCTTAAAAAGTTTTGATGTTGTAAAAAATTAAGATGCGTCAGCCCTGAATTAACCATTTGTGAATCTTGCCAACGCCACAAATTTTCAGTAAATTTGGGGCGGTGTTACCGGTAATACTGTGCAAAGTTAATACGCATTTGCGAATATATCAAATAATTTTGCGATTTTTTCGCATTTGAGAATATTAGTTATGACAATAAACGAGAGATTTGAATGGATTATCAAAATCCTATTTCACGATAATAAAAGTGCTTTTGCTAAATCAGTGGGTATTAGTCCCACTGTTGTTGAGAATGTTGTTGGAACAAGAAAAGGCAAACCATCATATGACGTTCTCTATAAGGTTTGCGCAAATGCGAATATATCCGCGGAGTGGTTATTTTTTGGAGAAGAGTCTGACCCAGTGATGAGAATGTTTAACATTCGCAAGGAATTAGAACTTACTGCTCCATATATTGATGATAATGGGGACGAAAAAGAGATGAAAACAATCTTTGAGAAAGGTCGGAGAGATACAGAAGAACAAACGCCTAATACAAATAATACGGATCTGATACAACATCTTAAAGCTCAGTCAAAGGAAAAAGATATAGAGATAGGAGCTTTACGTGAGGATATAGGGGTGCTGAAAGAGCGGATAAGACAGCTGGAGCAGCGATTGGGAAAAGATGCAGAACGTGTGAGCACCGTAGTTACTGCAAATGTCGGATAATGGGCTTTTCTGCGTCGTTCCCCCTGTACCTCCTCCATATACCCCCTAAAGGATCAAAATAAGCAGTTTTCACCTTTTTTCTACCGCTTTTTGCGTAGTTTAATAGATTACATCCATTAAATCAACTATTTACGCAATACTAAAACCGATTATTTAACGGCTGATTTATGACATTAAAGGGGTGTTAATCGCTTCTAAAACGCCGTTTTTTAGTTTCTTTTTGTCCGTATGGGGCGTGTACCATATCGCCAATGAGTACCCAAATGAATGTCCAACTGAAAGACCAACTCTATTTTCAAAACCAAACGTGCACAAATTTAACCTCCCCGGAAGCCTCATTTTTGCCCCCTGAAACCCTACCGAAG
>OFGL01001581.1_pt1 | contig 12766 bp, 8 predicted proteins | sample 1521801 | NCBI WGS metagenome assembly OFGL01 (sample SAMEA3504085, study PRJEB24116) | mouse gut metagenome | biome: mouse gut; feature: mouse-associated habitat; material: faeces | place: Denmark | collected 2011 | reverse complement strand
TCTGGCGAAATACGGCGCAGAAAACAGTTACGATCTGCCGGAGGGCGTCTATCAGGAGGAGATACTGCCTTATATACCGCTATTGCACGGCATCAGGGAAGCTTTTGCGGATCGTGAGACGGGGGTGGCTCCGGCGATCATGGAGATCGATCCGGCTGAGGTTGACAGATATTATGAGGTGTGCGGGGAGCGCATGGTTTCGTTGATGAAGATAGAACAAAAGGATCATCCGGCGGCGCAGGAAGCGGCGATAGAGAGATACGGCAGGGTGGAGAAACCCTATCGGTTTTTCCCGGGATACAGCAGGGATGCCATGGATTATCAGATATTGCTTGCCTTTTTGATCCTGCTTTTCTGCACGGTGATCGCGGCGCCCGTGTTTACGTCGGACTATCAGACGGGGGCCGATGATATACTGCGCTGTACAAAATACGGAAAGGTAAAATTTGCCGCTACAAAGATTGCATCCGCGCTTTTGATCTGCGGTGTGACATTCTCGCTCTGCATACTGATTTATATTTTGGTGTCAAACAGCCTCTGGGGCTGGGAATGCACAAAGACTTCCATACAGATGTTGTATTCGATTGTGAACCTGCCGAATATGGATATCGGACAATTTCAGTGGTTCCTCGCCGCATCGGGACTGCTTTGCCTGCTGGCGACCGTAAGTTTTACGCTGTTTCTGTCATCAAAGTTTACCAATATGGCAGTTTCCGTGGCGATGGCGCTGTTGTTTTGTATCTTGCCTGTGATAGTGTATATGCTGCTGCCTGCCGAAATCGGCAGCTATATCTACAGTATTCTTCCGGCGGGAGGAAACAGCCTGCAGACAAGTATGCTCTATGCCGCTGTGGATTTTGATTTCTGGCATATCGGAGATATCGCGATATGGCTGCCCCATGTGATGCTGGGGGCGTATGTGATCGAGATTCCGCTGTTTGCGGGGCTTACGGTGTATTCTTACGTAAGGCACCTGGAAAAGTGACAGAAGGAAAACGGATGGATAACCGCAGACTGACCATATACAGTGGGCGTGGGCTCTCAAAAAATCGCTGCCGCAGATGGACGGGCTGTTAACAGGGTTGAAAAATAAAGATAGACAAAGGCAGCTTTTGCAGTATAATAGAAACGGCAACAAGTCAGCCAGTGCTGGAGGAACATTTTAAAATGATTGAAACGGAGAGCCTGATTCTTGATAAGGCAAAGTTTTCAGATTGGAAGGAAATGTATTGTAATGTCTGGTCACGGCCGGAAAGTGCAAAATATATGGCATGGAATCTTACTGAGAGCGAAGAAAGCGCCAAAATAAGAATCATGAAAACCATTGAATTTCAGAAAGAGCATGATACCTGGGTGGTTTATGAAAAATCAAGCGGTAAGGCGATTGGCTTTGCCGGGGTAGAAAAAATCCAACCTTATATCTGTCAGGAGGCAGGGATATGTCTGGGACCGGATTATGTGGGAAAAGGATTTGGTAAACAGATTCTTCAAGGCCTGATTCGGTATTGCAAAGAAGAATTTGGAGTAAAAGAGTTTATTTATTCAACAAGAGAGGAAAACAGGGCTTCTGTTCGACTGGCAAAGTCATCAGGTTTTACAATGGTTTCTTCCGTGCCTAAAACAGACAGCAAAGACGGACACAGTTATCATCTTCTGCAATATAGCTTAAAACTATAACGGTCCATTTAGCGGGACGGAATAAACAATAAAGGAAAAGCTGAAGGAGGGGCAGAATGCCATATATTACAGTTGAAAGCGGAATATACACAGGCACATAAATTATAAATGAAGACAGGACAATTATAAGCTATGGAATTAGAGATTGCAAAAGCTCCATGCAGGGTTTGAGGACGATGCATGGAGGAATAAGCCGATACCGGCAATAGTCCTCGGACTTTGCGACTTTGTTTTGTATATAAAAAGCCGTGCGGGCAATACCTGCACAAATATTTGCAAACCGCAATATATCAATAACATAAGATCAAAGGAGCAAAGTAAAGATGAAAGATACCATAAAGGAACTGAAGACATTTCTCATTCTCTGGAGCACACAGTCGCTCTCTCAGCTTGGGAGTACGATGACGAATTTTGCCCTGACGCTGTGGCTGTACCAGAAGACGGGTTCTGCGCTGCAGACGGCGCTTTTGTCGATCTGCTCTTATGCGCCCTACGTTGTGCTCAGTATTTTTGCCGGGGCGCTCAGCGACAGATGGGATAAGAAAAAGACCATGTTAGTGTGCGATACGCTGGCGGCATGCTGCAGCGTGGCGGTGTTTGTTCTGTTAAAAACGGACAGTTTAGCGCCGGTGCATCTGTATCTGCTAAATGCGGTAAACGGCCTGATGAATACGGTGCAGCAGCCGGCGGGGGATGTGGCGATGACATTGATCACGCCCAAAGAATACTACCAGAAGACCAGCGGCCTGCGGTCGCTTTCCAATTCGGTGATTACAATCTTAAACCCCGTGCTTGCCACGGCGGTGTTTGCTTTTGCGGGACTGGAAGCTGTGATCTATACGGATCTTGCGACCTTTGGGGTGGCCTTCTGCAGCCTGCTTTTCCTGGTGAAGATACCGGATATTTCCGGGGAAACATCCGAAAAGGAATCCTTCTGGCAGGCAGTGAAGACCGGCCTTGCTTATCTGGAGAAAAACAGACTGATCCTGTGGCTGATTCTGTTTTTAGCGGGCGTGAATCTGGTGGCATCCGCTTTTGACGCGGTGCTTCCGGCCTATGTACTGCCCAGAGCAAACGGGGGAGAGAAGGTGCTTGGCGCTGTGACGTCCTGTGCGGGGATCGCGATGTTGGTCGGGAGCCTGATCACTACCCTGCTGCCGGCGCCGAAAAACCGGATCCGGGTGATCTATATCACGATGCTGATCTCGCTGGGCACGGAAAATTTTGTGCTGGCGTTCAGCAAAACGCCCCTTGTGTGGTGTGCGGCGCAGATCATCGGCTGGCTGCTTGTCCCGGTGATGAGCGCCAATCTGGATGTGATCTTACGGACAACGATCCCGGTGGATATGCAGGGAAGGGTATATTCCTGTAGAAATACGCTGCAGTTTTTTACGATTCCCGTGGGGTTCTTCTTCGGCGGCCTGTTTGTGGATGAACTGTGCGAACCGGTGATGGCGGCGGCGCCTGCGGATGGCATTCTACAGGCTCTGTTTGGCAGTGGAAAGGGTGCCGGGGCAGCTATGATGATGTTTATTCTCGGCGTTGTCGGTGTTGGAATATGCCTGTATTTCAGGGGAGTTTTAAGGAAGTTTACCTATAGAGAGTGAGATGCGGACTGTAACGGCATCTCAACTATGACAACGCTTTTTGGCTTTAGCGGTTGAGGGATCGCCGCGTAAAAAAGTTTAATCTTGACAAACAGTAAGCCGCCTGAATGGGCGGCTTTTCCTGTGGCCGGGATCTCCCGGAGAAATGGGGGACACTCGTTTTTTTCAGGGGATAGGTTCCGTCAGATACCGCAGGCAGATGGCGGCGGTATCCCTGCGGGGGGTATTGGAGATAATGCCCAGATACAGGGTACCGGTTATGCCCCTCTCCGGGATCAGGGGGGACCGGGTGAGGTCGATCCCCATGGGATATTCGTCGGTCACAGCGTTGTACGTCACGGAATCGTCCAGCTGGGCGTCCAGTGCGTTGTCCTTTAGAATAACCGTGTTGGATATAAGCTGCGGCCGGAGATCTTCCAGCAGATCGGGGGCCTCTTTTTCCAGAAACTGCTCCATATCGCACAGATAACCTCTCCCGGAGAGCAGATCAAAGGCTTCCTGATCCATCAGAACAACGTCCAGCTGACTGCCGGCGATGGCGGCGGTGATCTTGGTGTTGGAGGCGTAGACATAGTCAAAGTCGGGACTCGATTCATCCTGCGTGAGATATAACCCTTCGTAGAGAACCACCTCATTTTTCCCGGCGTCCGCGCCGAGATAGTCCAGAAAATCTTCGGTCAGCGCGTCGGCGGGAATGGCGTCGGAAACATTGACGAGGCCCGTGTACAGGACTGTTTCTTTGTGCGTCAGATATCCGTGCAGCATATAGCCGGCGATGTAGAGGAAGATACAGCCGACCACGATGGGCAGTTTATAGTATTCCCAGATATAGCCGATCTTCTTTACGCCGTGTACATCACGCACACTCCAGTTTTTTTCTTCCGCTCCGGAAACTTCCGGTAAGGGAAGCGAATCTTCCCCGTTTTCAGCAGATTTTTCCTCACAGAGATGAAGGACGCCTGCGAGCAGATAAGAACACAGGAGCGCGCAGAGCCCCTCTCCGAAGACAATGGCGGGAGTAAAAAAGCGGACCACAACCAGCGCCATGCCGAAATAGATACAGGCCATTAACACTGTGCAGAACAGAAACCGCATACCGATCATCAGAGCGTTTTTGAACATGGTCCGCACCGTGTTGTCAAACCGTGCAAGGAGCGGGAATATGTACATCAGGATGATTGCGTAGGCTGCCAAAGCTACAAGAAATACGGCGCAGCCCAGAGCCCACAGCACGCTGTCAAAGCGCATATGGTAAAAGACATATCCGTCCACCCCCAGCAGGATGCCAACCCCGAGCAGGATCAGCCAGATCACGGTGGCCTGGCGGAAATTTTTACGAAAGGCGCGGAAAAAGGATTTTGTGAGGCTGCCCTCTTCGTTTTTGGCGACTTTCAGGGTGACATAGAAGAGCGCTGTGGTGGAGGCGCCCACCGTGAAAATGGGCAGGCAGCAGAGAAACCACAGGATGTTCAGGTAAAAGGAATAGGCGATCTTTGTCACAAACCGCAGGGCAGGTCCGTCGATGTCAAAAAGGGCTTTCATGATATCATCCTCCGTATTATACTATTTTTCCCGTCGATTCTCTGTAGACCAGATTGGTCTCCACATGCATGGTCCGGTAGGCTAACGAGGGCTCGTTGATCCGCGAGAGGAGAAGCTGCACGGCGCAAAGCCCCATATCCTGGCTGTGGATGTGTATCGTAGTGAGGGACGGCGTTACGATCTTTGATTCGGGCGAATCGTCAAAACCACACAGACAGACATCCTCCGGGACGGAATATCCCAGACTTTTCAGGCACTGCAGAACGATCAGGGCAATGGCGTCGTTGGCGCAGAGAAATACATCCGGCAGACGTTTCATGCTGCGAAACTGTTCGTTGAGGTATTCCTGAAAGGGTTCCGGGTTGAAAGAGCCGGGTTCGCGGTCCACGAGACAGTATTCTTCGGGACAGGGAAGTCCCAGTGTATACATGGCATCGCGGTAACTCATATACCGCTCATAGAAAGACTGGCAGTGCGTATATTTACCGATGAAGCCGATCCGTTTTTTCCCCTGTCTGACCATATCGCTGATAAAGCGGTAGATCTCCGTGTGATTGTCCATGTACAGCCTGTCCGCCTCGAAGGGCCTGCCGAAACCGTTGGCGGGGGAATCGATGAGCAGCAGCGGGATGTTCAGGTTACAGAGCATTCGACAGTAGGCGTGGTCAAAGATCTCGATGCAGGCGATGCCGGCGGTTTTGTCCGGATCAAAGGCGTCCGGAAGCAGCAGCCCCGCTATTTCTTCGGTGATCACCCGGTATATGGCGAGACTGTAGCCTGACTGTGCCAGTTCTCTCTGGAATTTGTCGAGCATAGTGGAGGCAAAATGGGAATTTCCTACAAAATTGCCTAAAAAAAGAGCGATCTCCCCTTTCCTGGATGTGTCGGAGACAGGGGAAAGTCTGCCGGTGTCCGAAATATTCAGATAGGAAAACTGCTTGTAGCCCATCTCCTGGGCTTTTTTCAAAACCTTATCCCTGGTTGTGTCAGCCAACACGCCTGTATTATTGATGGCTTTGGAAACAGTATTGCGTGAGACGCCCAGAGCGTCGGCGATATCCTGGATGGTGACTTTTGAAGCCATGATTTTCTCCCTTCAGGAGAATGCGGAGCATTCTCAAAATGTGCATACAGCGACACATACCGTTTTATATGGAAAAACCCTGCGGTTTTGGAGGCTGCAAAGCAAATTCCGCAAAGGAGGTGTTCATTTTTCACATAAATGTATCATAACGCACAAATAAAAATATGTCAAATGTAAAATGGATTTAGAATTATAAAAAAATGACGGTGAAAATGAAAAAAATGTAAAATTTATTGTGCAATTATAAAAATAAATAGTTGACAATTGTAAAATAGCATGATAGATTTAAAATATAAATGCATGATAATTGTTTTACATTTGCGCAATCAAAGTAAAATGAACGTGCCTGATAAAACAAAATACAGGATCATGCGGGAAAGGAGAAAAAATGGCATCCAATTCTAAAACTGTTTTCGGCGGGAAACGGGGGGGTAGCAGCTCGAGGGAATTTCACAACTCGCTTGTGTACATAAAGCAGCACTGGCAGCTGTATGTGGTCTTCCTTCTGCCGGCATTGGCGCTTACTTTGATCTTTAAGTACATCCCGATGGGCGGCATTCTCATTGCGTTTCAGGAGTATAACCCGTTCAAAGGTATTCTGGCCAGTGAGTGGGTGGGGCTTCAGTACTTTGAGAGATTTCTTTCCTCTCCGGACTTTATGTCCTATCTGGCAAACACCCTGAAACTCAGCGTCTTCGGTCTTTTGTGGGGGTTCCCGGCGCCGATCATTCTGGCGTTTCTGTTAAACCGTATCCAGAGCAAGGGGATCAAGAAGAAAGTTCAGCTTGCGCTGTATCTGCCGAACTTTATCTCCGTCATCGTACTCTGCGGTATTGTGAGGATCTTTCTCTCCGTCACCGGTCCGGTCAATCTGCTGTTGGGTACCCAGATCAATTTCATGACCATGCCGGGAGCCTGGAGAACTATCTACATCGCCAGCGGCATCTGGCAGGGAGCGGGCTGGGCGTCTATCATGTATACGGCGGCGCTTGCCAGCGCGAGCCAGGATCTGACGGAGGCGGCGGTGCTTGACGGCGCGAATATTTTCCAGCAGATCAAAGTCGTTGAGTGGCCTGCGATCAAGGATATTGTCATCATTCAGTTTATTTTACAGGCGGGAAATATCATGAGCGTCGGATTTGAGAAAGCTTACGCGCTGCAGACAGACTTAAACCTTGCCAGCTCGGAGATCATCTCTACCTATGTTTATAAGCAGGGGCTTATCAGTGGTAACTTCAGTTTTTCCACAGCAGTCGGTCTGTTCAATACGATCATCAACGTGATTTTGCTTGTCAGCGTGAATAAGATCGTTGCGAAGATGAACGAAGGACAGGGATTATAGAAAGGGCGAGGTTTTTGAGATGAGCGATTTGAGAAAGAAAAAATTTTCCAGTTACGGTTTAGAGGATAAGGCGCTCTTAATCACAGGATACACTTTGATCGGTCTGTTCGTGCTTGCGATCATTGTCCCTGTTATCTATATTATCGCCGCGTCCTTCATGGATCCGATCACGCTCCAGAACAAAGGACTGACATTTGATTTCAGCAAATGGACGCTGACGGCCTACGAGCGCGTCATCTCCAATGCGCAGATCTGGATCGGCTTTAAGAACGCGATAGTCTATTCTGTCGTATTTACTGTGGTCTCTGTGGGCGTTACGCTTCTGGCGGCATATCCCATGTCGAAGGCGGAATTCAGGGGCAGAAAGTTCTTTAACGTTATTTTCATGATCACCATGTTCTTCGGCGGCGGGCTGATCCCCACCTACCTGTTGATCGGCAATCTGGGACTGTTGGACAGCATGTGGGCAATTATCCTTCCCGGCGCGTTCAGCGTGTGGAATATGACCATAGCGAGAACCTACTACCGTGGTATTCCCACAGAACTTCATGAGGCTGCGGATGTGGACGGGGCAAACGAGATCGTTTTCTTCTTTAAGATTTTGCTGCCCGTATGTACGCCGATCATCGCGGTGCTTGCGTTATGGCAGTTTGTAGCCATGTGGAACAGCTACTTTGATGCGATGATCTATCTGAATGATTCGGCGAAACAGCCGCTGCAGCTTGTTCTGCGCGCCATTCTGATCCAGAGCAAACCGGAGGCGGGGATGATCGCAGACATGCAGAGCACGGCACAGCGCGCACAGCTTGCGGAGCTTTTGAAATATGCAACGATCATTATTTCCAGCATTCCGCTTTTGGTGATGTATCCGTTCTTCCAGAAATACTTTGACAGCGGCATCATGGCGGGCGCCGTGAAGGGCTGATATGGATAACCCGAACAAGTTCGGGTGCGAAAGGAGCATGAATGATGAAAATGAAAAGTAAATGGATAAAGCGCACTCTCGCCATGATACTGGCGGCGGGCATGGCGATGCCTCTGGCGGCCTGCGGAAGTAACGTCACGATCAATACGGGGGAGGAGATGCAGGTGGTGGACCCTGCGGAACTGCAGTTCCCTCTTGCCGAGAAAAAGACGTTAACCGGCATGATCAGTTATCCCGCCAACACGGAGTCCGATCCCAACAAGCGGACGATCTTTATGAGGATGCAGGAGCAGACCAATGTGGAGATCGACTGGATGGCGATCCAGTCCGATCAGTGGGGCGACAAAATCGCGCTCAATATGTCGAACCCGAATCTGCTGACAGACTTTGTGTTCACGGCGAATTTCAGCGACAGCGACCTGCTGCGGTATGCGAATTACGGGGCGATCATTCCGCTGGAAGAATATATTGACGCTTATATGCCGAATCTGAGCGCCGTTTTTGAGAAATACCCGGAGTACAGGAAGATGAGCACCGATGTAAACGGCCACATCTGGGCGCTCCCGTGGATCGAACAGCTGGGCTCCGAAAAGACGGCGATCCAGGCGGTGGGTGACATGCCCTTTATCAATAAGAAGTGGTTAGATTTTCTGGGACTTGAAATTCCGGAGACGGTGGATGAGTTTGAACAGGTGCTGATTGCGTTCAGAGATCATGCGCCGGAACTGCAGAAAGAGTTTGGTATTGATGGAAGTATTATTCCCATGTCCTGTATTGTCAATGACGGAAATCAGGACCCGGCTCTTTTGTTGAATGGCTTCGGCGAAGGCTACGGCGACTGCGATCAGGGCAGGCATATAGCGGTTACCGACGATAAGGAAGTGATCTGTACGGGGACGCAGTCCGGCTTCAGGGACGGCATCGAATGGCTGCACAAACTGTACGAGGAGGACCTGATCGATCCCGAGGCGTTTACGCAGGAGTGGTCCACCTATGTGGCGAAGGGAAAATCCGGCAGATACGGCGTCTGCTTCAGCTGGGATGTGGGAAATATCGATAACATTGTGGACTGGGTGCCTCTTCCGGCTCTGACGGCGGATGTGCGGAACATTACGCCGGAGAACGGTTCCTTCACAAGCGGATACGACAGAGGGCGCTGCGTGGTGACGGCGGTGGCCAAAGAGCCCGCCCTTGTGTGTGCATGGTTAGACCAGATGTACGCGCCGATCCAGTCTCCGCAGAACAACTGGGGAACCTACGGGGAGGACGACGATTTCGATATCTTTGAGATGAGCACCAACGATGCCGGAGAGCCCATGTTAAAACATGCCGCTTTAGGAGATGCATCCCCGGTGGAAGTGAGGGAGGCGGAATCTGTCAATGGACCGTTGGCGGTTCTGGATGAGTACTACGGTGTGTATGTGACCTGTCCGGATGACGCCCAGTATCGTCTGGACTGGATCAAGGATATCTATACACAGGATATGAACACGGAGTATGTGTATCCCAATGTGTTTATGAGCAGAGAGGACACGGACAGACTTGCGGTCCTGACGCCTGATATCACACAATATATCAACGAGTGCCGTTCCAGATGGATCATGAATGGATGTACAGACAGCGACTGGAACGATTATATTGATAAGCTGAATGCTTACGGGCTGGAGGAATATCTGGCAATCTTCCAGAAATATCTGGATGCGTTCTACGCGGAGTAAAGAGGAAACAGTATCCTTTTGAATTGTAAGGATTGAGTCTGCGCATTACCTGTATAAACCGGTAATGCGCAGAAGTTACATAGACAGATAAAGAGAGAAAGACAGTGCAGGAGGTTATGGCCATGGAGAGTCAGTTTTTACAGAAGGCGAGAAAATATGAGGAAGCGTTTGAGAAAAATATCAAAAAGGAAGAGCGTCCGGCATTTCATCTGACACCCCGGGTGGGCTGGCTGAATGATCCCAATGGCTTTTCCTTCTACGGTGGGAAATACCATCTGTTCTACCAGTATTACCCCTATGATTCCCACTGGGGACCGATGCACTGGGGCCATGTGGTGAGTGAAGATCTGCTGCACTGGCAGTATCTTCCGGCGGCTATGGCGCCGGATGAAGTCTATGACAAAGACGGGTGTTTTTCCGGGAGTGCGATGGCGCTTCCCGACGGAAGACAGCTTTTGATGTACACCGGAGTCGTCAGGGAAACGCTGGAGGACGGCAGCGTCCGGGAGCGGCAGAGACAGTGCATCGCCACCGGGGACGGCGTGAACTATGAGAAATATGCGGAAAATCCGGTGCTGACGGAGAAAGATCTGCCGGAGGGAAGCAGTCCCTGCGATTTCAGAGATCCGAAAATATGGCGGGGGGAAGACGACAATTACTATGCGGTTGCCGGGAGCAGACCGGCCGACGGGAGTGGACAGATCCTGTTGTTTGAAAGCCCGGATGGATTCAGATGGAAGTATGTCAGGGTATTGTGCGCCAACAGGGGGCGCTACGGGAAAATGTGGGAGTGCCCGGATTTCTTTGAGCTGGACGGCAGGCAGGTTCTGCTTGTCAGCCCGCAGGATATGCTGCCCCAGGGGTTTGAGTATCACAACGGCAACGGAACGGTCTGTCTGATCGGTTCAGGAGACGGAAAAAACAGGGATTTTGTGGAGGAACACAGCCAGGCCATCGATTACGGCATTGACTTTTACGCGCCCCAGACAGTGCTTGCACCGGACGGCAGGCGGATTATGATCGGCTGGCTGCAGAACTGGGATACCTGCAATCCGTCCACGGTCCATGTGCCCTGGGCCGGACAGATGAGTCTGCCGAGAGAACTGTCCATAAAAAACGGGCGTCTCTATGAAAATCCGGTCAGAGAGCTGGAGACTCTGCGCAGAAACGAGATGCGCTATATGGGGGTTACCTTTACGGATACCCTGAGGCTCGGAGGTATAAGCGGCAGGCGGATCGATATGGAGTTACAGATCCGCCCTGTCGATGACAACAATGTCTATCAGAAATTTGCGGTGCGGTTTGCACAGGATGCGGAGTACCACACGGCGGTCAGCTTCCGTCCCCACGAATCGATCTTAAAGATCGACCGCAAATTTTCCGGTTCCAGGCGGGCGGTGATCCATCAGCGCCGAAGCCTTGTGAGACATCAGAAAGGCAGAATAAAGCTTCGGCTGATCTTAGACCGTTTCAGCGCCGAGTTGTTTGTGAATGATGGAGAGCAGGTGCTGTCTGCGGTGATCTATACAGATCAGAAGGCAGAGGGAATTTCCTTTTTCTGCAACGGTCTGGTCAATATGGATGTGGTGAAATATGATCTGGTATAAAATCATGAGATCGTGTTCTGTGTTTTTGCAGGGGGTGTTTTTGCGACACCCCCTGCCTGGTCTATGGTGATACCGAAGGGCTCGCTGTAGGCGTTCATCTTCTGTATAATGGAAGCCGCTCTTTCGGGATCTGCCACGGTGGGACAGTAGTCGTTGCGGTCTGAAACGGAGCTGATCGTGCAGGGAATGATTTTTAACTGAGCCTCTTTGGAAACTGTGCCGTCTGTCACGGGAAATGTTGCCTGCAGAATCATAGTATCCTTATTTTTCGGGTTTTTATTGCCGCCAAAACAGAAATTTCCAAGGCTATAAATAATATACTTTCCGTTATACAGTTCGATTCCCTGCAGCACATGGGGGTGGCAGCCCACCACAAGATCTGCGCCCCAGTCGATGCATTTGTGTCCGAGTTCAGTCTGATAGTCTTCCGGGTAGTGCTCCATCTCCTCGCCCCAGTGGCAGCAGGCCAGTATCAGGTTCACGTCCTGCGCCTGCAGTGCGGCGATTCCGTTTTGCAGGTAAGTTTCCACAGCCGTGCCATCATATACCTCATTTACGGAGACAAAACCGATCCGTATGCCGTTTTCAGTCTCATAAATTCCCGGGGTGTCGTTGCAGGCGTAAGGGATCCCCACCTGTGCAAAGGCGGCGATGGTGTCCTGCATGCTCTGCAGACCATAGTCCATGTTGTGGTTGTTGCCGAAACTGACGGCGTCGATAGCGCCTTCCACCAGGATCTGATTAAACTCCGGCTTTCCCCTGATATTGAACTGCTTCGGCGTAGCGGTGGAGGCGTCTGTGAGAACGCCCTCGAAGTTTATGAGAGTCATGTCGTCCTCCGCAAAAATCTCTTTTACGTTTTTGAAAAAACAGGACGCTCCGTGTAGATCGTACATTTCATAGAAAGTTCCGGAATAGCCATGGATGGAAAGCTTTCCGAGAGAACAGTCGCCTGCAAGGGAGATCGTGACACAGTCGGGGGAGGCTGCAGGTTCTGCTGTCTCCTCCGACGCGGCTGCAGGTTCCGCCTCTCTGGCGGCTACGGCGATATCTGCTGATTTTCCCACAGACAGGAACAGGACGGCAGTGCATATGATGGCAATCATTTTTTTCCGGATTTTCGGTTTTGTTTTCATAATAAGGACCATACTTTTTCTGTGATTTATGAATATTCTAACATTTATGACGGGAAATTTCAATGGGATAGGTCCTTGAGTTTCCGCAGTTCTCTGCACAGCAATCACTTTATTCTTACAGATTGCAA
>OFGL01001578.1_pt1 | contig 12799 bp, 14 predicted proteins | sample 1521801 | NCBI WGS metagenome assembly OFGL01 (sample SAMEA3504085, study PRJEB24116) | mouse gut metagenome | biome: mouse gut; feature: mouse-associated habitat; material: faeces | place: Denmark | collected 2011 | reverse complement strand
CAGCTTAGTACTGCCCGCATATCCTCTAGCTTCCTATTTACTACTTTCTTATAACCGCCGGAGTTTCCGGCAACGAACCGTTTTGAAGTTCGTGCTGACGTTCAGTGCGTCAGCGAGGTGGTTTATATGACACCCGTTTCCAAATGTCAACACCTTTTTTTCATTTTTTTGGTGAAAAAGACGAACTTTTCAATAACCGTTTGAATACTCTGTATTTATAACACAAACTTTTTTGCCGGTCAATAGATACTTCATCTATAATTTATACTTTCGTCCAGTTGGAATCCTTATATTAATGTATATTTTACTTGCCAAACAATTTTCGGTTTGTAATATATAGAGTGTTATTTAATTATTGCAGGAGGCTAAAATATCTAAAGAAAATACGAATGCGCCAGTACGAGAAGACGACGGACCGCGCGTTAATCAGGAAATCAGGGTCGGAGAAGTCCGTTTAATTGACGAGAACGGCGAAAACAAGGGGATCGTTTCGATTCGTGAAGCTTTGGCACTCGCCGGAGAAGCCGAACTCGATTTAATCGAAATTTCACCGCAGGCAGTTCCGCCGGTTTGCAAAATCTTTGATTACGGCAAATATAAATACGAATTGCAGAAAAAGAAAAACGAAGCCAAGAAGAACCAAAAAGTGGTGAACATTAAAGAACTTAAGCTTCGCCCGATGATCGACACCCACGATTATGAAGTTAAAATCAAACAAGCCAAGAAGTTTCTGTCTCAAGGCGACAAAGTCAAATTTACCATGCGATTCAAGGGCCGCGAGATGAGCGCCAACGATATGGGCAAAGCCGTACTGACCAGAATCGTCGAGGATTTGGAAGGAATCTGCAAAGTCGAATCGGAACCGAAACTGGAAGGACGCCAGATGATGATGGTGGTTTCTCCGGTCTAAAAACGAATCGGCAAACAAAAAAAAGGCAGCTTCATGAAAGAAACTGCTTTTTTTTGTTAAAGGGAAAAATTACTTCCTTTTTTCCATTTTTTCGAGAACGTACACTGCCGAATCGGAATTGCCGCTGACACTGATGATCATCCACCTTTGGCGGCTCAGTTCCTCGAGAAGTCGCGCAAAATCATTTTCATCCCGCTTCGGTTCAGGCGCCATCACCGGCTGCGGTTCGGGAAGACGCAACGGACCGATATAATCCGACGGTTGCGCACACCACCAACGATGAGGTTCGGCCTTAGGTTCGACCTTGCGGACAAAACTTTGCCGTTTGCCGTCACGGATTACATACGAAAGGCAGCCGTCACAGGTACCGATCACAATGATTTTACGTTCTTTCTTCGCCTCTTCGGCCTCAAGTTGCTTTTTGGCGCGGTTAATGTAATAACTGTCGGGAATGCTGATTTGCGCAAAAGCGGAAAGACTCCCCAGCAGCAAACAAAGCGCCAACAAAAGTTTTTTCATAGCTTAGAATAGTTTAGTTAATAATGGAAGAATAACTTAAGATAACTTTTTCGGCCGCGTTTGTCAAGAAAACCTGTCGGTATGGGAAAAGCTTGAGACAGATTTCGCCGTTTCTTTAAAACGACAAAGACAGAATCGGCAAAGATTCTGTCTTTGAGACAACAGAGACCGCTTTTAACCGTTTTGTACTTTGCGAACAAACAGACGCTTGATCAACGAAGAATTGTCTTTAAGCCCTTTTTCTTCCTGTACCGATTCTGCCTGCAAATTGACGCCTTCCGCCGACGCGACATCATCCGTTTTTTCTTCTTTGCGATAATGAGCGCGCATCGCCGCTATCCGCGCCTGACGGTCTTCTCCGATTGCCTTTCGGTACTCAGGAGAGTTTTCAGCCGCGGTTTTAAGGACTTCACGCCTTTTCAATTCAGCTTCTCTTTGCGAAGCGACCTCAGGATTCAATTCCTGATAATTTGCTTCGATCATGGTACGGCGTCTTTTGATCTCATCCTCTTCGGTGATATCCAAACGCCACCTGTAATCATGACGAATCTCCGCCCAGCGTTCATCATTACTCTTAGGCGATACACCGAAGAACGTATCTTCTAAATCTTTTTCAACAAAAGCGTCTTGTATGGTTTCCGCGCAACGTTGATTTGTTTCGTTCTCATTTGAGCCCGAAAATCCGGTATGTTCCCACTCATCATATTCATCACCTGCCGACGGGTGAGGATCATCGTCAAAATCCGTATTTTTTCCTTCCGACTCCGAAAACCCAGTATGTTCCCATTGATCCAGACTTTCATGTAACGTCTTCTGCTTTTTCATGTTTTTTCCTTTGGTTATTAAATTTGTTAATTTTATCACATCAACCATATTTGGTCAACAAGTTAACCTGTCTCAGCACACCAACGGTGTGAAAACGTCTTTTTATGCTGGAAAAATCTGTCGGGCTATTTATATTAGGCTATAACATATTAAGAGGACACCGATGAAAAACGTATCAGATCTGACCCGGGAAGAAGCCGCCGCCGAACTGCAACGGATTGCCGCGGAAATGGCCAGGGCCGACATTGCTTATTATCAAAACGACGCGCCTTATCTGAGCGACGCCGAATACGACGCCCTAAAATTGCGAAATGCCAACATTGAGCGGCTGTTTCCGGACCTGATACGTCCCGACAGTCCGTCAAAACGAATCGGCGCGCCGCTGCAAAGCGCTTTTGGTAAAGTTGCCCATCGTTTTCCGATGCTTTCGTTAGCCGATGTCTTTTCGATTGAAGAAGTGGAAGACTTTATTGCCGGCGTTCGCCGTTTTTTGAACATTGACGGCGACATTGCCTTTATGTGCGAACCGAAAATCGACGGCCTTTCCTTTACCGCGCGTTATGAAAACGGGTTATTTATACAGGGTGCCACCCGCGGAGACGGTCAGGAAGGCGAAGACATCACCGAAAACCTGAGAACAATCGGCCAATTGCCGCTGCAGCTGGAAGACGCACCGCAAATTTTGGAGGTGCGCGGCGAAGTTTACATGGCAAAAGCTGATTTTTTTGCCTTGAATCAAAAAAACGAATCGGAAGGGAAAAAAATCTTTGCCAACCCGCGCAATGCTGCCGCCGGATCTTTACGGCAACTTGACCCCGAAATTACCCGACGGCGCAAACTCAGTTTGTTTGCCTATACCTGGGGAGAAGTTTCCGAACGCGTTTGGGAGTCGCAGGCCGGTTTCTTTCATCATTTGGAAAAATGGGGCTTTCCGGTCAATCCAAACAACCGTCTGTGCCGAAACGTTACCGAAATCGAATCCTTTTTTGCCAACCTGATGGAGATTCGCGCTTCGCTTCCTTATGACATTGACGGCGTGGTCTACAAGGTTAATGACATCGCCTTGCAGGAACGACTCGGTTTCCTTACCCGAACCCCTCGATGGGCGGTCGCTCATAAATTTCCGGCAGAACAGGCGTTTACCCGCATTCGCAACATTCGGATTCAGGTCGGGCGCACCGGCGCCCTCACGCCGGTGGCGGATCTCGAACCGGTTAACGTCGGCGGCGTCATGGTTTCTCACGCAACTTTACACAACGAAGACGAAATCAAGCGTAAAGACATCCGCATCGGCGACACGGTCATTATCCAGCGTGCCGGCGACGTTATCCCTCAGGTGGTCGGCGTTTTGACCGACAAACGACCGCCGGAGTCGCAACAATTTATTTTTCCGCACATTTGTCCGCAATGCGGTGCCCATGCCATCCGTGAAGAAGACGAAGCGGTGCGGCGTTGTACCGGCGGCCTGACCTGCCCGGCGCAGGCGATTGAGAGACTGCGGCATTTTGTATCGCGCGACGCCTTTGACATTGAAGGCCTCGGCGGTAAAATCATCGAAGACTTTTATAAGGAAAAAATTATTCTCAGTCCGGTCGATATCTTCACCTTGGAAGAACGCAACCAAAGCAACGGCGAAGACCTGTTTGAGCGCAACCGTGGGCTGGAATTGGAAAAACGGGAAGGCTGGGGCAAGAAATCGGTCGAAAACCTGCTTGCCGCCGTCAACAAACGACGCATCATCTCCCTGCCCCGATTCATTTACGCTTTGGGAATCCGCCAGGTCGGGAGCGCCACTTCAAGACTGATTGCCCAAAATTTTGAGAGTTGGCAACATTTTGAAGAGCAAATGGTTGCCGGAGAAACCGAAAAACTGCTGGCGATTGACGGCATCGGCGAATCGATGGCACATGATATCGTCGAATTTTTTAAAGAAGAACACAATCTTCAAACCATTCGCGATCTGCGCCGGCAGATTCAAATCGAAGATTTTCGCGATCAGGTTAATTATAATTCGCCGTTGGCCGGAAAAACGGTGGTCTTTACCGGAACACTCGAAAAACTGACCCGCTCCGAGGCAAAAGCCAAAGCTCTGGCCATGGGTGCCAAGATATCGGGATCGGTGTCCAAAAACACAGATTATGTTGTGATCGGCGCCGACCCGGGTTCTAAAGCCAAAACCGCGGCAGATCTCGGCATTACGCTTCTTTCCGAAGATGAATTTCTGTCCCTGCTGGCATAAAATCAGAGAATGAACATCGTTTTGGCATGATGCCGCAGCCAGCGGTCGGTTCCCTTACGGACAGTCCGCCGTATTCGCTCGGGCATGATGCCCGGTACCTGCCGGGCTATTTCTTCTTCGGACAAATTTTCAATATAGTCGGCAAACGCAAATACCAACTCTGTGTAATAGGGATAAGTTCCCCCATAAACAAATTTTTCTTCGGCATATTTCCAAAACATCCGATCCAGTTTTTCTTTTATCATTTTGCCCTCTTAGTACATTATATGTAATATATAGTACTTAAAATGTACAAAAAGCAATACATCAAACAAAAAAATTTGCCGGTCCTAAAAAGCGGCACTTTCAATTGACAAACTTTAATTGACTTTTGGCGGGCTTATCTTACAATGTAACCACATTGCAACATAAGGAGAGGCAAAAAATGATTTACAAATTATGTCTGGCGGCCGCACTGACCCTGATCTCGTTCAACCTTTCGGCAGCCCCGGCCGAAGCCGAAGAAGAAAGCGACTATAACAAATGTTTGCAGGCATCCAAGGAATTTACCGACGATGAAACCGCCATTTGCATGTCCGGTGAGGTAAAACGTTTGGATAAGGCCATTGCCAACCTGTACCAAAATACTTTTCTGAAAGTGGAACGGATCAAGAAATGGAATAACGGCAACGGCATGTTCCGCGGCAATATCAAGGATATGCAGGATCAGTTTAACAGCTATCGCAGCCGTTTCTGTTCTTTCTATGCCACCACCATGGAAATATACAGCGGCTCGCAAATGTATTTGCGCAACGAATGTATGATGAAACTGACAACCGAGTATTACCAGCGGCTGTCACAAATGGCAATCGATTTTGACGCCGACCTGGACTAATTTCCGGCCAGACTTTTATATAAACGGCTTCCGTCCGCACCGGCCAGTAAAAAATACCAGCCGTCGTAACGGAAGCTGTTTTCTTTGGCATAACTGGCCGCTTCGGCGGTGGGCATAATCGTCGTTTTCAGCTGTACCGTCATCCAATATTGATCGCGATGTTTATAGACGCCGCAAATCAGCTTAAGACCGTCGGCCGTCACCACCGCAAAACTCCGGTAATCGTAAGCGATATCATCGCTTTGAGGCAAAGCATGCCGCGCCGCCTGATAACGCAGCGCCGTTAAATCGGCTTGATCACCCGTAAATCCTACCACCTGCTCAATTTGATGATTTTGCAGCGGCAACAGCGGTTGCAGATAATAAGCGGACAGATCCGAAGGCAGCAACAGATTTTCACTGACCAGATATTCTTTGCCTTCCAAACGGACGACACTTTGAACCGGATCCGGCGCCGGTGCGGTTTCAAAATCGAAAGACACAGAATCCCGCCCCCTGAGATGTACTTTATTTTCAGGCCGGACCGCAACATTTGAGGAGGACAGTATCACGGCGCGACCAAGTTTTTGCAAAAAGTCCTCTACCAGGCGGTTGCAGGCATAATAATCGTCAACAAACCAGCTGCCTTCCTGCTTTTTCAATTTTACCCGGCGGCCGTCGACCGTCACCGTCAGACGGGCGACATCTTCCGCGCCGGCAAACAGCAAATCGCCGGGACTGTAGGGCAACGGCGCAAAATACGGCATTGTTTTCACCACTGCAACAAGAGCCAGCCCAACGGCGGCCAACGCCCCGGATATCCATATTACGGCTTTTTTCATTTTTTCTTCTCCGAGAGACGGCACCGTTTCCAACGCCGGATCGCATAAACCATTGCCGCAAGAAGGGCAATCAAAACTGCCGGAAACACAATTAAATTTAACCAGACAAAACGATAAAGCCCCCTGTCCGCATCAGTTGCGGTTAAACGGGTCAACTGCTGCAGTTTCAGGGCATTTTGCCGCTGCTCGCGTTCGGCTTGTTCCATTTCTTTGCGATAACTGACATTTTCGGAATCGCCGCCTCTTTTTCGCAATTTTTCCAACCGTGCCCCCGCATCGGCTTCCGCCGTTTCCAACTGTTCCCGTTGTTCGGCAAAGCGGCGGTAACTTTCGGCATACAAAGTTTCGGCAATGTTAGCCGGCATACGCGGTTTCGTTTCCTCAACAAAACTCTTTTCGCCGGCAAGACGGTCGATCAGCCTCAGCAGAAAATCGGCATTTCCGGCATAAGACAAGGTTCCGTAAACCGGATTGTCCGGTTGAAAATCCGCCACCCACGCCGCATCATCGACAAAATCGCTGTCCGCCACCACGGCAACCGCCGCGGCCGGATCGGAAAACGGTATGTAGGGTGCGGCTTTGTCGGCCGAAGAAGTTGCCGCCAGCGGATTAGAAAGATAATGGGAACGGAACTGCCCCTGAACCAAAAGCGCCAACATACGTGCCCGATTGTCCTGGCGATAAGCCAAAATAACCTGAGATTTTGGGGTATAACGCACTTCCGACACCGCAATTTCTCCGCCCTGCCGTCCGGTAGAAGCCAAGACCTCATATTTCAAATCGGCATTTTCGGTTGTTTCCAAACTGCCCGGCGTGCGAAAATGCAAATTGTTGCCGTTACTCTCCCCGGTAAAAAACCACAACGGATAGACGCGGCCGCGCCCGTAAGCGTCTTTCACTTTTTCGCCGCGCATCAAATCGCCGACAATGCTTTCCGAGCGGTAAACGATCCCCCACTGCCGCAAAAAGCTTTCCATCTGCCGGTCCGGGTGCGGCGGGTATCCCAAATGAGCATGCCGAATTTCCGAATAAGGATCGACAAAAAAGACAACTTTACCGCCCCGCATCACATACTGGTCCACCGCATACCCGAAAACGGGCGGCATCTGTCCCGGGTTGACAATCAGCAAAACGTCGACACGACCGGGAATATAACTGCTGGCGGCAGATATTTCCGTTACCTGATAATACTCTTCCAGCAAAGCCTGCAGCGCCGGTATCCGGTCGCCGTTCAGCAACGGCATTTGCGGAGAAACCCAACCGACAACCGCCTTATTGCCTTCAAACCCGCTCAGAATCCGGTTAATATCCTTCTCCAGAATATTCCGCCTTTCCGGACGCAGTGCCGGGATAACGGCGTTTTTCCCGGCAGAATCTCTTATTTGCAAACCGAAATAATAGTCCTTGTCACTGCCGTTCAACGGCAGAATTCCGTCTTGCAGCGCCTGTTTTTCCATTTCTGAGGAAGTTTTAACCCGGCGGATTTCCAAACGAACTTTCTCCGGTGCCGACAACTGGTAGCGGCTGAGCAATGCCGCGGTTTCGGCAGCATAAATTCCGAGATTCCAGTCATAAGCGGACAAATCGTCGGAAACATAAAAACGCAGCGTCACCGGTTGTTTGAGCGAACCGAGAACGGCTTGCGACCTTGCGGACAACGTATAACGATTGTCCGCAGTGGCATCAATCGGCCTGCCGCCGCCCAACCAGGCCGCCAGAAGATTAAACAGGACAAACAATACCGACAGCAGTGTTCCGGCAATCAAAAAGCCGCCCAAACGTTTCATCTTTCCCTCCTTTTTTCCGCGGCCGCCATCCCGTTAAAAATCAGCAGCATACCGGTCAGAGACATAAAATACAACACGCCGTCGATACCGAAACAGCCGTTCAGAAAAGACTGATAACGAGAGGAAAAATTGAGGGCATCGGCCAGATAAAACGGCGGGTTCGGCAAATGCGACGACAAAGCGGAAACCAACGGCGAAAAATTAAGCCCCACCAGCGCCCATCCCAACAACACACTGATCAGATAAGACGCCGCCGGCAGCGGAACCGCAGCGGAAACAGTGCATCCGAGCGCCGTTAACGCGGCTGCCGCCAGAAACGTCCCCAGATAAGCCGCCGCAATATTCAACCCGTCCACCGGAACAATCGCCGCCGTCGAAAACGCCAACGGCAAAGAAAAAGACAACATCAATGCTGCCAAAGTGAAAGCGGCGGCAAATTTGGCGGTTACCAGCGCCGCGTCAGAAACCGGAAACGTCAGCAAAACTTCCAAGGTACCGTTTTTGGCTTCCTCCGACCACACCCGCATTGTCACTGCCGGAATCACCACTGCCAGTATCTGGGGCTGAAAAGCGAAATAAGAACGCATCGCCGGATTGTCCGCCACAAAATACAAACCGAAAAAGAAGGCCGCCAGCAACGAAAGCACCAAATAAACAAACATGATAAAATATGCCGAGCGGTTATAAAAAAAACCACTCAATTCTTTTTTATACAGAACCGTCCACATCTTCAGCCTCCCTTCCCTTCATCCGCCGTTTCCCGGGTCAGGCGATAAAATGCCGACGGCAAAGTTCCGTCGTCCGAACAACGGCGCAGATCCTCCACCGAGCCGTCACAGCGGATTTGACCGCCGGCCAATACCAAAACCCGCGTCGCCAGGGCTTCGGCTTCTTCCAGCAGGTGCGTCGAGATGATGATCAGGTTTTTGGCCGCATAATCACGCAAAAACTGCCGAACGGCAATTTTCTGGTTAGGGTCCAGACCTTCGGTCGGTTCATCAAGGATCAGCGCCCGCGGACGATGCAAAACGGCCGCCGCCAAGCCGGCGCGACGTTTATAGCCTTTGGACAGGGTATGGATTTTCTGATCCAGCACCGGCACGATTTCCAACCCGGCCGCCGTCTCTTCAAGCGCACAACGGAAATCTTCTTTTTTCATCCGATAGATACCGGCCACAAAACGCAGATATTCATAAACCGTCATTTCCGAATACAACGGAACGTTTTCCGGCATATAGCCGACTTGTTTCAAGATCTGCTGACGACCGGCGGCAAAATCGATACCGTCAAATTGTACTGTCCCGGCGTCAAGAGGCAGATAACCGCACAAAATCCGCATCAAAGTCGTTTTACCGGCGCCGTTCGGCCCCAGCAGCGCAATCAGCTCTCCCGGACGGGCGCTGAAACTGATATCCTTTAACACCGGCCGGTCGCCGAAACTTTTTTCCAAATTACATACTTCGATCATCTCATCTGCCGAAAAACCGTTATTTCGTTGATTGCTCATTATCTGACCATATATTAACCGATTTCTTTTAAATTTACACCCATTTATTGATTATCCTCAATGTCATTTCCACAAGCGAACCTTTTTTTGCAAAATCTTTGATGACAAAAAGGCAAAACTGGATTAGTTTATGGGGTAATTGAAAGGAGCAGCAGAAAAGTGAGTAATGATTATTCCCGCGAAGAAGAAAACGCTTTAAAAACCGGATTATATGTGATTTTGGCGCTGGCAATCCTGTCATTGTTTTATGTTTCCGGCCGCAAAGCGGTAGAACACAGCGAAGCCGGAAGCTATTATCCCGTCTACGCCCGCTTCGGCAGAACCGACGGACTGCAGATCGGCAATGCGGTGCGGCTGGCGGGCATAACCGTCGGGCGCGTTACCGATGCAAAACTGGACAGCCATTATAACGCCATCCTTACGCTGGAAATGAAAGAAGGAATAAAAATTCCCGATGACAGCAGTGCTTCTATCGTCAGTGACGGTATCCTCAGCACCAAATACATTGAAATCGAACCCGGAGGTTCCGAAGATTTTCTGCCGCCGAAGGGCGAATTCAACTATACTCAGGACGCCATGGTGCTGGAAGAACTGATTGAAAGAATCATAAGTATGGGCAAAGCCAAAAACCAATCCAACAAAGGAGAAACAGAATGAAAAAACGGCCGGTTGAAACAATGATGGGAATTGTCGTCCTGCTGGTAGCGGCATTTTTCCTTTTTTTCGCCTATCAGGTTTCCGACCTTCAGGTTGTCAAAGGATATGAGCTCAATGCCAAATTCTTAAAAGTGGGCGGACTGACCACCGGCGCCGACGTTATGATCAACGGCATCAAAGTCGGTACCGTCATCGGACAAAAGCTGGACGGCGAAAACTACGACGCCGAAGTCAAACTCAGCATCGCCCCCGACATCAAACTGCCTAAAGACAGCTCGGCAACCATTGCCAGCAACGGATTGATGGGAAACAAATTTATTAAGATTGAACCCGGTGTTTCGAAAGAATTGCTGCATGACGGCGACGAAATTACCAACACAAAAGACTTTAAGACTTTGGAAGACTTGGTCGGAGAAGTCATTTTTATGGTGACAGGCAATGACAAATAAGACGACACTTTTACTGCCGGCGCTGCTGGGTGCCGGAATCGGCATCCATACCGCCGGAGCTGCCGAGATTCCGACCAATACCGCTCAAATGCAGGCAATGGATAAAATCACCGGACGCGTCAGCGTCATCAACGTACCGGTCAACGCCGAAATGCGTTTCGGCAGTTTTTCGATTGTGGTACGCGACTGCAAAACCCGTTCTCCCGAAGAAACGCCCGAAAATTTTGCCTTTGTCGACGTTGCCGACACAATCGGCGAAAATCAGCAGGTGAATATTTTTAAGGGTTGGATGCTGTCGTCTTCGCCGGCTCTTAATGCCGTCGAACACCCGGTTTATGACGTTTGGCTGCTGAAATGCATCGACACCGACATTGCCGACGTGCCGTTGATGAGTGCCGATGAACTGGCTGCCCGCGACCGACTGCCGATGCAGCGTCCCGAAACCCGCGAAGTTCCCGCTCCTCAGGAAGAAAACGGTTTTGAGGAAGTTAATCTGAGCGGCGAACCGATTGATCTGCTGCCGGCAGCCGTACGCGAAGCCGGCGAAGAAAACGCCGCCCAGGAACAAATCATCAAACTTGAGGCCGAAAAAGACGTTATCGCCGAAGAAAACGCACCCCAGTCGCTGCTTAACATTCCGGAACAACCGGCCGCACCCGGCGACGAAGAAATCAAAGAGATCAAAGCGCAAATTGAGATCAGGGAAAATGCGGCGGAAGGCGGCGAATCCGAGATTAAAAGCGATGCCCGGGTACTGAGCCTGCCTCAACCGGCAACTGCAGAACAACCGGCAGAAGAAACTGTCGCCGAAACAGTTTCTTCGCCGACCGCCCCCGAACCGCAGCCGCTTGCCCAACGGCCCGAGAATACCGCTGCAGACATGCCGGCGGCAGAGGCAGACATGCCGGCGGCAGAGGATGTTGCCGACCCCAAAGCGCCGATAAGCGAAGAACCTGCCGAAAACAATCCGGCAGACAACGGAATAGATCCCGATATCCTTTCCGAACTTGAAAAAGAACTGAGCGGCACCGCCTTGGACCGCTGACACCTAAACGATTGCCGGAGGTAGCAAATGGCAGAAGAAATTGACGTCAGTTTCGTCATGACCGTATACAACAAAGAATATTACCTGCCGTCGGTCCTGACGGCTCTTTTGGCGCAGAGCGGATTAAAAAATCCCGAATATATTTTTGTCGACGACGTTTCGAGTGACAATTCGGTGGAAATTATTCGCCGTATGACTGCCGGGCTGCCTAACGTCACCATCGTTACCAACCCGTATAACCGCGGGATCAGTGCCCGAATCAACCAGGGGATTGCACTGGCAAAGGGAAAATGGACCCGGATGCTTGACTCCGACGACATCTTCCCGCTGGATTCGACGGCAACCATGATCCGTCTGGCCGAACAAAACACAGCGGATATGGTCTACGGCTGTTTTACCAAAACCGGAAAAGAACCCCGCGATCTCGAAAACTGCCTGCTGGAAGAATTCGATTACCACTACTATCCCAACGCTCTCGACGCGGTGTTAAGCGGGCGTTTCACCCGCATGGGACAACTGATTAAAACCGATGTTTTACAAAAAGCCGGCGGTGCCGATGAACGCGCCTTCATTCAGGACGAATCTATTCCTTTACGCGCGGCCATTTATGCTCAGGGCATTATCAAAATGACGGCCAACGTTGTTCTGGTTCCCAAAGAACTCGGCAATTTTTCCGGCAACAAACTCCAACTTGATCATGACCGTTTCATGGCCTATTACTGGACATTGAAAGACCATCCGGAACTTCCGGCCGACGCCTTGCAAAAAATGTATCTGCGCGCCGTTTCCGCTTATTGGAAATTTACCAAAAAAACGAAACAGTTTCCGTTTTTCAGCGCGGCATTTTTTCATTATTTGGGTTGCAAACTGTTTCATTTGCCGCCTGATGACAATTGGCTGCAGCAAATGTATCGCGAATTTGCCGCCCGGACGGATATGCGCAGGATTAAGCCATAATTATCAACATCCCCTGACACCCCCGATTTTCGGGGGTGTTCTTTTTGTTCTGTCTGACCGGCAGCAAAAAAGAGCCGTGAACACGGCTCTTTTTCTGTTTGTGTTTGGTTCGGTTTACCAGCTGTAACTTAAACCCAAACCGAAGGTCGAGGCCTTGTAGTCGTCGCCGAAGGTGTGGTTGGCCCAGCCATAGGCCGACAACTGTTCGG
>OFGL01001575.1_pt1 | contig 12809 bp, 8 predicted proteins | sample 1521801 | NCBI WGS metagenome assembly OFGL01 (sample SAMEA3504085, study PRJEB24116) | mouse gut metagenome | biome: mouse gut; feature: mouse-associated habitat; material: faeces | place: Denmark | collected 2011 | reverse complement strand
GGCGGCTTCCGTGTCGTCGAATCCGTGCAGCCAGCTGTCGAGGTCTATACCGCAGTGTCGCATCAGAGATATGTGTTCATCGTCTATGCCACGGTCGCGCATCAGTTGCAGCATGTGTCCCGAGTCCATGCCCTGCACGCCGCAACCGGTATGGCCTATGACCATCACCTCATTGACTCCGAGTTCGTAGATGGCTATGAGCAGTGAACGCATGGTGGAGTCAAATGGATTGGTGATTGTGCCGCCCGCATTCTTTATCATCTTCACATCGCCATTCTTTATGCCCAGAGCCGCAGGAAGCAGATGTGTCAGCCTGGTGTCCATACAGGTGACCACGGCTATACGTTTGTCAGGATATTTCGAGGTGGCAAACTGTTCGTAAGCCTTGGTGTTTACAAACTCGCGGTTATGTTTCAGAATCTCGTCAATCATGTGTCTAAGTCCGATTTTTTGCTATGTCAGAATCTTTGGATATTAACTATATTCTATATAATGTAGATTATTGCCGTCGGCGATTAGTTTCAGTATCAGTTCGCCGAAGAGGGTGTTTTGCCAGGCAAACCATTCGCGGGTGAAGTCTGATGCATCGTTGACATTGAATGATTCATGCATGAATCCGGTCTCGTTGTCAGTGGAAAGCAGCATTTTATGCAGTCGTTTATCTCATTGTCGTTCGTGGATGTAAATTTGCTGAAAACAAAGTTATCGAAAAGTTCGTAAAGTTGCATGGATGACCAAAAATTTTAGTGCCGGCATAGATGACAGGGCATGTCGCTGTGCTGATATGAAAAAGTGTCTTTTTTATTAATGTGTGATGTAAGTGTTTTTGAGCGTTGGGGTGTTGTATTTAATTAGACAGGCTATGCCTTTTTATACCATTGAATTACAAAAGTGCTATGTATTTATTAGGATATGATATCGGTAGCTCGTCGGTGAAGGCCGCGTTGGTAAATGCCGAATCAGGAAAATGTGTGGCTTCGGATTTCTTCCCTAAGACCGAAGCTCCTATCAAAGCTTTACGCCCTGGTTGGGCTGAGCAAAATCCGGCTGACTGGTGGCGGTACCTTAAAGATGCCACTGCGTCAGTGCTTGAAAAGTCTAAAGTCAATCCTGCCGATATCAAGGCTATCGGCATCTCATATCAGATGCATGGGCTGGTGCTGACCGATAAGGATGGTCAGGTACTGCGTGACGCCATAATATGGTGTGACTCACGTGGTGTGCCTTATGGCGAGGAGGCGTTCGACGCATTAGGCGCTGATATGTGCCTTGGTCACCTGCTTAATTCGCCCGGCAATTTTACCGCAGCCAAATTGCAATGGGTCAAGCGGAACGAGCCGGAAATATTTGATAAGATACATAAGGTGATGCTTCCGGGCGATTATATAGCCATGAAGCTGACAGGTAGGGTATGCACCAATCCCGAGGGATTGTCGGAATATATGCTTTGGGACTACGCCGCCGGCGACATAGCCCGGTTCCTTCTTGATTATTACGGCTACGACCGCTCGATATTTCCCGAGGTGCAACCCACTTTCTCGGAACAAGGCAGGCTCACGGCTTCGGCAGCGCAAGAACTCGGACTTGCCGAAGGAACGCCGGTGACGTATCGTGCCGGAGACCAGCCCAACAATGCGTTATCGCTCAATGTGCTCAATCCCGGTGAGATAGCATCCACGGCAGGTACCTCAGGGGTAGTGTATGGCATCAATGGCACCACAGACTATGATCCGTTGTCGCGTGTCAATAATTTCGCGCATGTCAACCACTCCGGTCAGACCACCCGTATCGGCGTTATGGCTTGTATCAACGGCACCGGCATACTCAACACCTGGGTTAAACGTAATATCGCACCGCAAGGTATCAGCTACGACGATATGAATGCGATGGCGGCACAGGTACCGGTGGGTAGTGAGGGAATCTCGATATTGCCGTTCGGTAACGGTGCTGAAAGAGTGTTGCAGAACCGTCAGATCGGATGTTCGATGCATTATGTCAACTTCAATATACACCGTCGCGAGCATATAATGCGTGCTGCACAGGAGGGTATCGTGTTTTCGTTCATGTACGGCATGGAGATAATGCAGCAGATAGGCATGAAAGTGGAGCGCATACATGCCGGAAACGCCAATATGTTCCTCAGCCCGATATTCCGCGACACGCTTGCATCTGTGTCAGGAGCCACTTGCGGGGGTATCGGGTGCGGTAATCGACCTGTACGATACCGACGGTGCGGTAGGCGCTGCCAAAGGCGCCGGAATCGGAGCGGGCATATACCGCGACGGAAAAGAAGCGTTTGCTTCGCTCGAAAGAATCATGCAGGTTCATCCGGCAGCCGACCGCGAGCCATATACAGAGGCTTATATGCGATGGAAAAGCTGTCTTGAAAACGAATTACAAACATTAAAATCATAACCTATATTTAAAATTAACAGAAACTATGGCAACAAAAGAGTATTTCCCCGGGATAGGAAAGATAAAGTTTGAAGGAACAGAAAGCTATAATCCGCTTGCTTACAGATATTACGATGCCGAAAAAGTGATTCTCGGCAAGAAGATGAAGGATTGGTTGAAATTTGCCATGGCATGGTGGCATACATTATGTGCCGAAGGTGGCGACCAGTTCGGCGGTACTACGAAATCTTTCCCTTGGAATGTATCTACCGATCCCGTCCAGGCAGCCAAGGACAAAGTGGATGCCGGATTTGAGTTCATGCAGAAAATGGGTATCGAATACTTCTGCTTCCATGATGTGGATTTGGTGAGCGAGGGTGACTCTATTGAGGAATACGAAGCCAATCTCAAGGAAGTGGTGGCTTACATAAAGCAAAAGCAGGCTGAGACAGGTATAAAGAACCTGTGGGGTACTGCCAATGTGTTCAGCCACAAGCGTTATATGAACGGCGCGGCTACAAATCCCGATTTCGATGTAGTGGCACGCGCAGCCGTACAGATTAAGAATGCTATTGACGCTACTATAGAGTTGGGTGGTACCAACTATGTGTTCTGGGGTGGTCGTGAAGGTTATATGTCGTTGCTCAACACCGACCAGAAACGTGAGAAGGAGCATCTGGCTACCATGTTGCGCATGGCTCGCGACTATGCCCGTGCCAAGGGGTTTACCGGTACGTTCCTCATCGAACCCAAACCGATGGAACCTACCAAGCACCAGTATGATGTGGATACTGAAACCGTCATAGGATTCCTCAAAGCCCATGGTCTTGACAAGGATTTCAAGGTCAACATCGAGGTGAACCATGCGACACTTGCCGGTCACACTTTCGAACATGAACTTGCTGTGGCTGTGGACAATGGTATGCTCGGCTCAATCGATGCCAACCGTGGCGATTATCAGAACGGCTGGGACACCGACCAGTTCCCGATTGATAACTTCGAGCTGACACAGGCAATGATGCAGATTATCCGCAACGGCGGATTCGGCAACGGCGGTACCAATTTCGATGCCAAGACACGTCGCAACTCTACAGATCTGGAAGATATTTTCATTGCCCATATCGCAGGTATGGACGCCATGGCACGTGCGTTGGAATCGGCAGCAGCCATACTTGAAAAGTCACCGTACAAAACTATGCTTAAGGACCGTTACGCATCGTTCGACGGCGGCGAAGGCAAGGCGTTTGAAGATGGTGCCATGTCACTTGTGGACTTGGTGGAATATGCCAAGGCACATGGTGAACCCGCTCAGACCAGTGGCAAGCAGGAGCTTTACGAAGCTATCGTCAACATGTATTGCTAATCCCTGAAACATCTGATCAGTATGGGAAAAGAGACTGGCGGCAGCAAGCTGTATTTGTTCTCCATAGTGGCTGTTGCCGTGTTGGGCGGTTTGCTGTTCGGCTACGACACAGCTGTTATATCCGGTGCCGAGAAGGGGCTTCAAGCCTTCTTCTTGGGTGCCAAGGATTTTGTTTACACCGACATCATACATGGTGTCACATCGTCAAGCGCATTGCTCGGATGTATCCTTGGCAGTGCCATATCCGGTTTGCTGGCATCGCGTTGCGGTCGCCGGCCAACGCTCTTCATAGCCGGTATGTTGTTCTTGCTTTCGGCACTCGGTTCGTATTATCCCGAATTTTTCTTTTTCGCCTATGGCGAACCGTCCTTGCCCCTTCTCATAGCTTTTAATTTCTACCGTGTTTTAGGTGGTGTAGGAGTGGGACTGGCATCAGCTATATGTCCTATGTACATAGCCGAAGTGGCACCGTCGAATCTGCGAGGTACATTGGTATCATGGAACCAGTTTGCCATAATTTTCGGTCAATTGGTGGTGTATTTTGTCAATTTCATGATTCTTGGTGAACACACCAATCCTATCATCGAGAAGATTGGTGAAACCGTCTATGCCGTGAATCCCGGTTCCGACCCATGGACCATACAGACGGGATGGCGCTATATGTTCGGTAGCGAAGCTTTTGTAGCCGCGTTGTTTGCCATACTTGTATGTTTCGTTCCGGAATCGCCACGTTACCTCGCCTTGAAAGGTCGTGATGGCAAGGCATTGGATGTGCTCACGCGAATCAATGGAGCTGCTGTTGCCGGTAAGATTCTTGCCGATATCAAATCGACCGTGAGTGTGAAATCGGAGAAACTATTCTCTTTCGGTGTTATGGTGATATTCATAGGCGTTATGCTCTCTGTGTTCCAACAGGCAGTGGGTATAAATGCCGTGCTTTATTACGCGCCCCGCATATTCGAGTCTATGGGCATGGGCAATCCTATGGCGCAGACCGTGATGATGGGTGTGGTCAACATCATATTCACTCTTGTGGCGGTGTTTACTGTCGAACGACTCGGGCGCAAACCGTTGCTCATAGGCGGTTCCATAGGCATGGCTGTAGGTGCGTTGGGTGTGGCGTTGTCAAACGTTATGTCCGTGCACCCCTTTGTGCCTGTGGTGAGCATCATGATTTATTCCGCATCGTTCATGTTCTCATGGGGACCTATATGCTGGGTGCTCATATCCGAGATATTCCCCAATACTATCCGCAGTGCGGCAGTGGCTATAGCCGTGGCGTTCCAGTGGATATTCAATTTCATAGTGTCGAGCACATTCGTGCCTATGTACAATATGAGTCTCGGCTCGATGGGCGATAGTTTCGGACACATGTTTGCCTACGCTCTCTATGGCATTATATGTATAGTTGCCGCATGGTTCGTCTACCGTCTCGTGCCTGAAACCAAAGGAAAGACCCTTGAGGATATGACCGCATTGTGGCGTTCACGCCGATAATTGGTTGCAATAAATAAATCAACAGCAATGGCGATGTGCTATGATAGAAGGCACATCGCCATTGTTCGTTTCATTGTGTAATCTCATCTTGCACAGTCGCATTACTACTGTATGGCGTTTGTGAACAGCGATAGGCATGATGTGGATTTTGCCGGTTGGAGATTTATTTGTAGATTTGCGATGAATATGGTTCGATGGCTTTTGTTGGTCATCGATTAAAAGGGAATCCGGTGAGAGTCCGGAACAGTCCCGCTACTGTAAGTTTCATTAACGGTGAGGCTATATCGCGTGAATGCGATGTCACTGGTCCGAGAGAGGACCGGGAAGGCAGCCGAAGCCGGAAACAAGTCAGGAGACCTGCCATGTTTTTGAAATAACTGTCAATAATCTCGAGGATTGGATTTTGAAGTGGAAGAATTTATAACGAAACACGTACGGCTCCTGCTGCATGACACCCGATACGCTTCAGGTGTCGCCATGGTCGTGACTTTTACAGAAGTCACTCCTTGGGGTGTGCGTGTCCACGTCCTATAAGCTCTGCACTGAGAAATCATAATTTTAGTAAATTATTTAAGTGTATTGAGCTATGAAATATCTGCAACAACGTATAGTACCCCCTTTTCGTGCTGAGGTTTCCGGGAAGTTTGTCAAGCCGGGAAGTCTGATTTCAGCACGCGCACAGTTTGATTCCCGGTCGATAAATTCCGACATGCTTGAGTCGGTTGAGAATACGGAAATCTATAGGCATGTAGGCATCTTGTACGATATGGGATTTGATGTGGCAACCGACGGCGGATTGCGCAATGACTGTGGCTATATGGATTTCTTTTCAGGATTCAACGGTGTTAGCCCCGAACTATCGCTGTCCGGTAAAATTAGCTTCAATGACAAGCATCCGTATCTGCGGTATTTCAACTATTTGCAAGCTGTAGCCCCATTAGGTATGACGGCACGCGTCACCATTCCTGCGCCATCGCGTTTGTATGTCGAATTGGTTCGTGGCGGTTCTGCCGACACCTTGTATCCCGTGCATGATGATTTGTTGCGGGATATATCTGCGGCATATCATCGTACTCTGATTGCTCTGTATGAAATAGGATGCCGTAATGTGTTAGTTGACGGATGGACATTTTGTGCAGATGAAAGCCCCAACGAGTGTATGCGCTTGAATGAAGTGGCACTCAATGACTTGCCCGCTGATTTTATCGTGTCGGTAAATGTCGGGCATGGAGCCTGCGGGGCTGCATTTGCAGTGGAGCGTGTCGATGCCTATTACATAGATTTTGATGTGAGTAATCCGGACGAGTTGGCTATATTGGAGCATGTGCCCGATAGGGCAATGGTTGTGTTGGGCATTGTCTCTCCCCGATGTGCCAGTCAGGATTCAAAAGAGATTATAGCCGATTACATACGGCATGCCACCCGTTATGTGCCTATTGACCGCCTGTGCTTGGGTACTGCCTGTGATATGGCGGATTGCGCTTCCGAAACCGAACAATGGAATATGCTGAAGCTTGTCCATGAGATTTCGGAAATGATTTGGTAAATTCTTTTCTGTATAAAAATCCCCTTGTGTCCGGCTTTGTGAAAAGCAGACGCAAGGGGTCTCTTTTTAGGGGTGTACGGCTTTGCTCGTTTGCGTTTTTTGTGGTAAGTTTGCGAAAGATTATAATAATGCAAACCATGAATACACGTATCATAGAGTGTGTGCCCAATTTCAGTGAGGGACGCGATAAGACAGTGATTAAAGCCATAACCGATGCCATAGAGTCGGTGGAGGGTGTGAAACTGCTTGATGTGGATCCGGGCGAGGCTACAAACCGCACGGTAGTCACGTTTGTCGGTTCGCCGGAAGCTGTGGTCGAAGCTGCTTTTCAAGGAGTGAAACGGGCTTCCGAACTTATTGACATGAGCCGTCATCACGGTGCGCATCCGCGTATGGGAGCCACCGATGTGTTACCCCTCATTCCGGTTGCCGGCGTCACGCTCGAGGAGTGTGCGGAGCTTGCGCGCGAACTCGGCAAGCGCATAGCTGACGAACTTGAAATCCCTGTATATAGTTATGAAGCGGCTGCATTTACCCCGGAGCGAAAGAATCTTGCCGTATGCCGCAAGGGTGAATATGAAGGATTGTCCGAACGGTTGGGGCGTGGAGCGGATGGCGCTGATTTCGGCGACCGCCCGTTTGACGACAAGGTCGCCCGTACCGGAGCCACGGCTGTGGGTGCGCGCGATTTCCTCATAGCGGTTAATTTCAATCTCAATACTACATCTACCCGCCGTGCCAATGCCATAGCGTTTGATGTGCGTGAGAAGGGCAGACCCAAGCGCGAGGGCGGCAAGCCCAACGGTAAACCGATGAAGGATGCCGATGGCAATGTGATAATGCTCCCAGGAACACTCAAGGGCACCAAAGCCATCGGGTGGTTCATTGATGAGTACGGTATAGCGCAGGTCTCGATGAATATCACGGATATCAATGTCACACCGTTGCATGTGGCATTTGATGAGGTGTGCCGTGCGGCAGCCGCACGTGGAATACGTGTCACCGGTACTGAGATTGTGGGGCTGGTGCCTAAGCGCACACTCATTGATGCCGGCAGGTATTTCCTGCACAAGCAGCAGCGGTCGTCGGGTATAGCCGAGGAGGAGATATTGCGTATGGCAGTGAAGTCGATGGGACTTGATGAGCTCGCTCCATTCAATCCTCGTGACAAAGTGGTGGAGTATATGATAGAACCGGAAAAGAAAAATCAGCTCACTGATATGACGTGCGCGGGATTCGCTTACGAAACGGCGTCGGAATCGCCGGCACCCGGCGGCGGTTCGATATCAGCCTATATGGGTGCGCTCGCGGCTGCTCTCGGAACTATGGTTGCCAATTTGTCGGCTCATAAGGCGGGATGGGACGAGCGATGGGAGGAATTTTCCAATTATGCCGATGGAGGTCAGATGCTGCTTACGCATCTGCTCAATCTTGTCGATGAGGATACGGCTGCGTTCAATCGTATCATGTCAGCTTTGCAGATGCCTAAATCCACACCGGAGGAACTGGCTGCCCGTGCCGAAGCATTGGAGACGGCTACGCTATATGCCACTCAGGTGCCTTTACGTACTATGGAAGCGGCTGCCGATGTGTTCCCATTGTTGAAAGCCATGGCAGAGAACGGCAATCCGGCATCGGTGAGCGACGCCGGTGTAGGTGCTCTGGCTGCCCGGTCGGCAGTGCTCGGAGCCGAACTTAATGTGAAGATAAATGCGGCAGGTCTTAAGGATCGTGACACTGCGCAACGGTTGGTATCTTGGGCTGCGGAGATATCTGCCCGTGCCATTGAAGCCGAACTTCGTGTGCTCGAGATAGTGAATTCAAAGATTAAATAAAGAAAAAACATCATATAAATATGACTACCGAAGAATTTCGCCGGACAGTGGCTGCGGGCATCCCCGATGTGTTGCCGCCGAATCCGGTCTATGATACGGATGTGAATCATGCGCCTAAGCGCAAGGATATACTCACTGTCGAGGAGAAGAAACTTGCCATTAGAAATGCGTTGCGTTACTTCCCCGAACATCTGCATGCCGAGTTGGCTCCTGAGTTCGCACGCGAGTTGCAGGACTACGGGCGCATATATATGTATCGGTTCCGTCCGGCATATCCCATGTATGCGCGTCCTATTGACGAGTATCCGGCGCGTTCGCGTCAGGCTGCGGCGATCATGATGATGATTCAGAATAATCTCGACCCGCGTGTGGCGCAGCATCCCCATGAGCTGATTACGTATGGCGGCAATGGTGCCGTGTTCCAGAATTGGGCGCAGTATCTTCTTGCCATGAAATATCTGTCGGAGATGACCGACAATCAGACGTTGGTTATGTATTCCGGACATCCTCTCGGACTATTCCCGTCGCACCCCGATGCACCGAGGGTAGTGGTTACAAACGGTATGGTTGTACCTAATTATTCTAAACCCGACGATTGGGAGCGTTTCAATGCCATGGGGGTATCGCAGTACGGACAGATGACAGCCGGCTCGTATATGTACATAGGTCCGCAGGGTATTGTGCACGGTACTACCATAACTGTGCTCAATGCCGGTCGCAAGCGCCTGAAGAATGGTGAGACATCGCTTGGCGGTATGCTGTTTGTCACGGCAGGTCTCGGCGGTATGTCGGGAGCACAGCCTAAGGCAGGCAATATCGCCGGAGTAGTGAGCGTTACAGCCGAAATTAATCCCAAAGCGGTGGCTACGCGCCACGGTCAGGGATGGGTAGATGAGGTATATACCTCGTTGCCTGAATTGTTGGCGCGTGTCAATGAAGCCCGTGCCCGTCGCGAAGCTGTGTCTTTGGCGTATCAGGGCAATGTGGTGGATTTGTGGGAATACCTTGCCGACAATGACGTGTCGGTGGACTTGGGTTCCGACCAGACATCGCTGCACAATCCTTGGGCTGGCGGATATTATCCTGCGGGATTGAGTTTCGAGGAAGCCAAGGTCATGATGGCTGAAGCCCCTGAAGAGTTCAAGTCCCGTGTGCGGGAGTCGCTGCGTCGTCAGGTAGCGGCCATCAATAAGTTGACATCCAAAGGAATGTATTTCTTCGACTATGGCAATGCTTTCCTTCTTGAATCGTCGCGTGCCGGAGCCGACATAATGGGAGCCGACGGACGATTCCGTTACCCATCGTATGTGCAGGACATCATGGGTCCCGGATTTTTCGATTATGGATTCGGTCCGTTCCGGTGGGTGTGCACATCGGGCAATCCCGAGGACCTTGCCAAGACCGATGCCATTGCCGCCCGTGTACTCGAGGAGATTCTTGCCACGGCTCCCGATGAAATCAAGGGTCAGCTGAGCGACAATATACATTGGATTAAGGAAGCCGGACCAAACAATCTCGTGGTAGGTTCCCAGGCAAGAATACTGTACGCCGATTGCGAGGGACGCACGCGCATAGCCCGCGCTTTCAACGACGCTATAGCCCGCGGTGAGATTTCGGCACCTATAGTCCTTGGGCGTGACCATCACGATGTATCAGGAACCGATTCACCTTATCGTGAGACATCCAATATATACGACGGTTCGCAATTTACTGCCGATATGGCGGTGCACAATGTGATAGGCGACGGATTCCGTGGAGCCACATGGGTGTCGATACACAATGGTGGCGGTGTAGGCTGGGGCGAGGTCATCAATGGCGGTTTCGGGATGGTGATTGACGGTTCGGACGATTCGGCACGTCACATCGACGAGATGCTGCTTTGGGATGTCAACAACGGCATAGCCCGACGCAGTTGGGCGCGTAACCCCGGTGCCATATCGGCTATAAAACGTGAAATGGAACGTACACCGCTACTTCAGGTCACTCTACCTAACATAGCTTCCGATTCTGTAGTGGACAGCGCTATCAATAACCTTAAATAACCAAACACATACACTATTTTTATGGTACATCATATCAGCCCCGCGCGTCTCACTATAGAACGTGTGGGGGAAATACTGGAAAAGAAAATGACACTCGCTCTGAGCGAGGAGTCGGTGGAGCGCATAGTGCGTTGCCGCCGGTATCTGGATGAGAAAATCGAGACATGCCATCAGCCTATTTATGGAATCACCACCGGTTTCGGCTCTTTGTGCAATATATCCATCGGCAAGGAGGATTTGTCGAAACTGCAGGAGAATCTTGTGAAATCACACGCGTGCGGCTGCGGTGAACCTGTGGACCACGAGATTGTCCGCCTGATGTTGCTCACCAAGATCATGTCTCTGTCGTTTGGTAATTCCGGAGTGCAATTGTCCACCGTACAGCGGTTGATAGATTTGTTCAATAATGATATCCTGCCGGTGGTGTATAGCCAGGGCTCGCTTGGAGCATCCGGCGATTTGGCTCCGTTGGCAAATATGTGCCTGCCCTTGCTCGGACTTGGAGATGTATATTATAAAGGTCGTAGGTGTGCCGCTTCGGAAGTGCTTGCCGAGATGGGATGGCAACCGGTGCGTTTGGTCTCTAAAGAGGGGCTTGCTTTGCTCAATGGCACACAGTTCATGTCGGCTCATGCAGTTCATGCCGTGCTTAAAGCCCGTCGGCTTAGCGAGCTTGCCGATAAGATAGGTGCTTTGTCGCTCGACGTGTTTGATGGTCGTATCGAACCGTTCGGCGACGAGGTCAATGCCGTGCGTCCGCATCCGGGTCAACTGGCTACCGCCCGTGCCGTGCGCCGTCATCTTGAAGGCAGCGAGCTAATACATCAGCCCAAGAAGCATGTGCAGGACCCGTATTCGTTCCGCTGTATGCCGCAGGTCCATGGTGCCGCCAAAGATACCCTTGCCTATGTGGCTTCTGTGATAGAGACAGAGATAAACAGCCCGACTGACAATCCCACGATATTTCCCGAAGAGGATATCATCGTGTCAGCCGGCAATTTCCATGGCGAACCTATAGCCTTGCCCATGGATTTCCTTGCTGTGGCAGTGTCGGAACTCGCAAGTATTTCGGAACGTCGCATATACAGACTTATATCAGGCTCCCGCGGGCTGCCGTCGTTCCTCGTGGCAAATCCCGGATTGAACAGCGGATTTATGATTCCTCAATATGCGGCTGCGTCGATAGTCAACCAATCGAAAGGCTTGTGTTGGCCTACAAGCTGCGACACCATACCTTCCTCGCAAGGACAGGAGGACCACGTGTCTATGGGTGGTAATTCGGCTACTAAACTTTGTCGTGTGGTCGACAATACCGAGCGTGTACTCGCCATAGAGTTGTTCAATGCCATGCAGGCATTGGATTTGCGTAGGCCTTTGCGTACGTCACCCGAGCTGGAAGCTTGGCATGAGGCTTATCGTGAGGTGGTGCCGTTTGTGGTCAATGACACTGTGATGTCACCGCTCATTGAAGCGTCGGTTAAATTCTTGCGTACTAATCCGTAAGTTTTAGAGATACCTCGATATGATTATATCCAATATAGGATTCATGCCGGTTGATAGCAATCGTGTTGCCTATCTGCGTGGACACGATATGAATAGGCTTGAATCCATTAAAGATGCCTGGCTAAGAATTGAGGGCTGGGTGGTGAAGGAGTGGGGTGCGATGGCTGATTTCCCATCTACCGATGGCTCGGAGGAGATAGTCGATGCCAAAGGCGGATGTGTGTTACCGTCGTTCTGCGACTCGCACACCCACACAGTATATGCCGGCAGCCGCGAGCTGGAGTTTGTTGACAAGATTCACGGACTGAGTTACGAGGAGATTGCCCGCAGGGGTGGCGGCATATTGAATTCCGCCGATTTGCTTCAGCGCACTTCGGAAGATGAATTGTTCCGCCAGTCGCTTGAGCGCGCACGCGAGGTTATGGCTATGGGTACCGGATGTCTTGAGATAAAGAGCGGTTACGGACTCACCACTGAATCGGAGTTGAAGATGTTGCGTGTGATAGCGCGCATAGCCGAGTCTGTACCTATGCGTGTGAAAGCCACTTTCCTGGGAGCCCATGCCGTAGGGCGCGCCTACGCCGGACGGCAGACTGAATATGTGGATATGTTGTGTCGCGAGATGCTTC
>OFGL01001572.1_pt1 | contig 12827 bp, 10 predicted proteins | sample 1521801 | NCBI WGS metagenome assembly OFGL01 (sample SAMEA3504085, study PRJEB24116) | mouse gut metagenome | biome: mouse gut; feature: mouse-associated habitat; material: faeces | place: Denmark | collected 2011 | reverse complement strand
CCTTTTTTCTTTCCTGGTTGTCGGTTCGAGAGAGCCGGTTTTGTTTGATGACAGCGGCGCATACACAAAAATTGACCCGATAGAAGGCGTTATGCCTGTTTATCCGCTCTTCCTGCTGCTAAACCAGTATCTGTTCGGTCTGGACAGATATCTGTATGCGGTTATCGTTGAGCAGGGGATTCTCGCAGCGGTATGTGTGATCTTATTTGTCAGGACGCTTAAGGATGAGTTCCATTTACACTATTGGGAAACGTATCTGTTTTTCTTCTTATCTTTGATGCCGTTTACGACAGAGATGCCACAGTCTATGGCTACACAGCAGATTTTGACAGAAGGATTGTCATACGCGTTGTTTTATCTGTTTGTGATTGTGATGCTGAAAGCTGTGTGGACGAAAAAATATGTGTGGTTTGCGGGTAGCCTTGCGATGACGTTTGTACTGGCGGCGCTGCGCTCGCAGCTTCAGATTCTGTTTGCGGTTTGCAGCGTTATTTTTTTATATATCGTCTGCAGACGAAAACAGGAAGGGCGCAAAGCCTGTGTGTGGATCCGTGCGTTCATCGGAATAGCCGGAGGGTTATGTATATGTCTGGCTGGTATTTTTGTAATATCCAGACTGACAGCCGGGTATAAAAATCTGATTAAGACAAATGAAACATTTTCTGTGTTTGCGATGAAGGTGCAGTCTCCAGAGGATTATGAAACATATCTTCTGAGCGGTATGGATGCCGAAAAAGCGGCTGAGGAAGAGGCCGCCAGAAAGAAAGAGGAGGAGGAAGACAGGGAGCTTGCTCTGAAAAGGAGACTAAGCAGATTTACTACGAGTCAGTATGTCAGTCTGATCTTTTCGCGCGGTATGTACGAGGCGGACAGCGAAGACGCATATTTGTTTGAGGATGAGATCGTAAGGGGGCTGTATGTTGCGCTGTATGAGGCTGTGGATGAGGAAAAACAGCGTTATGTGTACGCGCAAAACGGACTTTGGATGTGGAAAGATATTGTGGGAGGGGTAGGACAGGTGGGAAAAACATGCCTGAGAGTGCCGTCTCTGTACTACGCGGAAAACTATCCGGAGATTGTATTGTCCGATCAGTACAGTGAAATCCGCAATGCGCATCTGACGCTGATAGGGATAACCTTGCTGAAGGCACATTTTGGGCGGTTTCTGTACCATACGTTTATGATGCTTCCGCAGGCGTTTATCTGCACTGTTTTTTTTCAGGTCGGACCGATTTATCTGTTGTGTCATCTGGTGACGCTCTTCCTTTATCTGTCCGCGCTTGCATTGATGATCCGGGAGTTTATTGACAGGAAGGCTGATCAGAAATGCGCGGAGTTTATGGCACTTATCCTGGGAAGCAATGTGGTGATGGTAATTGTGATATCTCTGGTCTTTTTCGGGCAGCAGAGGTATTTGGTGTATAATTTTGGCGCATTCTATATTTCCTACTATTTGCTGCTCAGGGAGCTGTGGAACGGTCATATCCGTGATAAAGCAAGAAAATGGAGAAAAGCATGAAACAGAGTCAACGGGTGCTGGTTATCATACCGGCATACAATGAAGCGGAAAATATTGTGCATGTGGTAAAGCATATGATGGACACGGCGCCGCAGTACGATTATCTGGTAATCAACGACGGCTCTACCGACGATACGTGTGATTTGTGCAGGCGGGAGAACTTTCACTATCTGGATCTTGCGATCAATATGGGGATCGGCGGCGCGGTGCAGGCGGGATATGTCTATGCCAGAAAATATGATTATGATATTGCCGTACAGGTGGATGGGGATGGGCAGCACGATATAGCCTATTTGGACAAGCTGCTGGAACCGATCGACAGTGGGGAGGCCGATGTGGTGATCGGTTCCCGTTTTTTGGAAAAGGAAGGATTTCAGTCCTCGGTGACACGCCGAATGGGAATCAATATTCTGAGCGCATTGATCTGGCTTGTTACCGGCAGGCGCATTATGGATGTGACCAGCGGGCAGTGAACAAAATGTTTATCAAAATATACAGCGAAGATTATCCGATGGACTACCCTGAGCCGGAGGCTATCGTTGCCGCGATCATGCATCTTGGAAGAGTGAAGGAAGTGCCGGTGCAGATGCGGGCCAGAGAAGGTGGAATCAGTTCCATCACCTTCAAAAAATCCATTTACTATATGATTAAGGTCACTTTGGCAATACTGATCTGCCGTATGGGCTATGGCATTCGGAGAGGGAAGCGGGAGGATCTTCAGAATCCGCGTGGGAAGGAGCAAGCGAAATGATACCTGCTACACTGAGACTGACATTAATCATTGCAGTGATCTGCTATTTTTTTGTTATCCTGTATTTTTTAAAGCAGAAGGCGCTCAACTTAAAATACACGCTGCTGTGGCTGGTTGCCGGGGTGGTAATGGGCATTCTGATTGTTGTGCCGGAGCTGCTTGTGAAGATTATTCGGATATTTGGTATTCAGGATAATATGAACGGCCTGTTTATCTTTGCCATTGGATTTATCATTATGATTCTGTTATCTTTGACGTCGATCGCGTCAAGACAGAATCGGAAGATCAGGACGCTGACGCAGGAGCTGGCGATTTTGGACAGGCGGGTGAGAGAACTGGAGAAGAGAAGTGCAGAGTGACTGGCACGGATCATGCTGAGGAGTGATGGAAAAAGTGATGTCATACAGGGTGAGACAGCGCGGAATGCTCCTTTTTCTGATTGTTTTCCTTGCTGCGGTTGTAGCGTTGCTGGAGAGAGAGGCATATTATCGCATTCAGAGAAATGACGGCTACATGGAAAATATCAGTTTTGTTCTGGGCAATTCCGCATCGGAGCAGGAAATCTTTTGTTTTACGGATGAGGAGGAACAGACCAGTTATTTCTTTCTCCCCTCTTATGCGAAGAAAAATGAGGTGAGAATTTCTTTTGCTGGGGCGGATACGGTGGTCTTTGCGGGGGAGAAGGGCGACATTTCACTTGTAAACGGGGCAAGAATCGATGCGCTGGATTACAACGAAAAATATCAGTTGTATTTTTGTGACAGAAGAGGGAAACAACTGGAAAAGCAGGCTGTGGTTATCATGCATTCCGCAGAAATTCCGGCTGTTTTTCTGGAGACGGACAGCGGCTCCATGAAGAAGCTGGATGCAGACAAAAACTATGCGGAAAAAGGGAGGATCGTCCTGTTCGATGCGGATGGCAATGTTGTCTGCGCGGACAGACTGGATCGTATTTCCGGGAGAGGAAATTCCACATGGGCTTACCCGAAGAAGTCCTATGGCATTCGGCTGAAAATCCGGGCCGACCTGTTTGGGATGGGAAGCGCCGACAAATGGATTCTTTTAAGCAATGTGGAAGACCGCTCCTATATCCGAAATAAGATCACTTATGATATGGGCGTGGCGGCGGGAATGGCGGGATCGCCGCAGTCCCAGTATGTGGATCTCTATGTCAATCACAGCTACCACGGTATGTACCAGCTATGCGAGAAGGTGGAGATCGACCCGGAGAGAGTGCCGATTGCTGACCTGGAAGCGGAAAATGAAAAACGGAACAGGGATATAGAAAACTGCGGTCGGTTTGAGACAGAGAGGAAAAAGGGCGTGGTGCTTTCTGACGATCCCCCGGACATCACGGGAGGGTATCTTCTGGAGCGGGATGTGGCCGAAAAATACTGCGGGGAAATCAGTGGATTTTACACGGAGACATTAAAGGATCTGTATACGGTCAAAGAACCGGCATATGCCTCGGAGGCGCAGGTGGATTATATCAGCGGGATTGTGAATGCGCTGGAGAAAGCGCTTGTCAGCGAGGACGGCGTGAATCCCGAGAGTGGTAAGAGCTTTGCGGATTATATAGATATGCGGTCCTTTGCGCAGAAATATGTCATCGAAGAATTGTGTAAGAACAACGGCGCGGGGGCGACCAGTTCCTTTTTCTATAAACCAGAGGATGCAGTCAGTCCGAAATTATTTGCCGGGCCCATTTGGGATTATGACAAGGCTTATGCCAATCTGGATGGGATAAACGAGTCAGTGAAAGATCTGTGCTATCTGATGCAGAGGAGTACAGACCCGACCATGCTCTTCTGGTATCTGAACACGCATGACGAGTTCCGCCAGTCGGTGTCGGCGTGTTATGAAGCGTTTTTTTCTGACTATATGCAGACGATTCAGGATGAGAAAATTGACGAGTATGTATCGGAGATTGAAGCTTCTAGGGATATGGATCTGATCAGATGGAAAAAGATTTACGGAGAAAAGGTTGATTATGGCCGTGAAGTACAGAGAATAAGGGATTTCCTGGCATCGCGCAAGCTGTTTCTGGATGAGGTGTGGGCAGGAGATAAAGAAATTTGCACGGTCTGTTTTCTTTCGGAAGAGGGATTTGTCAGCAACTATGTGAGTGTGATAAAAGGGGCGTGTATGGAGAGACTGCCGGGAGCAGAGCCGGGGACTGTCAGCGGAGACAGGATGTTTGACGGGTGGTATACACAGGAAGGTACACGCTTTGACACCACGACGCCTGTTCTCACCGATATGGCGGTGTGTGAACGAAGACATGAAGTTTCAAGGGCAGACTGAAAAGGGAAAGGAATCATATGCTTGTAGCAGCGGTTGATTTACTGTGGCTCCGCCCAAAGAAGGTGGGGGGAACAGAATTTTATATCAGGAATTTGCTGGATGGTTTTTTAAGACTTGAGGAACCGTTTCATCTCTTTTTGCTCGTATCAAAAGATAATAAGGAGACATTCCGTCATTATACAGAGGATAAGAGGATGGAACTTTTGGAGACAGAAGTGGTATCTGCCAATATTCCGGGGCGGATTCTGTGGAACTTTTTCTGTCAGAACCGTTTTCTCAGAAAAAGAGGCATCCGCAAATGTTTTGTGCCGGTATACTGCCGTCCGCTGTTTAATGGCGGCGTTGCCTATGTCAATGTAATCCATGATCTGCAGGCGGCGCATCACCCCGAATACCACCCGCTTCACGAAATTGCCTACTCCAGACTGTGCTGGTGGCTGGACGCGCATCTGTCCAGACATCTTGTGGCGATTTCCGACTGGGTGCGGGATGACATCCGGGAAAAATATCATGTGAGGCGGGATAAAATTACAACGATCTACGATCCAATTACGGTGGTAAAAGAGGAGATGGTCACTTTTGACTGCCTTGCGGAAAAGTATCATGTGGAGGAGAAGGGATTTTACTATACGGTTGCGCAGCTGATTCCGCACAAAAATCTGGATACACTGATTACCGTTATGGAGCGCATTAAAAGCACGGGGACGGATCTGCCGTGCAGACTGCTGATTTCCGGGGTCAACGGGGAGAGCAGGGACAGGCTGGAAAGACAGATACGTGACAGAGGTCTGGAGCGGGAGGTAACGCTCACGGGATTCGTGGAGAATGCCGAGAGAAACGCGCTGTACCGCTACTGCAGGGCGTTCCTCTTTCCCAGTGTGTTTGAGGGCTTTGGCATGCCGACGGTCGAGGCAATGCTTTTCGGTACGGTAGTGATTGCCACGGACAGGACGTGTATCCCGGAGGTGACCCAGGGAAAGGCAAACTATGTGAAAGACCCTTATAATGTGGAAGAATGGATCAGGGTGATGCAAAACCCGGTTGACAAAATAGCGGAGGTGGATTTTAGTCAGTACGACCAGATGAAACTGAGCAGGAAATATTTTGATCTTTTGCAGAAATATCTTGCATAAAAAAACTGTTATGCCAAAGCGGCAGAGGCGGGAGCAGGATCGGTCGAAAGAAGGGTGGGAACAGTACGGCATATGACACTGGCAGTAATTTTAGTAAACTATAACGGAAAACAGTATAACGATGCTTGCATTGATTCCATACTGGCAAACAGCGGCATGGAAGAAGGGAAGATCATCGTGGTGGACAATGCGTCGCAGGACGATTCCATGCGCCTGCTGGAGGAACGATATGGAGGAGAAGAGCGGCTGGAGCTGATACGGCTGGATGATAATTACGGTTTTTCATATGCAAATAATGTGGGGATTGACAGGGCGCGCAGACAGGGTGCGGATTATGTACTGCTTTTGAATAACGATACCGAGATTATGCCGGATATGCTGCGCCGATTGTGGGAGTGTGCGAAAAGACATCCGGGCAGTATGATTGCGCCGAAGATCTATTACAGCAGTGACAGAGAGCGGATCTGGTCTGCCGGGGGAAGCTTTTCGAAAGTCATAAAAAAGGCGAAACACGTTGGTCTGAATGAAACGGATCGGGGACAGTATGACCTGGAGCGGGAAACCGGCTTTGCCACAGGATGCTGCCTGTGGATTCCAATGAGTGTGATTGAGCGGGCCGGTACACTGGACGAGCGTTTTTTTCTTTACTATGAGGACACCGAGTACAGCTTCCGCCTGCATAAGCTGGGGATTTCTATTTATTACTGCCCGGAAGCTGTGATGTATCACAAAGTCGGGGCCAGTACCAGAGGGGCGGACAGTCCGCTCTGCGCCTATTATATCGCCAGGAACTGGCTTTTGTGCAGCAGGCTGCATCTGGGGTGGCGGTATCCGCTGTTTTTGGCCTATTATGCACTGAACCGGACAGTGTGCTGCCTGCTGTGGCTGGTGCGTGGAAAAGGACAGCTTGTGCGGGCAACCTTAAGAGGGGTCGGGGATTATCGGAAGAGCTGCTTTGGAAAAGCGGAGTATTATTGAAGCATTTGCATTGAAAAAGGGAGTATGCTATGATGGGAACGGTCAGCTTGCCTGTTTTAATTGATGCCTGACCGTTATTTCGGAATGATTGAAGAGGTATGAAAATGGTACGGGGATTTTTGGCGGCAGGAAATATGAATATAGAATGTCTCGGTGAAACCGTAGATCTCGGGCACTGCAGGCAGTATAATCACCTTCTCAATAAGTTTCCGAAAGATCAGGTTTTTTTAGACGAGGAGGCACAGATCAGCTTTTTGGATGGATATATCTATAATAAAGAGAAGCTGGCGGCAGGAGGTACCAAGGATTGGCAGCATGCCTTTGCCGGGGCTATGCGGGCGGATGCAGGCGGATGCCTGCGGGCATTGAGAGGCGGATTTTGTGGATATATCTATAATAAGAAGGATTCTGTTCTTACTGCGTATACAGATCATATTGCCACAAAAGCCCTGTATTACTATGCGGACGGAGACAGATGGATAGTGTCAAGCCACATTCCATATATGACTACTGTTTTGAAAAAAAACGGAATACCGTATCATTTTAATGAAACTGCAGCAAAATATATGTTGACATACGGCTATATGCTGGACGGCAGTACATTTGTAAAGGAGATCCATCGTCTGCTGCCGGGGCAGCTGGTGCGCATCGGGAATGGACAACAGAAGGTTGAAAGATATTATCTGATTTCGAATAAGGAAGTACAGATGTCTGAGAGGGAAGCTGTCGAGAGGATTGACAGCGCATTCAGGGAAGCTGTTCGGAGAGAGTTTGATAAGGACAGAGAATATGGACGCAGTCATCTGGTAGATTTGAGTGGCGGTCTGGACAGCAGGATGGTTTCCTGGGTGGCACATGATATGGGATATACGGATCAATTAAATGTCACTTATTGCCGGGCAGACTATCTTGATTATAAGATATCTCAGCAGATAGCCATTTATCTGGGGCATGAGTATCTTTTTAAGGCATTGGATGATGCGAAGTGGCTATATGATATTGATGACATTGTCTCTAAAAATAATGGGGCGGCGCTTTATACCGGTATTACGGGGGGCAGCAGACTGCTTGGGGCGCTTAATACGAATCAATATGGACTTGAGCATACAGGTATGATAGGGGATATTACGCTGTCGACCTTTTATCATAACAGGGAATTGAATTTTGGGAAACCGCGCCTGGGATTAAATCAGTACTCTAACAGACTCTCCTATGCGGTTGACAGTCAGATTATGGAAGAGTATCCTTGTCAAGAAATGTTCGCTATTTATACAAGAGGAATGATGGGAGCTATGTCCTCCTATATTATCCGGCAGCACTATGTAGAAGCGGCATCTCCTTTTACAGATGTGGATTTTCTGGAAGTTAATTATTCGATCCCTTTTGAATACAGAGACAAGCATCACATTTATTTGAAATGGATGGAACAAAAATATCCAAAGGCAACTTCCTTTGGCTGGGAGAAATGGGGAGGCATTAAGCCCCGGGAAAATCTTATTTTTTTTAGGAAAGTGAAGACAACGCAGAGGCTTCTGTGGCAGGTATCTTGTAGAGCTTTGAAGCTGCCGGATCGAGACAACATGAATCCGTTGGATTACTGGTATCATGGAAATCCAGGAATACAGGAGTACTACAGAGAATACTATTTGCAGAACAGGGATAGGAGTGAGATTGGCGGGGAACTTGGAAAGGATATTTCTTTGATGTTTGAAGAAGGAACAGTGGAGGAAAAAAGTATGGCGCTTACTGTGCTCGGAGCGGTAAAGCTATATTTTTAAGGAGTGAGGGATTTGAAAAAAAAGCTGATTTTATTGTTGGACGGGTATCCGTTTGAGACAGGAGAATATTCCTTTATCCGTACCGAGCTGGAAAAACTGGTGGAGCGCTTTGAGATATGCATTCTGTCGGTATCTCCTTCAACAGAGCAGAAAATGATAACAGATGAGCGGATTTCGGTCTATCATTGTGTGAGGACTTTCGGAATCGGGGAAAAGCTGGAAGCGGTTGTGAAGTTTCTCTCTTCTGGGTGTGGGCGAAGAGAAATTAAGAGGATTATAAAGACCGGGGAAGATATTTTTGGCCGTTTGTATGATTCGATTGCATACTACAGCATGGCAGATCAGCTGCGCAAATATGCAAAAAAAAATGAGATTGCCGTTGGTGGTGCGTTGATTTATTCCTATTGGTTTAATCCCAGCTGTCTGGCATTTCTTATGGACAGGAAATCTGATCCGAGCAGAAAAGTGATTTCCAGAATACACGGATATGACTTGTATCATGAGAGGAATCCACATAACAGACAGCCATTCCGGGAATACATGGATGAGACGGTAGACAGAATCTTTTTTGTTGCGGAGGCGGGTCTGGAATATTATCTGGCGCATTGGGGTAGCAGAGAGCTGGTGGGAGAAAAATATATCATGGCGCCGATTGGAACGGCGGATAATGGTTGTGTCCGAAAGGAACTGCTCCATGTGGGGCGGGAAACTTTTCATTTTGTGAGCTGCTCCCATATAATTCCGTTAAAAAGGGTGCCGCTATTGATTGAAGGTTTTGCCCGGGTTAAGGATATCAAGATTCGGTGGACACATTTCGGAACAGGCAGCCACCATGAGGAAACTGCGAAATATGCGGAGGAACTTTTGGGAGACAAAGAAAATATTTCTTATGAAATGGCAGGGTTTGTGGCTGTAGAAGAGATTATGCAGTTTTATGCCAATAATTGTGTGGACTGTTTTTTGACAACGTCGTCCACGGAAGGCAGTCCGGTTTCTGTGCAGGAAGCGATGTCGTTTGGCATTCCGATCATCGCTACAGCGGTGGGAGAGATCCCCAATATGATAGATGGTAATGGTATTCTGCTGCCGGAAAATCCGCAGGCGCAGGATGTCGGTGCGGCGATCACCCGGTTCTGTCAGATGACGGACGAAGAGATGGCGAAAATGCGTGAAAGATCAAGACAGATGTGGGAACAAAAATACAACGCAGATGAAAATGCAGAGAAATTTGTAAAAATGCTGGCGGAAATCAGTTAAAGTAAGACAGGAAAGATACATTATGAAAAAAGGATATTACATTCATTTTCAAGGAAGAGAGTCTATCGGTGTCAGCAAGAAAATTGACATGCAGATAAAAGAATTTTCCAAACATTATAACATGAGTGAGCTTGAAATTAAGGCAGTGGACAGAACGCTCTTACAGAGGATTTTCGGTTTGTTTCCGACAGCGTCCATTGCCAGAGACTATGACGAAGCTTTGAAAAAGTTGGAAAACCCTGATTTTATATATGTGCGCCGCGCGGTTGCGGACAGAGCGTATGTTTCGTTTTGGAAAAAAGTGAAAGAGAAATATCCGGCGTGTAAAATTATCATAGAAATTTTCACATATCCTTACGATAAGGATGACTTTGCCAAGTGGAATGCATGGCCGTTTTATATCAAGGAATTGTTATACCGCGGAAGACTAAAAAAATATATAGATCGGTTTGTGACTTACACGAGCGATAAAGAGATCTTCGGCGTACCTGCACTGTGTACCTTTAACGGCATACAGGTGGAGGATGTAGAGTTGGTAGGAGGAGCATATCAGGAAAAGGAAATGACACTGATCGGTGTGGCATACATGCAGAGACACCATGGTTATGAGCGTATCATTGAAGGCATGAGAGAGTATGATCAGAGCGGCACATATAGGGTGAAGCTCCGGCTTGTCGGGGACGGACCGGAGAAAGCCGGTTATCAGGAACTTGTAGAAAAATACCATTTGCAGGATTATGTCGTCTTTTATTCCAATAAGTCGGGAAAAGAATTGGACAAACTGTATGATCAGAGTGATATTGCACTGGGGTCTTTCGGTATGTATAAACTGGGTCTTTATACGCTGGGAGCTTTAAAGACAAGAGAATATCTGGCGAAGGGAATTCCGTTTATCACCGGATGCCCGGTAGATGTGTTGGAGGAAACTTATCCTTATGTAAAAAATTTTCCTAATAATGCGCAGAGTGTGAATATCCGGGAAGTGATAACATTTTACGAAGGGCTGAAGAAGGAAAATGAGAATAAGCAGAAGCTGGCCTGGAAAATTCGTGAGTCGGCGGTTTCCCGGGTCAGTATGAAGTCGGTAATGCAGCCAATTATTGATTTTATTGAGGGTTGAAATCAAATAAGCTTTTTACAGGAAAGGAAAAAAACATGGTAAATGTGATCGGACTGGGGTACATTGGGCTGCCGACGGCGCTGATGCTGGCTTCCCACGGTGTGGAAGTAGTGGGAACCGACTATAACCAAAAGGTAGTAGATTCCCTGACAGCGGGTAAGATGACCTTTAAAGAAGACGGAATAGAGGAGCTGTTTCATGCCGCTTTGGAAGCGGGTATTTCTTTTACAACAGAATATCAGAAAACGGACACATACATTATTTCTGTTCCGACACCTTATGATAAGTTTAGTAAGAAAGTCGACCCAGTCTATGTGTCTGCCGCAGTGAAGAGTGTTCTGGAGGTGGCTCCCAAGGGAGCAATCATTGTGATCGAGTCAACCATATCGCCGGGCACGATTGACAAAAGCGTGCGGCCGGTGGTGGAGGAGTTCGGATATGAGGCGGGAAAGGATGTTCATCTGGTTCATGCGCCGGAGCGGATTATTCCCGGTAATATGGTGTATGAGCTTCTGCACAATAACAGGACAATCGGTGCAGATGACAAAGAAGTGGGAGAGAGGATAAAAGAACTGTATGCAGCCTTCTGTCAGGGGGAGATTGTAGTGACGGATATCCGCACAGCAGAGATGACAAAGGTTGTGGAGAATACTTTCAGAGCAGTGAATATTGCTTTTGCAAACGAACTGGCAAAGATATGCAGGCATGATGATATGGATGTTTATGAGATCATAAAAATCTGCAATATGCATCCCCGTGTAAATATTCTACAGCCGGGCCCGGGAGTGGGCGGACATTGCATTTCAGTGGATCCGTGGTTTCTGGTGGGTGACTATCCGTCACTGGCGAAAGTAATTGACGAATCTATGCGGACGAATGACGGCATGCCTGATTTTGTACTCGGACGAATCTACGAGATAATGCGGGAAAATGGACTAAAGGATATATCCAGAGTTGGTTTATATGGTATGACATATAAAGAGAATGTGGATGACGTGAGAGAGTCGCCTACTTTACAGTTACTGGAGAGTCAGGCGAGACATCTGGCTGCCGGCCTGAAAGTTTACGATCCTTTTATCGAAGAGGACCTGGTGGATAATCAGTACCACAGCTTAGAGGGGTTTTTGTCAGATGTGGATATGGTTGTGATTATGGTGAAACATGTGCAGATCAAAGATAACATGCAGAAACTGGCAGGAAAAATAGTGTTGGACTGTCAGAACATAATTGATTTACCAAATGTATACCACATTTAAAAAGGTGGCAGATGATGAAAAAAATCATGCTTGTTTTTGGCACCAGGCCGGAAGCGATAAAGATGTGCCCTCTGATAAGGGAGCTGAAGAAAAGAACGACGCTTGAGACGGTGGTATGCGTGACGGGCCAGCACAGACAAATGCTGGATCAGGTACTGCAGGCTTTTGAGGTGCTGCCCGATTTTGATCTTGCTATTATGAAGGAGAATCAGACGCTTTTTGACGTGACGACAAATATATTAAATGAGATAAAAGCGGTTCTGGAAACGGCGAGGCCAGATGTAGTGCTTGTTCACGGTGATACATCAACGACATTTGTCACGGCTCTTGCCTGTTTTTATAAGCAGATTCCAGTCGGTCATGTGGAGGCCGGACTGCGGACCTATAATCTATACTCACCTTACCCGGAGGAGTTTAACCGCGAGGCGGTATCCATTATCGCACAGTATCATTTTGCACCGACTGCACAGGCTGCGCAGAACCTTCTGGGAGAGGGAAAGGATAAGGGCAGAATCTGGGTTACAGGAAACACAGCGATTGACGCGATGACATTGACGGTTAAAAAAGAGTATTTCCACCCAGAGCTGGACTGGGCGGCGGATTCTCGTCTGATTCTGATTACAGCCCACAGACGGGAAAATCTGGGAGAGCCGATGTATCACATGTTCCGGGCCATACGGCGGGTGATGGAAGAACATACGGATGTAAAGGCAATCTATCCTATTCATATG
>OFGL01001570.1_pt1 | contig 12833 bp, 15 predicted proteins | sample 1521801 | NCBI WGS metagenome assembly OFGL01 (sample SAMEA3504085, study PRJEB24116) | mouse gut metagenome | biome: mouse gut; feature: mouse-associated habitat; material: faeces | place: Denmark | collected 2011 | reverse complement strand
GAGGAGGAGTTTGAGTCCATGCTGGCGCTCAGCAAGACGTAATCCCACAACTGCAACAGGCCAAGATGGCATAGAGGGGGTATCCGCTGGGATACCCCCTCTTTTTGTTTTATGGAGGTTACTATGGACTTATATAATATGCTGTAGTCGGGCGAAGGGATCGAGCACCAGGACAACTATCTTCTTGACTTGGACTCCGAGTTCCGATTCAAGTGCCGCCGGTGCGGGAAATGCTGCATCCATCAGGAAACGATTATTTTCAATGCCCGGGATATCTTCAATATCGCCCAAAAGAAGGGCATGGCGATGCGAGAGGTAGTGGATGCCTATACCGAGACCTATATCAGCCGTAACTCCTGTATCCCCATTGTTCACTTGCTTTCCAATGGACCCAAGGGTGCCTGCCCGCTGCTGTCTGCAGATGGCCGGTGCAGTGTCCATGACTGCAAGCCCACTGTCTGTGCGCTGTTCCCGCTGGGAAGGGTCGCAATCAACAGAACGGATGACCAGGCACCTGGAGAGGGCGAAATGCCGACGATCAAGTATATTCTCAATGACCACAGCTGCGGTTCGGCCAAAAAGGTCAATACTGTCCGCAGTTGGCTGGCCAAGTTCGGGATTCCGGAGCAGGATGAATTTTATCTGCTCTGGAATAAGGTGCGCATGAGCCTTACTCCGGCGGTTATGAAGCTTGAGGAAGAAAAAGTGTCCGAGCCTGTTCTTGAAATGCTTTGGGGCGTAATCTATGAGACACTCTATCTCCATTACGATACCAGCCAGGAGTTTATGCCCCAGTTCCAGGTTGTAGCAGACAAGTTGCTGAACCTGAGTAAGAAGATCATGAAGGCGGAGCCGTCCACCGGGTCAGCCTCTTTTGATAGAAATGGAGAGTAAAATGGAAAATCAAATTAAAGTGGTCACCTTTGTGGGGGACCAGCGTGGTAAATATGAGGATCTTTACTACTGCAAAAACACAGAGCAGGTGTATATCCGGCAAGTGTATAGCAATAGTCATGTGCGTTGGCTCACGGCTAGTAAGTGGACTGGTGGTTATGAAGCTGATTGTCATATGAAGAGCGGGCTCATAATTCAAGTAGCCGATAAAGCTGGCAATATCCTTTTTGAGGAGGAATTGTCAGACGCAGAGGATGTCACCGGCACATGGGCTCAAAAAAATGGCCCGTTTAGTTGGGAGGCTATTACCGGCTTTGCAAAAGAATACAAGGAAAAGTTTGGGCTCAGCACCTATGAGGAGTGGAAAGCATGGCTGATGGCCGATGCAAAACCCTGTGGGTTTGAAGGGTATTCCGACAACTGGCTGTTCGCAATGTCTACGCATGGGGCATACAAGAAAATATCTCAGTTGCATTTTCTTGGTATTACTGCATATGCCATGGTTCAGGAGGAAAAGCATAACGTCTGCGGTAAAAGCTGGTTGTGCTATGAGATTAAAGATGCCGACCTGGATTCTACACTCGCCATCTGCGGTTACAAATTGCAGTGTGCTGGCTAATAAAATGTCCCAAAGGGGGTGAAACATAGGAAATGGAAAATCAAAATGACAATCGGGATCAGATTATCCGCAAAGATGCCAGAAATTGCTTCGTGGAGGTTAAAAATGACTGTTTCCACTTGGACAAGGTCCACCTGCAGTTTGTGGCCTACGACAAATCCCGACCGGCCGGGCAGCGGTACACCAGCAATATCCATATCTACATTGATATACCGCAGTTTCTGGCTCTGGCGCAGGAGGCTGCTAACGGCAGCCTTCATATGCGGATGCAGCAGCACAAAAATGAGCACAAATCAGACCCGCTCTATGAACATCTGGGCGGCACCTCGGCCAAGCGGCTGGCCCATTACGGCAAGGCCCGAGCAGATGGAAAGAGTTTGTCTCGGGTGGTCAAGCTGACTGTGGCGGAAAAGTCGGATTATTTCTTTACTGCTGATAGTGGTCCGGGAGAAGAAAACCAGACCGGGCTGATTGTCCCCAAATATGGGAAAAACCCAGAGCAGCATGTATCCGTTATACTCACTTGGCGACAGCTTAACGAGTTGCTGTTTACGACGGTGGCTCATTACAACGCATGGTTGTCAGCCAGATACACTGCTGATTGGGCAAAAATACATGCGCCCCGTTTCGATGAAAAAGAGCGGAAAGGAAGGCAGAACAACCTCGACACTGCACCAGCACCGCAAGCTTCGGCACGCCAACCTGGCGCTACGCAGTCTCCGGCTTTACCAGCGCAAACCGGTTTTGGCAGCAATTTTGGCAGTGTTTATGCCGATGTAGATGGCAGGAATAATGCCGATGACAGGCAGATGTTTTAGTGCTATACTGATATTGTCCATCCTTGTGCAAGCGGCTGGCCTAACAGGCCGGAAAAGAATCTTGACAAGGAGTGGATCACAATGAAATTTTGCCCCTACTGCGGCGTTTCCCTCACGGGAATCGCCGCTTCTTTCTGCCCTGAGTGCGGGAAAGCATTGCCCATCAAAAAGGCAAACGGTACCCGCCGACAGAAGAAGCGCCCCCCTCAGAAGAAGTCCAGACAAGAGTCCCAGCCAAAACCGAAACCAACCGACCCGATGGATGTAAATTATGACGGCTACTACGATGACATAAAACCTGTTGATGCCGGAGTTCGTGGAGAGGGTGTGGACCCAGAACTTGTCAAACGGATTGCGCTGATTATTCTAGGTGCCATTGTGGTTATTACATTGTCAATCATCTTAATGATGCTGTTGTAATTTTGCTGATTGGAGCGTGTAATGTAGGCAAATAAGCAAATTGAGGTGATAGCTATGATGTATCTCTCTAGAGGAGAGCTGACACAGTCCGCCAAGACTGGGCTTGATTATGTATCCCGTTGCGGCTGCGTCTATGCACTGGGGCCGGAGCTGGCTGGACTCTGGAAAAAGGCTAGATTCAGACCACAACCAGTTCCGCAGGACAGGGAATTGGCAATCAAGCGCATGGAGAGCAACGGCTTGGTCGTTACTACTGAGGAAAAGGGTACGCTGGCTGCCTACCGGCTTTTGACCAGTTGCATCATTTGTCCCAACAACAGGAGATGGACAGACTGCTTACTCTCCAGACCTGCCCGGCGTACCTGGGAATGGCTCAACGAGGCAGGTCTGCGGCTAACGGCCAGTGAGCTGATTCGACTGGAGGAACGCCGGGTGCAGCCCACTCCTGCGCTCTTGGGTGAGGATGGCAGGCAGAGGCTGACAGAGATGATCTATTTCGCAGAAACAATTCCAGACGGCATCCTGGAGACACTGATGGAACGTTCGCCTGCCCGCGACGCTGTAGTAACAAATCTGTTAGGTCTTCTGCGTACCCGCCGTCTGTTATTAATTTGAGGGAGGTGCCCATGAAACACGCTCAAATTCCCACGCCCCTGCAAATGCAGATTTTAATACGATTGGCACTGGCTGTGTGCTCATTGATTGTGGGTAATGTATTTCTGGTTCTTTTTAATGTGTCAATTGCCATGCCCTGCTTCCTCCTCGCTTTGCTGTCTGCTGTCAGTGGAGGACATTTCTACCATCTGACCTCATGTGGTCACTATTTGATCCTTACAGGCACTGTGCTGAACGTGGAGCGCACTACCGTCCTGCGTCACCCCAAGGCTGTGCTGATGGAGGTTGAAGGGATTGCCCTTCGAGTCGTACTACGAAACCGTCACAAGTCCGTTGTGGAGGGTAGTCGGCTCTCCTTCTATGTGCAGGACAATACCCCTATCTACGAATGGGGAGAGATGCATCTACTTAGCTCCTATCTGGCGGTGGAGGATGGAACTTCCAGCAAATCCGCATAACACGCGCTCCGATGGATTCTCAACACGCAACGGGCACAAAACCTAGGTAACTATGATGAATAGCATATTGACCTCAGCGGATTATCATGCTATAATTAAAACAATAGTTACCGTGTTTTCTCTTAGAAAACAAAGTTACCGTGTTACAGAGTGTCAAATGGCGCTATTGCGCTATTTGACACTTTTTTTGTTTTCTTTCCGTAAATGCGGATTGAAATAAACTAATTTGCAGCAGGAAATAACCTGCAGAAAGGAGAATTTGGCTGTGTTGAAAATGATGATCACAGATGCTGTTGTATCTAAAGGGTATAACGGCGACCCCGCCATCCGCTATTTCGATGTTGAGGGTGGCGGACAGATTGCCAGCTTCCGAATTGGCAAGCGGCTCTACGACAGCAAGGCGCCAGACAACCACCGCTGGTTGAACTTTAACGTCAAAGCATCCAAGAACATGTGCGAGCGTATCAAGCGTATGAAACTCAAGGAGGGCTCGTATATTAACATCGGTGCCCGCTATGACGAGGAGACCTGGAAGGTCAAAGGCACCGATGAGACCCGGACAAGTGTGGTCTTGTATCTGGACGAGATTGAGTATGCTGGAGGTGGTAACGGCCAGAAGATTAGCCAGACCAGCTCCGATAGCACTGCGCCCCAAGGCAATGGCGCACCTGCTCCGCAGATAGGCGAATCCACATCTCAGTCCCAGCAACAGGGCTATTCACAAAACCAGCAGATACCCCAGGGTCAGCCGGAGCCGGCCTTCGATACGATGCCCAGCGGTTTTACTGGGTATGAGGCCTTCGGCGATTCGGGAAATCCCTTCTTTTAATCAGCATCCTATAATAGAGGAGAAATGAATACCAGGCGTAAAAGGCGCACAGTCCGTGAAAACACATCTACGGACTGTGCGCCTTTTTTCGGTTAAGGGGGGATGTGTTTGCGAAACCAGGCATTTCAAGTGAGAGCCAGCACACAGAAACGGAAGAAACTGGAAGTCGTACTAAAACGGCTGGCCGGAGACCGTCTGACGTCTCAACACCGACAGTTGATATGTCAAGCGGTAAGTTGTCGTGAGCAATACAGTTTTCGTCTGTGTCAGGAGCCAGGAGGACTTCTTGACATCATTACTCACAGAAGTGAGGCTATTGTTTACCGTATTTTTGGTGATATAGAGGACAATGGTAGTGCTCCATCCGCCATTTTAATCAGAGCCCCCAACCAAGGAGGAATGTCTAACACAATTTATATCTATCTACCAATATTAAGGGAGGAAAAAAGGGATGAGACCCAATCAGAAGAAACATCTGCTCAATGACATAATTATAGTGATTATGCTGCTTGCAGCCCTGCTTACCATTATCCGGCTCTGGCCGCTTTTGCTGCTGCTACTGATTGGTCTGATCGCCTATGCGCTTTGGGTACTTTTCCAGACGGCCCGACAGCCAGCTAAAGACAAACCTGAACCCCTGCTCATGCTGCCTGCGCCAGTGTCGGAACGTTCGATAATGACTTCCGCATTTGGTCTATTGCAACACCGCATCTCAGAACAAGTAAATCTACAATACCCGAATGCTCGATGGGTGTGGAGCGTTTCTGACGCTTTCAATAGATTCACCGAAGGACAAGCTTTGAGCATATTGCTGAATGGTGCTGGCGGATATCGAAAAGCTACAGTGCAAATCAGGAATATGCAATTTGCAGGATTGGTTTATCACACCATACCAGACGCTAGTTCCCAAGGTGAACAGACAAAGGGCCACCCTTCCAGCCCCAAAGAGCCACCCGTAGAATCGGAGATGGTGGACTATGGGCTTTTGTCCTTTGAATGGGTAGAAGCCAACATGCAGCATCTGAATGAGCTGAGCAATGAGACGGTTGCCGTAGGTCTGGACGAGTTCTGCATCTCTGCGGAAGAATTGCCCCACGGAGACAGCTGGCCAACGGTATGTGCTGAACTGGTTCGCAATGGATTTGAAGCAGCAGAACCGATGGCTGACGGGATTCATGTCAAAATCAAAATAGCAGAATAGGAGCGTGATTTACCAATGAGTTCAAAACTGTTCGTATTTGACCGAACTCTGCCTGCGCCTTTTGATAAGGGCGGGAAGAAAGTCAAGGTGTCATCTACCTATGGGGATGGCACAGAGGCGACGCTGAGCAACACTGTTGTGAAAGCTGTGCTGGCGTACTGTACCTGCAAGGATGGATCTAAGCCTGGTGCCGTGGGTACCTGCAGCAGCAAGGGTGTTGCCGAGTACAAGTCGGCCTCCGGTGCGGATGCCTATCACCTGGCGGTCTATGACCCTAGGAACGGGACCGTGCTGGCCAGCAAGTATGACAGCAACACCGAGATGATGGAAACCTATTCCGTGGGGAAGCGCGGTCAAGATGGTGCCGCCATAGTGCTGGCCATGATCCCAGCCCTTGCAGCTGACAAGGAATTTGGAGATAACCTAGATGCCTTTATGTCGGAGTATCAGGGATCTTTTCCTGACATAAAAAAGGCCACTGAATTATTGGCAATCCTCTGTGACAACGCCTATCGCCGGGTGAACGATAAAACCTGCTCCGCGCATCTGCAGGTCAATATTGATAACTCGGGCAATGTGATGCGGGTCTCTCAGACCCATCTGGACTCCGGCAGTTTCAGACCGGACAAAGTGCTGGCGGGTGAGTTTACCATCCTGGCCCACGTCGGAGAAACGGTTGTTCTGGAGCCCCAAAAGGCAGTTCCACATAGCGATTTTGTCGGCAAATATGCGCTGGACCCCAGCCGCAGCCTCACTGTCTATGAGGAGTCTCTAGTCCCCAACTTAGCGCCATGGTATGTCCTGCCGGAGGAGGTGGTCAGTATCTGTGCCCACGCCCAGAAGTCCACTGAAAAATCCTTGCCCATGCGCAATTTTCTGCTTCGTGGTCCGGCCGGAACTGGCAAGACCGAGGGAGCCAAGGCGATTGCCGCAGGCCTGCACCTGCCCTATGTGAAATACACCTGTTCGGCCAATACCGAGGTCTACGACTTCATCGGTCAGGTTTTCCCAGATACCAACGGCCCCTCCACCGGGGACGCAGATCTGGACCGGGAGCGGCAGGAACTAAAAGAGATGGGCGGCATCACCTTTGAGAATGTCAAAAAGCTGATGGACCTGCCCGGCCTGGATGATATGGACTATGACCCGGAGGGCACCTATAAGTTGCTCACTGGCCACGCCAAAGCTGGTGCGACCTCGCAGGACTGCATGGCGGAGGTAATGGGCCGGGTGACGGACAAGATCCAGAAGCTGTGTTCGGTCAAACCTGAGACGGCAAATGCCGGACAGACCTACACCTATATGGAAACGGACTTTATCCGAGCCCTGAAGTATGGCTACCTGGTGGAAATCCAGGAGCCGACCACGATCATGCAGCCCGGTGTGCTGGTGGGCCTGAACTCCCTGCTGGAGCAGAACGGCACTATTACACTGCCTACCGGCGAGGTCATCCGGCGGCACCCTGATGCTGTGGTAGTCGTGACCACCAATGTCAGCTATGAGGGGTGCCGGGGTATGAACCAGTCGGTATTGGACCGCATGAACCTGACGCAAGACATTGAACTTCCCGCGCCGGAGATCATGGCCCAGCGTGCTATGAGCGTCACCGGCTGCGAGGATGACTTCATGGTTTCAAAAATGGTGCAGGTAGTCAACGATATGGCTGACTTCTGCCGCAAAAACGGCATCTCCGATGGCAGCTGCGGAATGCGCAGCCTGATCGACTGGATTATGAGCACTGAGATCACTGGCGACCCCCACATCTCGGCCATGTATACCATCATCAGCAAAGCCACCGCAGACGAGGAGGACCGGGCCGCCATCGTCACCTCTGTTTTGGAGCCCATTTTCGCGCCTAAGCGGAAAAAGGCGGTTTGAACGGTATCGCTATTAAAAATAGAAGGGAGGTTCTTTACTCTTGGCAAGAGTGAACCATAAAAAAATCAAGCAGCTTATCGCGCAAAAGCAGAAGACCATCACTGACCGACAGTTTTTTGCGTCTCGGGCCCTGGCCGCCTACTTTGAGGATATTGCCGCCGCCCAGACCAGGCGTTACGGCTACCGGCGGCGAGTCAGGGTGAGTATCGTGTGGAAACCAAAGGAAGCCGGCGCTGCCCGTACGAACAACGGCCTGATTTGGATCAACGCCGGCCATTCCAGCGTGACCATGCACAAGACGCGGCAGGCCCGGTATGAGCAAGTCTGTGGATTGTTCGCGCACGAGATGGGGCATGTTCTCTATACTGACTTTCTTACTTCCCAGACCTACCACAGGTTTCAGGAAACGGGAACGTGGTATCCTGAGCCGCCGCCGCTGCGCAATACCAGCGACCGGTGTGCAGAGCAGGAATATCTTGAACTGCTTCAGTCTGACCCGCAGTGCAAGAACGTGCTGGGCCGTGTCAGTCACGAGATACTCAATGTTCTGGAGGACGGTTATATCGAGCAGCGGATGATTACAGACTACCCTGGTATCTTGGGAGCAAACCTGGAGATCATGCGAAAAAGCGACTTTGACCAGATGCCCACCGTAACCCAGATGGTGGAGCAGGAGGAGGATGGCGGCCATATCTGGATGACGATTCTTCACTGTATCCTCTTCTATATGCTATGGGGACAGATTAAGTATGGGGAAACACCTCTCACGGACGAACGGATCCAGACGGTCTTTTCCCTGCTGGGCGACCTGGATACTGCCCTGATTAGCCAAGATTTTCGTGACAGATGCCGTACCGCCAATATAATCCTGATCCGATGCTGGCCTTATATCAAGGACTTTGTGGATTATTGTAAGGATATGGCAGAAAAGGCGTCGGAAGACGGCGGTGAGGGTGATGCCGGCGGTGCGGCCCGACAACTGCTTTCGTCCCTGACCAGCGGCAGTACGGAAGGCTCTGGCGAAACGGGGCCTGTCACTGGCGCTATGCCCTCTGGTGCTGAAGGATCACCGACGGCAGGGGCGCGTGCGGCCACCGCACAGCTGGCAGCCGATACAGCTCAGGAGGAAGAATCCGAATCTGGAGCTGCGGCCGATGACGGCGAAGGGAAAGACGAACCAGCGGAGGTACAGGAAACTGCTGCCACTGCTGCTGATTCTGAAGGAGAAGGAACGCCGATTGAAGGGCAGTCCCCGCCAGGATCATGCCAACCCGTATCCGAACAGGAGACTGGGCGTATCCCGTTGACCGACACCAGTACGCTCTATACACCAGAAGGAGGCGCGGTGGAACAGGATGATGACTACAGGGGGACCGGATATACCGGGGCAGCCTCTGATATTCAGCGTATCCTGGAGAAAATTGCTGAGGGCAGTGTCTGCCAGGAGCTGGAACGGCAGCGCACCAAGGAATTGACTGAACTGGCCCAGAGCATTTCTTATGGCAATATCCATGATGGCGTCAATATGACAGCGGTACGGCTATGATCCCTGCCGCTTTGACCTCTCCCGGATCCCAACTTGGGAGGGCTTTGTCCAAGCCATGAATTACTGCATGATGAAGCAGTTCTGCGCATTGGAGAAAGGCGGCCGTATGGCGGTACTGGTGGGCGACATCAAGAAGAAGGGACGCCTTTTGAGTATGCTCTTTGAACTGACCAAGCCCGGTACACTGGAGAATATCGTTATCAAAACCCAGCACAACTGCGTCTCCGACCGCCGCAGCTACAGTGGCAGATTTATCCCCATTGTCCATGAGTATGTGCTGCTTTTGCGGAAGGATAGGCCGCTCACCTACCCGTTGCTGATGACCTACCGGCTGCAAGGCGATATACGGGATATGCCTGGAGCCACATGGCGGGATATTATTGCTGATGCCATGGAGTCGTTCCATACCCCCGTTGCCTTGGAGCAGATCTATGAGGCGGTGGGCAGCTATAAGCGTGCCCAGCAACAGCAACACTGGAAAGACAAAGTTCGCCAGACTCTGCAGCATCATCCAAACACCTTTTACAGCACGGGCCGAGGCGTTTGGGGATTAAAACAGTGCGCCGCCTTATGCTAGACAACATAGCGCGAATAATATTATAAAGAGGACAAGCCCCAAGGGTTCAGGCCCTGTTCCAGTTTGTCGAAAAAGCGGCCTGCCTGGTAATTGCCAGGCGGGCCGCAGCATATTGTAGAGGAAAATATACTGTAATGCCGTAAAACCTCGTCCACGGCTTCCGGGTCGCCGATAGTCGCCTGACCAATTGTTTCATCCAGTATGAGTTTAGAATTCCCAATGTAAAAGTATCTCCACTTCTTTCTGCAACATCTGTAAAGCACTGTGGATATGATGCCACACTGTACTCCGGCATCTTCCGTACATTTCCCCGATTTCCTGCTGTGCATAACGAACGAAAAAGTAAAGGAAGATTCTCGACATAAGTTACTTTTCCCGGACAGTTGATATACCTTTTGATTTATCTCCATTCAGCCATTGCCATTGCTCAGATAGTTCTATTTTTCCATTATCTAAAACGCGGGGTACACTATGGCATTTTCCAATCCTTATATCATTGTTTTGATTTATGTGCTGATAGTAAAAGTCTAATTCTCCATTTAGCCCAACTAATCCAATCATTGTGCCCTTTTTGATTTCTCCACCATAATATTCTGCCCATAAAATGTTTCCGCTTTGGTGATATGCAAATAGTGTCTGATTATCAACTTCCCCATTTTCCGTGTTTGTGACAGGAACAAAAAATTTTCCCTCATAACATATTCTTGTGCTACTAACCGTTAATAGTTTTTCCATTATTCCATACACCAAAGTAAAACCATTGCCGGTTGATATTTCATTATGCGATATAGTCTTATATCCTTTGTGTTCATAAAAGCAGGTAGCACAAAGTGAAGCGTCCAGTATAGCTAAATTATGCTTGATCGATATTTCTTTTTCAAGACATTGCATAATCTGACTTCCATATCCATTCTTCTGAAAATTAGGAAGTACAAACAGTCTTGAAATGTGGTTTCCCGAAAAAGTTCCAGTTCCTATCAAGCAGTTATCTGAAACTAATACTCGTACATAGCCGCTGTCGATATCAGCGGCAATAGTTTCCTTTGAGTGAAGATTACTAAAAAACCCTACTATTTCATGCGGATAATATTGAGGATATATAGTTTGAATAGTGTCCTGCACTAATTGATAGACTTGTCCTAAATCTTCTCTTCTGGCTTTTAAATATTCCATAAAGTTGGCCTCCATTCTTTTTTCATTATGCTCTTGCAAACAGAAGCAAACAATAGTAAAATTGTTTGCAAGACAATTTGGAAAATACAGATTCATACAATGAATGGGAGGCGGTAATGCCATGCCGGTAAACTCTTTTGAAAACTATCCAATGAGTTGGAAGCCTGATTTAAGCAATACGAAACCGCCTCTTTACTTGGCATTAGTTAGGCAGTTGGAAGATGATATTAAAGCTGGGGCATTAAAACCGGGAACAAAATTACCGCCGCAAAGGGAACTGGCAGACTATTTGGATATAAATTTAAGCACTGTTTCCAGAGCTTTTAAAATATGTGAACAAAAGGGACTTTTATCTGCTTCTGTCGGAAATGGCACTTATATTTCATCGGATGTTACATCTGACAAAGTATTTATTTGCGGACAAGAAAACCCGCCATTTATTGAAATGGGTGCGCTATACGCTCATGTAGAAGCAAATCGCAAGGTAAAACAGTATGCAGAGCGCCTATTAAAAAAGCCGGACGCATTGAAGCTCTTTTCGTATACGGAACCAGAGGGGACGGAAATACAACGCGCTGCAGGAGCAGCATGGTTTCACAAAATGGGACTGCATACGGATAGTCAGCATATTATTTTAGCAGCAGGCGGGCAAAATGCTTTGGCGGCTACGGTATTGGGAATATTAGATCAGGGAGAAAGGATTGGAACAGATTATGTAACATATCCCGGTATAAAAACGATTGCGCAAATGATAGGCGTGCAACTTGTTGCAATACAACATAAAGATTTTGAAATGACAGAAGAAGGAATATATTATGCAATCCAGAATGAAAACATAAAGGCTATTTATGTGATCCCAGATTTTCATAATCCTACAAGCCACATCATGTCTTTAGAAACAAGAAAAATGATTGCACAAATAGCTCAAGAAAAAAATATGCTCATAATTGAAGATGCGATCAATAACTTACTGGAAGATAACCCTTTACCGCCGATTGCTTCCTTTGCTCCCGAACAAGTCATATGTTTAGCAAGTTTGTCCAAAACGATTGCACCGGGACTAAGGACTGCCTTTATTTATGCTCCAGAAAAATACCACTGTGAATTAGCAACTGCATTGTATAGTATGAATATATCAAATCCATCGTTACTTTCTACAATATCTGCGGATTTAATAATAAATGGCATTGCTGATGAGATTATTATGGAACGGAAAAAGGAAATATCAAACCGCAATCTCATTGTAAATGATATTTTAAACGGTTACCTAGTTGAAAGTAAACTTACTTGTCCAATCAGATATTTATTATTGCCCGATTACTTTACTGGAAAGAGTTTTGAAATTTGTGCTTTACAAGCAGGCGTACAAGTATTTGGTGCTGAAAGATTTACAGTAGGAAATAAACCTGCCGAAAAAGCTGCAAGAATTTCAGTCATAACTCCCTCAACAATCAACGACTTAACAGAGGGAGCACAGCGTCTAAAAAAAATATTATCATGAATGAGATTCCGCCGTAGCCAGCATTGTGGTAATGTGTATAACTGGCTGTCTTATGAAACGGAGTTATCCATTTGTGGAACCCATTTGCTCCTTCAAGTGGCTATTCCAATATAGATAAGGTCCATTTTACGGTTTGATGTATTTGGAAAACCTTTTGGTTCAGCATTGACGCGGCCCCATAAAGATGATATAATCTAATCATACAGTATCAGTGCCGCAGGAGAAGCGCGCCTAGTTTTCCGTGTACCGAAGTGCCATTTGCATGTTTGCAGATGGCACTTTTTTGTTTTCCGGGCCAATTTCA
>OFGL01001565.1_pt1 | contig 12862 bp, 9 predicted proteins | sample 1521801 | NCBI WGS metagenome assembly OFGL01 (sample SAMEA3504085, study PRJEB24116) | mouse gut metagenome | biome: mouse gut; feature: mouse-associated habitat; material: faeces | place: Denmark | collected 2011 | reverse complement strand
AGACCAAAGACGGCATCAAGTCGGATACCGACGGTACCGAGTTCGGCGGCAGCGTCGAGTTGGGTTATGACTATAACCTGTCTAAAACCCTGTACCTGACCCCGAGTGTGGGTGCCTTCTATACTCAGCTCAATTACGGAGATGCGAGCGACAGCGCCGGTAAAACCGCTGAGTATGGTTTACTGCGCCAGTTGGAACTCGAAGCCGGGGTTAAACTGACGAAAGCGTTCGTAACGGACGAAGGCTATGCCAACGTTTATGTCAAACCGAGTGTTGTGCAAACCCTCAACGGCGGCGACGAAGTCAAAGTCAGCGGTCTGAGAGAAATCAACACTTTAGATGACCAGACGTTGGGCCGGATTGAACTCGGCGGCCGTTACGGCTTTACCGAACAGTTGTCGGCGTATGGCTGGGCCAACCACACCTTCGGCGACGACTACAAAGCCTCGACCTTCGGTCTCGGTTTAAGTTACAGTTGGTAGATCTTTCCAAGCATACAAAAAGAATACCCCCGGTTTTTGGGGGTGTTCTTTTTGTAAGAAGTTTAAGGTTTGCGGGAACGCATCATTTTATATATCTGATAAATATACCAGGGAAACAGGAAATATGATTTGACAAAGTGTCCGCCGTTTAGAAGCAAACGTCCGCTGCGGCTGTGGTTGAACGAATTCAGAAGCTGCTTTAGAAAATGGCGGAGATAGCCGCAATTGACGACCTGTTTCATATTTTCGTAAGTTTTCGGGTCGAGTTGGATATGGTTCCGGAAGATCTTTTTTTGTTTTTTGAGTTGATGCCGCAAACTGTTATAGCAAAAACGGTTTTTGAAAACCGGATAATTTTGGAAAAGGGCGGCAACATGCTTCAAATAGCGCGCTGCAAGGACAGTTTTAAGTTCCTGATTGTTTTGTTTTTGATACAAGTTCCAGATGCCGTCGAGCAAACCGAAAACATTGCCGATCGTTTGCGGCAACCGGTTGCTGATTGCCGGTATAACAGGAGGACGGCGATGATTGTAGAGCTGTTCTTTCAAAATGCCGCAGCGGTTGCTTGCGGGCAGAGATTGCAGATGGAAAAGTTCGTCTTCTCCTTGTTTGAGTTGTTGGTCAAAAGCAAGTTGTTGTTGTTCCAAAAAGCGCCGCCGATAAGCTTTGTTGCAAATTTCAACCGGCAGGGAAGTAAGGAAAGCAGGCGCTTCGTTTCCGTTATGAATGGAAAAAAACGGTAATTCCGTCGGAAAATTGTCATCAGGGGTGTCAAAGCTTGCAGCTGCCGGATTGTATAAACGTTGCCGAAAAGCCAGCACGTCGAGCCGATGCCGCTGCATATAGAGGAAAACTTTTTCGACGGTGCGCGGTTCCGTCCAGTCGTTCGAATCGACAAACATGACATACTTGCCGCGGGCAAGGTCAAGTCCGGTGTTGCGGGCGGCGGAAAGACCGTCGCCGTTCTGCTCGGCAATACGGATTCGGGGACTGCGAGCAGCGTATTGTTGCAGAACTTGAAGATTGTCATCGGTTGAATCGTCACGGATGCAGATGATTTCAAAAATATCGGCAGTTTGGGCGAGCAGACTGTCCAGACAATCGTGCAGCCAAGAAACGTTATTATGAACCGGTACAATCACCGAAAGCGGAATTTCGGCTTCCGTCAGGTTGGAAATATTTTCCCGAAATTGTTCGGAAATGCCGGGAATGGTAAAATAGGACTTCATTTTTTGCCGGGCTTCTTTGTAATGGTCGGCGCCGCTTTTGAGCAGGGCTGCCGTCAGATTTTGGTTGAATACGTTTTCCAGCTGCGGCAGATGTTGCGGCAGCCGATTGAAACGTTGCAGTTCGCGGGTTATGAGAACGTTGATGTCGATAATGTCAAGCGGTCGGGGTGAGTTTCTTTCGGTACCGGTAATAGAGTGGGAATGAATACGGTAATTGTATAATTTGTCGGGCAGGTAAAAATAGCTTTGGCAATGAATGCCGTAAGCCCAGGCCCAGTATTCGTCTTCGTGGATCAGCCGTTGCTCGGGAAAGGAGAGGTTAAATTGTTTGATGATGCTGTTTTTGTGCAGTTTGCCGTTGACAACCACATGAATCTTTAACGGATTGTCGGCCAGCGGGCGGCATCCTTGCGGCGTTTTTTCGGTTTGATCAAAATACGCTTGTTTGTTTTTAGTTTCCTTTTGGTCGGCTTCGGTTTCGGGAAAGGGAAGAAAATCGGCGCAGGTTAAATCGGCGCCGGTGCGGCGGGCAGTGTCGAACAGTTTTTCCAAGGTGTCGGGCTCGATATAATCGTCAGAATCGATGAAAAAGATATATTCGGCCGTTGCTTGGGCGAGTCCGGCATTGCGGGCGGCAGAGAGGCCGCGGTTGGGCTGGCTGATGATGCGGATGCGGGAATCCAAAGCGGCATATTGTTCCAAAATCTGCGGGCTGTCATCGGTTGAACCGTCGTTGATACAGATCATCTCGAAATTGCTGAAGCTTTGGCCGATGATGCTGTCCAGACATTGACGGAGATAATTTTGTACATTGTACACGGGGACAATAACGGAAATTTTCGGTGTGTGCATAGTCGGGTCCTCAAAAAGAAGTGAAGCAAAATAATGACCGTTTTTTTTCTAACTAAAAGTTATAATCAAATATGTGCATTGTCAATTACTTAGTGGTTAGAAAAGATGCCGCAAAAAAACGGTGGTTAAATTTCATCACTTTTTGCTGATTTAATATTTTTCGGACATTTTATGCGGTTGAGCTTGATTTTTGTTTTTCCCCCTTCTTATATTTAAAAATAAGGAGAGAAATGATGAATATGGAAAAATTTACCACCCGGTCTCAAGAGTTGATCAAGAATGCGGTTGACCTTGCGGTGAGCCGGCGCCGCCAGTATGTTACGCCGCTCTATTTGTTGGCGGCGATGTTGGAAAGCCGCGACAATGTTATTGACAGCCTGATTGAAAAATCCGGCGGCAATTTAGAGGTGATCCGGCGTGAAGTTAACAATGAGCTGGACAAGATCCCGGAAATTTCGGGTGCGGCGGTGCAAACCGTGATGTCGCAAGATTTCAGCGCTTTGTTGCTGGATGCCGAAAAAATTGCCGCTCAGGCCAACGACAAATTTGTGACCGCGGAACGCCTGTTGCAAACGATGGCGACGATGGCCGGCAATCAGGCTCATGATATTTTGCAACATAACGGCGTTGACGCGGTTAAGCTTAACCGCGCGATCAGCGAATATCGCCAGGGAAGGCTCGCAGACAGCGAATCGGCCGAAGACAATTTTGAAGCTTTGAAGAAATACGCGATTGACATTACCGGCAAAGCCAAAGAAGGCAAACTTGATCCGGTGATCGGACGGGAACATGAAATCCGCCGTACCATTCAGGTTTTGTCGCGACGAACCAAAAACAATCCGGTACTGATCGGCGAACCGGGAGTCGGCAAAACGGCAATCGTCGAAGGCTTGGCAATGCGGATTGTCAACAACGATGTTCCCGAGAGTTTGCGCGGCAAGCGGCTGCTGGCGCTTGACATGGGCGCTCTGATTGCCGGCGCCAAATTTCGCGGCGAGTTTGAAGAACGTTTGAAAGCGGTGTTGAAAGACGTGGAGGCCTCTAACGGCGGCATTATTTTGTTTATTGACGAAATGCATACGATTGTCGGTGCCGGGGCGTCGGAAGGGTCGATGGACGCTTCCAATCTTTTAAAACCGGCGTTGGCTCGCGGTGAGCTTCATTGTTTGGGCGCCACCACGCTTTCCGAATATAAGAAATACGTTGAAAAGGATGCGGCGTTGGCACGGCGTTTTCAGCCGGTGTTTGTAACTGAGCCGACGGTTGAAGAAACAATTTCGATTCTGCGCGGGATCAAGGAAAAATTTGAACTGCATCACGGCGTGCGGATTTCCGATTCGGCCCTGATTGCCGCTTCTACCTTGTCCAACCGTTATATTACCGATCGGTTTTTGCCTGACAAGGCGATAGATCTGATGGATGAGGCCGCCAGCTCGCTCAGGATGGCAATCGACTCCAAACCGGAAGAGTTGGATAATCTTGACCGGCGGATTATGCAATTGAAAATTGAACGCGAAGCCTTGAAAAAAGAACATGACGAGCAGTCGAAAAAAAGGTTGGAAGAAATTGAAAAAGAGACCGCCGACTTGGAGGAAAAGGCCCGGAGTTTGAATGACAAATGGAAGGCCGAAAAACAGAGCCTGGCCGATTTGACCGATGTCAAAGACAAGTTGGACAAGGCAAAAATCGAAGCGGCGATCGCGCAGCGCAACGGTCAGTTTGAAAAGGCCGGAGAACTTCAATACGGCGTTATTCCGGATTTGGAAAAGAAAATGCAGGCGCTGGAAGATTTGGCCAAGGAAAGAAAAGGCCGGGCGGAAAAAGTGGTTACGGACGAGTCTATTGCCGAAGTGGTGTCGAAATGGACCGGGGTTCCGGTTGACAAGATGCTGGAGGGCGAAAAAGAAAAACTGTTGCGGATGGAAGATTATCTGGGCCAACGAGTGGTCGGACAAAAAGACGCGATTCGTGCAGTTGCCAACGCCGTACGCCGTTCACGCGCCGGAATCGGCGATCATCGACAGCCGATCGGTTCGTTTCTGTTTCTGGGCCCGACCGGGGTCGGAAAAACCGAATTGAGCAAGGCGCTGGCGGAATTTTTGTTTAATGACGAGACGGCCCTGTTGCGGGTAGACATGTCCGAGTATATGGAAAAACATGCGGTTGCGCGTCTGATCGGTTCGCCTCCGGGATATGTCGGTTATGAAGAAGGCGGCGTTTTGACCGAGGCTGTGCGCCGGCGCCCCTATCAGGTGATTTTGTTTGACGAGGTAGAAAAGGCGCATCCGGATATCTTTAACGTGCTGTTGCAGGTTTTGGACGACGGACGGCTGACCGACGGCAAAGGTCGTACGGTTGATTTTAAAAACACGATTATTATCATGACTTCCAACCTGGGGTCGGAAATTCTGGCACGCGCCGATGACAAGAGCGATTCGAAAGCGGTGAACGATGCGGTGATGGAGGTTGTGAAGGCGTCGTTCCGGCCCGAGTTTATTAACCGTATTGACGAGATCAGCATTTTTCAGCGGTTGAGCAAGGAAGATATCAAAGAAATTACCAAAATTCAGCTTGCCAACATCGAAAAACGGTTGGCGGAACGGAATATCAAACTGCATATCAGCGATGCCGCGGTCAAGTGGATTGCCGACAACGGTTATGATGAAGTTTACGGTGCGCGGCCCTTAAAACGCTTGCTTAAAAACCAAATTGAGAATAAACTCGCTTTTGCAATTTTGGACGGGCGAATCGGCGAAAACGATACCGCGGAAATTGTGGTTAAGGATAATCAGTTAGAGATCGAAAAATCGTGATAGACAATAAATTTTTCAGGGTGGCGGTGGAGACGGCCGGCACCGAAGACGTGCGCAGCGCACCGGATACGGTGGTATTGTATTCGGTCAGTTATCAGCCGACGACCGCGAATAAAGACAAAGCGTTTGCTTTTATGAAAGATCATCCGCAAATGGTGATGATTGATGATACCGTTTGCGGAAAACGACTGATTGAGTTGGGTTTGGAATGGAGCACGCTTGATAATGACCATGACCGGCAAAAAGCGGCGGAGATCTGGCGGCTGGCTTCCAGGCGTTTCATTGACGGTGCTTCCGGCAACGTGACCGCATTTGTGGACGGTGCCGATCCGCGCAGTGTTTTCTTGAGTGAAGAACTGCCGGCACTGCTGGCCAATCCGAAGATTTTAACCATCAACGGCATAGACAAGCATTTGTTTGCCGCGCGGTTTGACAGGTCGGAAAAAGAAACTGAAGCCCTACTGAAAACGGCAGATTTTTAGACGAGTGGTCCGATTGTTTTTATAACAAACCCCCGGTTTGACCGGGGGTTCCTTTTGTGCTTTATAAAAATTAGTTTGCCTGAACGATTTTGCTCTGTGCGGTGTTGTCTGCCAACTGCTCGTTCTTCTTTTCGAGCGCTTTGGCAAACATTTGCTGGCGCGTTTCTTGGATTTGGGCAACCTGAACCTTGAATTGTTTGAGATTTTTGCCGCTCAGGTTTTCGGATGCGGAAGCGGTAACCGTCAGCGGATTGACTCTTTTGCCGTTGCGTACCACTTCGTAATGCAAATGCGGTCCGGTCGAACGGCCGGTGGAACCGACATATCCGATCAGTTGTCCCTGTTTGACGCGGACGCCGGGCCGAATTCCTTTGGCAAATTTCTGCATGTGACCGTATGCGGTGGAATATTCCGAATTGTGGCGAATTTTAATGTAATTGCCGTAGCCGCCGTTATACTTGGCCACCTGAACGACGCCGTCTCCGGCCGCATAGACCAGTGAGTTGCGCGGCGCCGCGTAATCAACGCCCCAATGAACCCGGTAGTCTTTGTAGATCGGATGGCGGCGGCGTCCGAACGGGGAAGAAATGCGTGCGTTTTGATAAGACATCGGTTTGCGGCTGAGCGTTTTTTTCATCGCAAAGCCTTTGGCGTCATAGTAATCGCTGTTGCCGGCGGCATCTTTAAAGCGATAAAGCGAAATTTTGTTTTTGCCGAGCGTCAGCGAAGCATATAAAATATTGCCGTTTTTGACGACTTCTCCGCCAGGTGTGATGTAATTTTGATAAATGATTTCAAACCGGTCGCCTTTTTTGATGTCACGGCGAAAATCGACGCTGTAGGAAAAGATGCTGATGAAGTTGGCCACGATGCGAGAGGGAACTTTTTGACGGTTCATCGAAACGGAAAGACTGCCGTCAACAATACCGGAAGCCGAGTTGACCTCTTCGATCAGTTCGTCTTTTTGCAGTTCGGCCTTGTATTTGCCGTTTTGGTCTTTTTCGATGACGATCCGTTCGCCGGTACGGATTTGCGAGGTAAGGGCATTAAGCGAAATCAGTTTGTTTTCGGGCAGGTTCCACAACAGACTGACCTGCAGTTTTTGTCCGGCCTTGATGTTGCGCGGATCGTAAACTTTTTTGGCGGCCAGATAAAGCTCGTTGGCTTCCTGATATTCCATTCCGAGGTCTGTCAGCAGATTGAGCAGGGTGTCTCCCGGTTTGACCGTGAGGGTATTTTCGCGGGTTTCTTCAACCGGTTCCGGTTCGGTAACCTCGGCTTCGGCGATGAAATCGTTGTCCGGTTCGCTGAATTCTTCGTTATAAATTTCGTTTTCAATCGCCTCTATCGGGGCGGAAGGTGCGAACGACGCATTGACTTCGGTATTGTGCATAACCAAAATAATGCCGAACAGGGCAATTGCGAAAGTGGTGCAAAAGGTCATCCAGCACCGCTTGTTGGCAATGGTTGTTGCAATCTGTTTTTTGATCCAGTCTTTATGCAAAATAAAAAATCCTTTTTGTGTCGTCGTCGTAATTTTCCAGTGCGACACTGTAGCATACGGGTAAAAAAATACCAGTGAAAAATTACCTTAATGTTAATTATGTCATTTTTTTTGATAAATCATAAAAAAAATACTTGCAATAAAAAAAAATGTTAGGTATAAGAGGAAACGAACTCGAATGGGGGTGTAGCTCAGCTGGTTAGAGCGCCTGCCTGTCACGCAGGAGGTCGCGGGTTCGAGTCCCGTCACTCCCGCCATTAAAAAGCCGTCCGCAAGGACGGTTTTTTTGTGGCTTGGTATGGGCGCACAATTAAAACACATCCGGGACGTTCTAACAATTACTGAAGCTGCTTTTGCATTTTTTGTTTTTTTTCGGTTAACCTTACGGACAAAAAAAACTTCCGGAAGATCGGGTAAAACATTTGACCTTTTGTCTAAAATGTGTCATACTAATTACATATTTTATTAAAATAGTAATTATGAAGAAAATTATCATCAGCTCATGCTTCGGTCATGAAATCATGGCAGTGGCGATCGCCAAGTCTATGAACCTTTCTGTCGTTATCGTTCCCAACAAGGACAATGCCGACGAGTTTAACAAAGAAAGCGAAAACATCCTCGTCAAGATGCTTCCGTTCTACTCCGCGTTGGAAACCGTTTCTTTCGAGGAGAAGGAGACGGCACTGGCTGAGGGATGGGATGTCGTTCGTGAACTGAAAGAGGGTCGTTTCGACGCTTCTCTGTGGTTCAAGATGGCATCCTCCAGGTTGACGCCTTCTTTCGAAGGACTCCGCCGCTATCGGCAGTTGGAGGACAGGTTTAATGTTCTCTTCGTGCCGCAAAAGCTGAAGAGCGACGGCGAGTGCGGTGTTACGGCTGCTCAGCAGTCTCTCAACCCGCAGGTTCTGGCTTTCATGAAAGGCCTTGCCAACCTGGTGCTGGGGCAACACTTTCACAAGGTTAACGATTTGGAAACAGTCGAAGCCTTGGCGAAAGAGTTTGATCTCTATGTACCGGGTCAGACCGAGAACCAGGAAGTGTTCGGAATTCGCGGCGTGGCTCATGCCGAGTATTTCAACATGTACCGCAATCTTGACGCTTCGGTCGGAATCGCCGGTACGCACACCTGGATCATGCTCGCGCTCTTCCCGGAAATCCCGCAGATCATTCTGTTTAACAGAAACGGCGTGGAAAACTGGAAAGACATCGAAGCAGCCTATCAGAAGGCGGGTTACCGCATTTTCTGTATCGGTTTCGATGAAAACAGCGACATGGGTGAACTGAGCAAGGAGATCGAAGAGACTTACAAGAAGCTCTTCTAAATCTTCACCAACTAAGAAGAAAGAGTGCCGGGGAGAAACCGGTACTCTTTTTTCTTTTTAAACCGCCGGCGGTTGCCCTTGTCAAAAAAGCGGTTTTCTGCTATGACGGAAGAAACGCCCGGTCTAAACGGGAAATGCCGTCAAGCGTACGGTAAACGGCGCGGGAAAAGGAGGGGAAATATGCTGGCAGAATTGATACGGCGGGCGCAGGATGAAAACGAAAGCGTTTGTGACGAAGTCTTTGAAGGCGAACTGCTGACGGATGAAAATATGTCGCAGATCGAGTTTGAACGGGTGCGGTTTGTCAAATGCAGGTTTGAACACTGCAACTTTGATCATGCCGCTTTTTATCACGGCAAGTTTGTCAATTGTGATTTTTCAAATTGCAGCTTTGTCGGTAGTTATTGGAAAAAAATGGAGATCGCGGGCAGCAAGGGCAACGGCGCCCGTTTGAGTGAAGCTGTTTTTAAAGAGTGCCGAATTGAGGAAAGCTTGTTTGATTATGCCGACTTTTCCCAGTCGTCGTGGGAAGCCTGTGCGGTCGGCAACAGCAAATTCCGCGAGAGTTTTTGGACGGAAGTTAAGCTGAAGAAAGTCAATTTTCAGGCAGTGGATTTCTGCCGCAGCGATTTTTTCAAAACCCGGCTGGCCGGGATTGATTTTTCGGGATGTATCATTGACGGAATTCAGATTTCGACCGGATTCGCTGAGTTGCGGGGAATTAAAATCGGGCTTGAACAGGCGGTCAGTCTGGCCGGGCTGCTTGGAGCCGAGGTGGTTTGAAAAGCGGTGAATAAAAACTTTCGAGTCGGCCGGTAATAAATTTTGTTGCGGTTGCCGAGATTTCGTTTTAAAAATAAAGCGAAGAATTTTGAGGACAGAGGAATAACTGACGAATGGCAGACAAACCGCAAAGCCGGGCAAAGAAAATTTTGTTGTGGGCGCTGACTTCCCCGGTGACGCTTATTTTCGGCGCCCTGATGCTCTATTACGGTATTCAGGCTTATGTGTTGGGCAACAGCCCGTGGCAAAACAAGATCATCATGGCCGCAATTGCGGCGGCATGGGTTTTGTGGCTGGTATTTAAAAACCTGATAAAATTTATCTTACTGGCGCTGATTGCAGGAGGACTGTTTTACGGTTATTACCGTTTTGAAAACCGGGAGGAAATAGCCTGTAAAGAGCAGGGGCGGGTATGGAACAAGGAAGAGCGTACCTGCGAAGACAAAACGGGGTGGAAAGAAAAACTGGAACAATTGTGGCAGCAGTATATCGGCTCCAAGGAAGAAAAAGCGACAGACAAACAAGAAACGCCTTCATCCGGCGCTTCCAAATAAAAAGCTGGATTTTTGCCGCCCGCACGTTATATTATACTCAGGCGATATGAAGGGAGACAAAAATGAAACTGATGAGTAAACTGACGTCTTTGATGTCGGACACCGGCAATAAATGGTTTCGGCGCGGGCGCGAGCCCCTGATCAGTGCCAAGGCCGCCAAAAAAATTCAGCAATCGGCGAGCGAACGCGGTTCTCGGTGTGCGGATGATACTTCAACCCCTCCCTATCTGACGATTATTCCTCAGCTGAATGATAAGAATGAACAGATTTTTAAAGCGGCGGTTCTGAATTTGTATAAAATTGCGGTAGAGATGAAGGAATATCGTTCTGACATTTTGCAAGCCTTGTCTCATCAGGCGGAATCCCGGCGGGCAGAGACGGAGAGCGGCCGCTGGCTGCATGAAAAAATCGAACGTTTGCGCCAATTGTGATCATCTTTTTTTAATCTGTAAATCTCCGGCTTCGGCCGGATTTTTTTATTTGACATGCCGTAAAAAATTTGAGGCACAGACAAAAAAACGGCTATGAGACATTGCTCTTAACAGTTTGAATTTAATCGGTTTTATCTTCTTAGGATTTGCGGCAAAAAAACGTACGTTATTTTGCTGCAGAAATCAAGACCAAAAATCAAGGTTCAGCGAAGAAATTTTTCCTGTCATTTAAATGTACAATATTTTCAATCACCTGAAACAATCAAGGTAATAAAGGGGAAGGGTTATGAAAATATCGGGTAAAATTTGGGCGGTGTGCATGCTGCTGGTGTGCGGCTGCCTTTGGAGTGCCGGCAACGTATCGGCCAAGGTCTGTTTCGTCGGCGATTCCGATTGTGCCGGCGGTGCCGACTTCGGGGACGGATATACCGACGACAGTGAGGATCTTTGTAAAGACGTCAAGGATGCCAACGGTAAATTGATGTATCAAAAAGCGCCGTGTCCGGCCAAGAGCCATGTTTCGGCAGTTTGTCCTTATAATGCCGCTTATGTGCAGTGTTGCGGCGATTCGTATGCTTATTCGACCTGCCCGTATCCTTTGGAGAGCGTGGGACGCTGCGGCAACAGTTATAAATGCGCCTGTCCCAAAGAGAAGTTTCCTTATGCTTCCTGTCTCTCACCGACGATTCCCGGAGGCATCAATTGTCTGCAAATTGACGATGACAGCAAGACAACCAGTATTCATTATGAAAAATGCGTCTGTGATCCCGGTCTTTATCCCTATAAACAAAACAGCGACTGCGACGATAATCAGATTGTCGATCCCAAACGTACCTGTACCGATACCGACGGCGGCACTTTCTACTATCGCTGCAAATGTCCGGACAGCTGGAGTACCTGCGCCAGTATGGACGGGCAGGGGGCAATCGGCGCCAGGAAATGTTACAGCGACGGCAACACTTACCACAGTCAGTGTTGCGAATGCCCTTCGCCGTTTGAACGTTCGATGAACGATCCCTATGCAACCGATTACGAATATTGTCCCTGCAACAATAATTTCCGCAAGGCTTCGGGATGTAAGTTCGGTTACAAGGTTGATAACGGCCGTTGTATTGAAATGACCTGCGGTGATGCCCTGAAAGCTTTATTTGACAGCAGCAGCGCTTACGCGTCATATGGTTTGTACACCGGGAACGCTCTGAGCCAGAAGACTCTGATTGTCGGTGATGACGTGTCTTCGGCCAGCTGGTCTCATTTTGCGGGTAAAACCGTGATGTCCGGTGCCGCCTTTGTCAGAAAGCTGAACGGCAGCAACAATTATATTAAGAATGTTCAGGAAAAATGTACCAACAGCATTCCGACGATTCAGTTTACATACAGTAGTTCCAATATTACCGGAACTCAAAACTTTACTTCGGTCATTTTGAAGTATACTTCAAGCTTGTGGAACAAAGGGTCGTTTACCTGTACCAACTGCGGTATCGAATTCTGGAAGCTGTACAATACGGATAGCGGCGCCACGGTTAATCTGGCCTACAATTCAAATATGCCGAATGTCGACAATATGTATGTTAATGCAACCGGTATTGAAATTTCCAAGCCCTATCGTTCGGTCGGTTATAATTATCAGGTCGGCAGTTTGGGGACCAAAATTACCAACTACGGCGGCAACGGCGCGCATGTGATTATGTTTGAAGGCAAAAGCAACTCCAACCGTATGGCCTTTAACGGCGACTATCTGACGGTTAACGGTTTGGCGGCAATGAAATATGCCAACGTTCGGGTCGGACAGACCTGTATCGGTACCAACTGTTCGTACGGAAGTTCTTCCGGAGTTTATTTCAATCCGGGTGACGTATGCAATACCAGCAGCACGTTGTCTTTATACTATACCAACTACTATCTGTACGAAGCCGGAACGGTAAGGACGGTTCATATGTCGACTTCCACCATGTTGGGTAAAGAAAACGACGGTACGGTATCGATTGTTTTCAGTGATGCCAGCTACAATACCCTGACTTTCTCCCAGTTGTGGAAATATTGCAGCAAACGCCCGGGCTGTGCGTATCGTTACATTACTTCCTACGGTTCGGTCAGCAGTCGTACGATGGATTGCGGGTATTATTCGCAGTCGGTTCGTGACGGCGAAAAGCACTCCAAACCCGACGATGCCCGTTGCAAGATCGACGGTAACAATAACCAGTATGGTTTTGCTCAGGCAAGTTCGGCCGGATGTAACTGGCGCGACGGTGACGGCTCTGACCGTACGCCTTATTTCCAGCTGAACGGTCAGCGCGGATGGTCGCGAAACTGATAATCTCCCCCGCCCGGGTCTGTTGATGAGACAGATGACACAATCCCCTTTAAGGGCGGGGCCCTTGATACGGGAAGGGAAGAAAAACGAATTGAT
>OFGL01001558.1_pt1 | contig 12940 bp, 10 predicted proteins | sample 1521801 | NCBI WGS metagenome assembly OFGL01 (sample SAMEA3504085, study PRJEB24116) | mouse gut metagenome | biome: mouse gut; feature: mouse-associated habitat; material: faeces | place: Denmark | collected 2011 | reverse complement strand
GAAGGTCGTGGGTTCGACCCCCACTGTTCACCCTAAAGCACTTCTTGTAAAAGGAGTGCTTTTTTCATTTAAATATTCTTACCTAAATTTAGAGGTTAGAGTATATTTTATTAACTTTGCGCTACATATTTTAAAATCTTCAAACAGATAGCCAAAATGAAAAAAGTGATTTTGATAGCGCTTGCGTCTTTCGGGATTATGGCGGCAAATGCACAGCAAGCCATTGAAACCCCTTCATTCGACGCCAACTGGTCGTTAGGTATTGACGCCGGCGGTACAACCACTCTCCAGAAACATAAATCGTTCCTACGCGAAATGCGCGGTGCCGTAGGATTGCACCTTCAGAAAAAATTGTCACCCGCATTTGCTCTCGGTGCTGAAGCCGCTTGGAGCGTCAACACATCAAAATGGTACGGTTACCGCACCAGCACCATGTTTGACAATTCTTACGTAGGCGTATACGGAGCCATAAATCTGCACAATCTGTTCGGCGGATTCGTATGCGAAGGACGGAAATTCGATATCGAGATCACCGGAGGTGCCGGATGGGGTCACAGCTATGCCAACGCCGGTCCCAATCAGGATGGTCCCAAGGACTACAACTTCTTTGCCACAAAGATGGGGCTAAACTTTAATTTCAACATCAACGAGCACATAACCCTATCCATTAAGCCATCGGTATCCTGGAACATGACAGGCGGCAAATATCAGTCGCTCGACATCGAACAGACATCAGCCGGATACACCCGCCATTTGGCTACATTCAATATCCTTGGCGGTTTCACCTATAATTTCGGCCCAACTTTCAAATGCGCCGATACCGACCGTGGCGAAATCGACGCTCTCAATGCTAAAATCAATTCGCTCCGCAACGAACTCGACGCTTGTCTTGCCGCAACTGCCGCCAACGAAGCCCGTGCCGCAGCTCTCGCTGCCGAACTCGAAGCATGCAAAAACCGCAAGCCGGAGGTTGTCAAGCAGATAAGTGACAATGCAGGAGCTGTACGTCACGTATTTTTCCGGTTCGACAGCTATCGCATTACATCCATGCAGATGCCCGTTGTCGGCACATTGGCAGATTACTTAAAGAATCATCCTAAGGCAAAAGTCATCATAAAAGGATATGCATCGCCCGACGGACCACTGGACGTCAACAAACGTCTCGCATCAGCACGCGCCAAGGCAGTAAAGGATGCACTGACCTACCGTTTTGGCATAGCAGCTGACCGCATCCAGGCAGAAGGCAATGGTATCGGTGACATGTTCTCCGAAAATTCATGGAACCGAGTTTCAATCTGCACCATTGAAGAGTAACCGAAAACATATACAAAGGTAATAGTAACACCAACGCTCCGCCCACATATTACGGCGGAGCGTATTTTTTATAATCATACCTGGAACCTTATCTTACTAAACTGCGTTATATAGCATATATTCATCACAACCACACCATCATTATGCTCTATAGATTTATATCACTCGCATTATTTTCATCAATGTTGATTCCTACCATGAATACCATAGCGCAGGTCACATCGGTTCACGACATAATATCTTGTATCGACAATATCCCTTGCTACAAATCCAATGCACGGTTTACAGTTACCATGCCACAGCTCACAGATGATGTGGTCTACAACCTGTCTATCGAGCAACAGTCGGCTGACAATGACCCACTCTCGCCATGCAGCTACCTCATAGAGTGGACCACCGATGGAGCCAATGAACGGCTTAATGGATTTTCAGCCTACTTCTCCGGCAACCATTACCGATTCAGCGGTGAACGTTTGCAGGAATACCACATGACATGGGACTCCATTCCGTTTCGTCCGGCACCACGCTCCGATGGACGCGCCACTGTTGGCGTACATCAGTCGGCTCAATTTGTAAACACATTGCCTGCATCCATAGCCGCCGAACTGCGTAAAATGCAATCCGACTCATTATATACCCTACATCTCCACCCCGACACACTGATATCCGGCAAACGCCGAATAGTCATCGATGCCGTGATGCGAACCGGAGGTATGACAGCTATGGAAGGTGAATACGTATTTGACCGCAACACAGGAATGCCAGTACGCGTAAGACTCGAAAACAATCCGGGATCCATAAGCGAACAGTCTGTTTCCATTGAATATACCGGAACTTCTATACAGGAGCATTGCCCGGCACTAAGCGAGCACTCGCTCATGGAGCGTTATCCAACTGCATTCGAACGCTACCGCGAAAGCAATTTCCGCATTGAGAACCTGCCCGGAAGCCGTCTACCGGCATTTGCGCTACCCACCACCACGGGCGAACGCTACTCGCGTCGCGCTGCTGATGCTTTCCGCACACCTACCATCGTAGCCCTTTTGGAAGCCGGCACCGGATTCAGCCGCGACTTGGTATCACAACTGCGCAAAGCCGTGGACATGCTACCATATCCGGCAGACATTATATGGGCTTTCACCGACAAGCACGTCGACAATATTGAAGAAGTCGTTCCTGAGATACGCCCCGGCGAACATCTGCTCATGAGCGCCCGTCCGCTTGCCCGCGATTGTGGAGCGGCATCACTCCCGGTTATTATACTCGTACAACGCGACGGAATAGTGTCAAATGTAATACTCGGCTACAACAATGAGCTTGCTTCAGATGTTATTCAGAAGATGGCTCTCATGAAGCCATGACACACCACCATAGATAATTAATCAAAAATATATACTTATTATGGAAACAGTTTATTTCAAAGGAAATCCATGCCATACCTACGGCAGTGTACCTAAAGTAGGTGAAGAAGCCCCTTGTTTTCATCTTGCGGGAGCAGATCTCGCCCAGGTCCAATGTGGCGATTTCAAGGGCAAACGTGTGGTGCTCAACATATTCCCAAGCCTTGACACTGAGGTATGCGCCCGCTCTGTAAGACGATTCAACGAAGAAGCCGCCAAACTCGATGACACCGTTGTAATCTGTGTATCGATGGACCTCCCGTTCGCCATGAGCCGGTTCTGCACACTTGAGGGCATCAACAACGTAATTTTCGCTTCTGCATTCCGCTCACCCCTTTTCGGACAGAAATTCGGAGTGCAACTATGCGATGGACCTCTTGCCGGACTGCTTACACGCGCCGTCATCGTCATAGATCAGGACCGAAAAGTCGCTTATCGGGACCTTGTAAATGAAATTACCGACGAACCTAACTACGATGGCGCACTCGCTGTGCTCACAGGTAAAGCTTAATTTTTCAAGTCTCCTAAAAACACAATACAAGAGATGCGGTGAGCCACATTTAACCCGGCTCGCCGCATCTCTTTTCTCATATCTATTCTATCAATACTATTGATACAGGTATCGCTTTATCGAGCGCTTGGGTGTCTTTTCGAACTCATTAGCACGCAGCTGTATTTCATCCACACGCTCGTATGGTGCCACCTGCCTGTTAAGCTCCTCACGCACCTTTGCCATAACCTGCGGCATCATGTCATTTGTCAGCCGTGCTTTGTCCATAGCCTCATAATCCGGATACACCAGCGCCACTAACTTCTTACCGCGCTCCACTACCAGACTTTCGGCAACGTATGGCATATTGTTTAGCTTGGCTTCTATCTCCTCTGGATAGATATTCTGACCGTTGGCAGACAGTATCATTGTCTTGTACCTGCCTTTGATGAATATCGTACCGGCATCGGCTATAGTGCCCATATCACCGGTATGTAGCCATCCGTCCTTATCAAGTACATCCTGTGTAGCCTTGGGATTTTTATAATACCCCTTCATCACATTCTCTCCCTTCACACATATCTCTCCCGGTATGAATGCCTCATTATCGCTCAGCACCTTTGAATGCATAAGCCCCTTCAAAGTGCGTCCCGACGAACCGGGGATGAACTGACGCCACGGCGTGAAGCTTATAAGCGGACCGCACTCCGTCATGCCATACCCCACGGAGAACGGGAATTTTATACGATACAGAAACTCCTCCACTTCACTGTTAAGAGGGGCACCGCCCACTATGACCTGCTCAAATTCACCGCCGAAAGCCTCTATCAGCTTATTGCGTATCTTTGAATATATCCGCGTGCGGAGAAATGGCACAGCCATCATACGCCGCATCGACGGCTTGGATATTATGGGCAACAATTGCTTGCGATAAATCTTCTCGAGCACCAACGGCACACACAATATCAACGTGGGCTTCACCTCGCCCAATGCCTTGATGAGCAGTTTTGGCGACGGTAACTTGCCGAACAATGTTATATGTGTTCCCACTGCCAACGGTGCCAGCATGTCGAACGCGCAACCGTAGGCATGCGCCAACGGTAGGAACGACAACGAACGTGACCCACGGTAGTGAAGACGCGAGCGCATACCGAACACCACGTTGCCACACAGATTATTTAGCGTAAGCATCACACCTTTGGAAAATCCGGTAGTGCCCGATGTATAGTTTATTTCAGCCACGCTGTCGGGAGAAAAATATGAATACTTAACGTTTTCGGCATTGAATCCCTTGGGATAACGTCGGTTGAATGCCTTACCCAATGCCTGCATTGCCTTCTGAGCCTTACCCGACATTGATGGATGCTCACCAAGTATTTCCGATGTCTCAAGCGACATTGCTACCTTTATATTGGGCAAATGCTCGAAATCGAGAGTTTCCCATATCGAGTCTTGAACGAACAGCATCACGGAGTCACTATGGTTGACTATATGCTGAGCATCCTGCGGATTGAACTCCTGCAATATAGGCACTATCACCGCTCCGTAGGTAATCGCCGACATGAACGATACCACCCACGATATGTTGTTGCGGCCGAGCAATGCTATCTTGTCGCCTGGTTTCACGCCGCACAATTCAAAAAACAGATGCGTGCGGGCTATGCGGCGAGCCAAATCGCCATAGGTAAGTGTTGTTCCGGTGGTATATTCCGTCAGAGCCGGCAACTCCCAGTTACCACGGAAACTATCGGCATATAATTGTAAGAGATCTTCATTTAACATGGTCTATGATTATATGATAGTGTATTTACTATATTACAAACCGGCGGCTTATTATGTTTCCGGACATATACCGTTACCGAAAAACAATGCCCCATAAAGCGGCAAAGATAACACAATTTGGCAAACATTTCATAACTTTGCATTGCCAAACGACATTGTTTGCACCTATACGTAACACGATACAGATGATTGACAACTCTACATTCGGCAATCGGAAAGCCCTGTTCCACACCTTTGGCTGCAAGCTCAATTTTGCCGAGACATCTACTGTGGCTCAATTGCTTGCCGAAAAAGGGATATCACGCGTTCAACGTGGCGACACCCCTGACATAATTGTAGTCAACACTTGTTCCGTGACCGAACTCGCCGACAAAAAGTGCCGGCAGACCATACGTGCATTCTCTCGTAAATACCCTCAGGCAGCTATAGTGGTAACAGGATGCTACGCACAACTTAAAAGCGAAGAGGTGCAATCACTGCCCGGAGTGGCAATAGTAGCCGGCTCAGACCGCAAGCTCCGGTTGGCAGAATATATCGACAGTTGGCTCGCCACGCATACACCACAGACACTTATAACACCCACAAAGGAGATACGTGAATTTTCCCCTTCCTGCTCACGTGGCGACCGCACACGCTATTTTTTGAAAGTGCAGGACGGGTGCGACTACTTTTGCTCATACTGCACCATCCCCTACGCCCGCGGACGTAGCCGCTCCGGCTCTATCGAGCAGTTGGTACAGCAGGCTCGGGACGTAGCCAACGAGGGTGGCAAGGAAATAGTCATCACAGGTGTCAACATAGGCGATTTCGGCAAGGGACGCACAGATACATTCTTCGACCTTATGCAACGGCTCGACGAAGTCGAAGGCATAGAACGCTACCGTATATCTTCCATCGAACCCAATCTTCTTACTGACGAGATGATTGAGTGGGTTGCGCAATCACGCCGGTTCATGCCGCACTTCCACCTTCCGTTGCAATGTGGTGATGACGAAGTGCTGCATCTCATGCGCCGACGATATGACACCGCCTTATTCCGACATCGAGTGGAAACCATCCGGCATCACATGCCCCATGCATTTATCGGCGTTGACCTCATAGTGGGAGCTCGTGGCGAGACCGACGAACGATTTGAGTCATCGCGGTCATTTGTGGAAAATCTACCCATTTCACGTTTGCACGTATTCCCCTACTCCGAACGTCCCGGCACGCGCGCACTCACCGACATAGACTATGTGGTATCGCAGGAAACCAAGCATAAACGCGCGCGCATCATGCTCGACATCTCAGAAAAAATGCTTACCCGCTTCTGTGATTCTTTCATAGGCACCACTCGTCAGGTTCTTGTCGAACACACCACCAATGGCGGTATGATGCATGGATTCACCGACAATTATATCAAGGTTGTGGTTCCGGCGCAGGATGCACTTGCCAACAAGATTGTCAACATTCGCTTGACCGAGAATCTCGGTGAAGAAATGAAAGGGGAAATAACGTTATGAACAGCACCATAAAGCCGGTCTCGGTAATAATCCTTAATTGGAACGGAGAGAAACTGCTCCGTGAATTTCTCCCTTCTGTAGTACGCCATACCCCTACTGATATAGCCACAGTGATAGTGGCAGACAACGGTAGCACCGATGGATCCATCGCTCTGATTGAAAACGAATTTCCATCCGTTGAACTCCTTAGATTTGACCGCAACTACGGCTTTGCCGAAGGATATAACCGCGCTCTCGCCCAATGCCAATCCCCATATACCGTACTTCTGAACTCCGACGTTGCCGTCACCGACGATTGGCTCACACCTTTGTACCGCTACATGCAGGAGCACCCCGATGTAGCGGCGTCACAGCCCAAGATACTGTCATACCGCAACCCTGAGTATTTCGAATATGCCGGAGCTGCCGGAGGATACATCGACCGCAACGGCTATCCATATTGTCGCGGACGCATATTCTCGACATTGGAAAAGGATGAACACCAATACGACTCCCCGGCATCAATATTCTGGGCTACCGGAGCTGCATTGATGGTTCGTACCGACATCTACAACCGATTAGGCGGGCTTGACCCGGATTTTTTTGCCCACATGGAGGAAATAGACCTTTGTTGGCGAATACATCTCGCCGGGTATCACATATCCGCCGTACCGCAATCCAAGGTTTATCATCTGGGCGGAGGCAGTCTGGACGCATCCAATCCTAAGAAAACATACCTCAATTTCCGAAACAACCTGCTCATGCTTCACAAGAATCTGCCCGACAGCACCCGACGCACCACATTGCTGCGCCGGCGATTGCTCGACACCATAGCATGGGCAAAGTTCATGGCAACATTCGACTTCCGCAATGCAGCCGCAATATGGCATGCACACCGCGATTTCGCCAAAATGCGTTCAAAATACACTTCTCATCCTGAAATCGATCTTTTACACACAGCGCCTAAACGCCCTAACATCCTAATTAAATATTATTTAAGTCGAAATAACAAATTCAGCCAGCTACCTAATTAACATAATTTAACCCTAAACAGCGAACACTTTACAGGCATCAGGGGTTATATTTGCAACGTATTTTAACTTAAATATTATTTAGTAATGAAAAAGATTTTTGCACTTGTAGTTCTTGCCATAGCATCACTCAGCGCAGCGGCAGGCGATTTTTATGTTGGAGGTTCTCTCGGCTATATGCACGAAGGTTCTAAGTACTCTGAAAATGGCTTCAGCCCCAGCACTAACTCCATCTCCATTCTTCCTGAAATCGGTTACAACCTCAACGAAAAATGGGCTGTTGGTACTGTTATCGGTTATAACTACATGCACTATTGCGGTCAGGATCTCTCCGGCCACATGTTCCAAGTAAGCCCCTATGCACGCTACACCTATTTCCGCAGCAGCAGCAACCTCATCAGCCTTTTTGTTGACGGTGGTGTTGAATTTGGTGCCGGTTGGACAAGCTACAGCGACGAAAGCTCTAAAACCGCATGCATCTACGGTCTCGGATTCCGTCCCGGTCTTTCAATAAACATCGCTGAAAACTTCAGCTTCGTTACTCACGTTGGTTTCATCGGTTACAAAGGTGCCAACAATGCTGCTAAAGCATCCGGTTACGGTACAAAAGCCGGTGTATCACTCAACAGCAACGACATTACTTTCGGTTTCTACTACAACTTCTAATTTTAAGATACCGTACACAACACAAGCGGGCGATGCCGATTACGGCACCGTCCGCTTGCTCGTTAAAGGCACTTTCATTTGGGTCTAATGATTATCCGACATCAAACTTTTCAACATCTATCAATGTTGTTACTATCGATTTTATTTACATAAAACCCATTATGATTGTATGGATAAGAAAAGACTGACCGCAGAAAACGGGCGCCCGATCGCCGACAACCAAAATGTACAGACCGCAGGATTACGTGGATCGCTCACCGTTCAGGACCCATGGTATCTTGAAAAAATTGCCCACTTCGACCGCGAAGTGATACCTGAACGGCGCATGCACGCTAAAGGCTCCGGTGCATTCGGCACATTTACCGTGACCAATGACATTAGTGAATTCACACGTGCTTCTATTTTCTCAGAGGTTGGGAAACAGACACCTTGTCTTGTACGCTTCTCAACAGTAGCCGGTGAACGCGGAGCCGCCGATGCCGAACGCGACATCCGGGGCTTTGCCATGAAATTTTACACTGACGAAGGCAACTGGGATCTCGTGGGCAACAACACTCCGGTGTTTTTTCTTCGCGACCCGCTTAAATTTCCCGACCTCAACCATGCCATAAAGCGCGACCCGCGCACAGGGTTGCGAAATCCCACAGCCAATTGGGATTTCTGGACCTTACTGCCTGAAGCTCTCCACCAGATAACCATAACCATGTCGCCACGCGGTATCCCCGCATCATTCCGCCACATGCATGGCTTCGGAAGCCATACCTACAGTTTCATCAACAAGGACAACAAACGCACATGGGTAAAATTCCATTTCCGCACACTCCAGGGTATAAAAAATCTTACTGACCAAGAAGCGGAAGCGATAATCGCTAAAGACCGTGAATCGAACCAACGCGACCTGTTTGAAGCTATCGAGCGCGGCGACTTCCCGAAATGGAAACTTCAGGTTCAGCTCATGACTGAAGATGAAGCAAAGAAATACCACATCAATCCATTTGACCTTACAAAGGTATGGTATCACAAGGATTTCCCACTACGCGACGTGGGCATACTCGAACTTAACCGCAATCCTGAGAACTTCTTCGCCGAAATCGAGCAGGCGGCATTCAATCCCACCAACATTGTTGACGGAATAGGGTTCTCACCGGACAAGATGCTGCAAGGTAGGCTATTCTCATACGGAGACGCACAGAGATATCGTCTTGGGGTCAACCACAATCTCATTCCCGTCAACCGTCCCAAATGCCCGTTCCACTCGTACCATCGCGACGGACAGATGCGCACCGACGACAACTGCGGACGCACCATAGCCTATGAACCTAACAGTTACGGCGAATGGCAAGACACACCATCCCGTAAGGAACCGCCCATGGAACTTCACGGTGACATGTACAACTACGACGAACGTCAATACGACGACGATTACTACACACAACCCGGCAAACTATGGCGATTGATGAGCGCTGAGGACAAGAAAGCCACTTGCGACAACACAGCCGCGCAGATGGAAGGAGTTCCCCTCTTTATAAAGCAACGTCACGTACGTGCATGCCATAATGCCGACCCGGGATATGGCGAAATGCTCGCCAGTGCATTGGGCATTGACCTCGCTGAAGCTCTCGTAGCGTATGACCCTGCACAACCCTCATGGGACAAACGCAAGAACATCAAACGATAACAATCCCGATTACCATAAAAACATCAAAGCCGGATGGCACCTTTGCACATCCGGCTTTGATTATTTGTCTTTTTATCTATATTACAGCAGATTTCCTTCGATTTCCGCCTCGTCTGTTTCAATTTCAGCGGCTACAGGCTTGACATTCGGCTCTTCAAGACCATAATGTTTCTTCTTATCAATAGCCTTGAGCACTATTCCAAGTGCAAGCGCGGCTACGCCAAGACATGCAAGCATCACCAAAGGCACTGTGTAGTTATAACTTACCGCAGCCTGCTCAGGCGACAGAGTTCCATCGGCAAGCCCCTGCACGATCTGAGGGTTGGTATTATCAAGCACTTTACCTATAAGCAGCGGGAACAGCCACAACCCGATGTTCTGAATCCAGAATATCAAAGCGTATGCCGAGCCGATAATCTTGGCATCGACCAGTTTGGGAACGCTCGGCCACAATGATGCGGGTACCAAAGAGAACGATGCTCCGAGTACCAATATAGTAAGATAAGCTATGCACACACCACCCACAGGGCTGCCCTTGAACATAGGCAGGATAAATGCGAAGGTCAAATGACATGCGATAAGAAGCAGCGAACCGATTACAAGCATTGACGCCGCCTTACCCTTATAATCCACATATTTGCCGAGAATAGGAGTGATACCTACAGCCAACAGAGGGAATACCGCGAATATAGCACTTGCCGACTGGCGCTTGTAACCCATATAGCAGTACACCGCAAGTGCTGCTATAGCCACGAGCATTAGCCCGTACTTCATCACACTCTTCTTGGAAAAATTGCTTGCGAATGCCGCTAACGCTACCACAATCATAATCACATATTGCAGCACGGTCACTGTATCCGACGCCCAGAACGAGTCCGGCTCAACGAACGTCAGATTACATTGCAACATATTCACGGCATATTTCTGGAACGGGAATATAGCCGAGTAGTAAAGCACACAGAGCAGAGCTATGATCCAGAACAGCTTGCTTGACAGAATGAAGCCTACATCGGACAGTTTGAACTCCTCCTCAGATGAATCCTCTTTCTTATTGGCAGCGCCAAGCTCTTTGTCAAGCTTCGAATCCATGAAGGTGAACACTATATAGCATATCAGACCTATCAGAAGAAGCACGGTGCAGAATGCCACCGGAGTAACCACGGTGGGCTCTCCACCCATGGCGTCGGCCAGACGGGGCGACAATGAGAAAATGGCGAACACACCCAGACGGGCAATAGCCATCTCAAGGCCCATGGCAAGTGCCATCTCCTTGCCTTCAAACCATTTGGCAAGCGTCTTTGACACAGTGATACCGGCCATTTCACAGCCGCATCCAAATATCATGAAGCCGAAAGCAGCAAGCTTGGCACTCCCCGGCATGGCTGTCCACCATGAATCGAGCCACTGTTCGAGCCCTGTGCCCTGGAAGGCATCGGACACCGCATACAGCTTAACACATGCGCCTACCACCATTACCGAAGCTGAAAGAGTACCGGTGAAACGCACTCCCATCTTGTCAAGAATAATACCTGCCACAATCAGGAATCCGAACACATTCAGAATGTACTCGGCACCGGCATAATAGCCAAACGCGTCAGGCGACCACCCGCGCTGGGTTTCGATAAGCGACTGGAGAGGTGACATAACATCGACAAACATGTAGCCGAAGAACATCATTGACGCCACAAGAATAAGCGCCGTCCATCGTGCCCAGAATTTATCGTTAAGAAATTGTTGCACTTTTTGTGTCATAATTGGATAAATGATTGGTTTTGCCTACAAAATTACACAATTTCGTCAACTCTTCGTGAATATTTTGTAATTTCGTGCCACACAACACAATGTTTTTAATAGAATAGATGCCCTCACATAACCCCTATACGTTTGACCGTGTGGTACGCATGGTAATCGGCGCGCTTATCATATTTGGCATACTCTGGCTTATTGACCTGCTCAAGAATGTGCTGCTCCCCTTCTTCGTAGCATGCCTGATAGCTTACATGTTCGAACCGTTTGTCCAGTACAACCGCCGTCTGCTCCACCTGCGTGGCCGCGCGGTGGCTATTTTTGTCACACTCTTCGAGGCTCTGTTCTTCCTCGGCGTACTTGGCTACTTCCTTGTGCCGATGATAATGGACGAAATGCATCAGATGGCAGCCATAATGCGGCGTTATGCCGTAACACAGAGTCAGATACGATTTCTGCCGGGAGAAATCCACGACTATCTGCGCCGCACCGTTGACTTCAATCAGATATCCGATATGCTGACCAGACAGGAGTGGGGCTCAATAATAGAAAACGCCCTCACCACCACATGGAGTGTCATAACCGGCAGCATATCAGTGATAATAGGTATATTCAGCTGGTTCATAGTGGTGCTGTATGTTGTGTTCATAATGCTTGACTATGACCGCCTGTCCAATCTGTTCCACCACATGGTTCCGCCGAAATACCGCCGCACCGTATCGTCGATAGGCAATGATATCAAGCGGAGCATGAACCACTACTTCCGCGGTCAGGCTCTGGTGGCTTTCATCGTTGGCATACTGTTCAGCATCGGCTTCCTCATCATAGGGCTCCCGATGGCTGTAGTGCTCGGCATGTTCATCGGACTGCTCAACATGGTGCCTTATCTGCAGCTGATATCCATCATCCCCACTACCCTGCTCTGCCTCGTCTATGCAGCCGGAGGTGGCGGCGACTTCTGGACCATATTCTGGGAAAGCATCGCTGTCTATGCCATAGTGCAAATGATACAGGACTTCTTCCTGACCCCGAAAATCATGGGCAAAGCCATGGGGCTTAATCCCGCGCTGATACTTCTCTCGCTATCGATATGGGGCACCCTGCTCGGACTGATAGGACTGATAATAGCCCTGCCACTCACCACGCTTCTGCTGGCTTACTACAACAGATATATAATAAAGCGTGCCGATGATGACTCTGAAACGCCATCACAGGCTCAGGCCGACAGCAAGGCGCTCGAAAATGCTACGGAAAGTCCGTTGGATTAGTCGCCCATCCGGCCAAGGACCTCCTCAGCCGCCTCACGGTCGCGGCTGAACACCATGAGCCTTATGGAGTTGAACCCAAATGGG
>OFGL01001550.1_pt1 | contig 13016 bp, 15 predicted proteins | sample 1521801 | NCBI WGS metagenome assembly OFGL01 (sample SAMEA3504085, study PRJEB24116) | mouse gut metagenome | biome: mouse gut; feature: mouse-associated habitat; material: faeces | place: Denmark | collected 2011 | reverse complement strand
TGGAACGGAGCGAGAGCGCGGCTTCGTTGGAATAGTGCCTTGCCTGAGCGGAAACCCTATATCCCCACTATCCCCTCCTCTAACCCTCTAAAATCTCCTCCTCTCCAACAAAAAAAGACCCATAAATCACAACATCTCTGTGAATTTATGAGTCTCTCTCCCCTTTTATTTCCCATGTCTAGACAATTCAATACGCACTAACGACCTTCTCAATGCGAGTTCCGCGCGCTGAATATTCAAATTCTCCTCATGAGACCTCAATCTTCTTTCCGCCCGAATCTTCGCCTCTTCCGCACGATTCACATCAATCTCCTCTGGCCACTCCGCAACCTCTGCCATCAATGTGACTTTATCCTGCAAAATTACAACAAATCCCGCATGAACTGCCGCTTCTTTTATCGTACCTTCTTCATGAATCTTCACGATCCCCGGCTCTAATGTCGTAGTAATAGGAAGATGCCTTGCATAAACACCGATTTCACCTTCCCCCGTCGTCATTTCTACCATTGTCACCTGACCATCATAGAAAATACGGTTTGGCGATATAATTTGTAATTGAAATAGTTCCGCCATAATATCACCTACTTACATCTTTCCAGAACATCATCAATATTTCCTGCATTTAAGAAATAACTCTCTGGAATATCATCATGTTTCCCTTCCAGAATCTCCTTAAACCCTTGAATGGTTTCACTGATCGGCACATACTTCCCTTCCAATCCCGTAAACTGTCCAGCTACGAAGAATGGCTGTGATAAAAATCTCTGTACCTTTCTCGCTCTAGAAACAGTGAGTTTATCATCTTCTGAAAGTTCGTCCATACCGAGAATAGCGATAATATCCTGCAATTCCTTATATTTCTGAAGAATCTCCTGCACCCCTCTGGCAACCTTATAATGTTCCTCTCCTACAATTCTAGGGTCTAAGATTCTAGAAGTAGACTCCAACGGATCAACCGCCGGATAAATTCCCAACTCCACAATAGAACGAGATAATACTGTAGTCGCATCCAAATGCGCAAATGTAGTCGCAGGTGCTGGGTCAGTCAAGTCATCTGCTGGCACATAAACAGCCTGTACTGACGTAATAGATCCATTCTTCGTAGAAGTAATTCTCTCCTGCAAAGCACCCATCTCTGTCTGCAAAGTAGGCTGATATCCTACCGCAGAAGGCATACGTCCTAACAACGCGGAAACCTCAGAACCAGCTTGTGTGAAACGGAAAATATTATCAATAAACAACAGCACATCTTTTCCACCCTTATCACGGAAATATTCTGCCATCGTGAGTCCTGTCAATCCAACACGCATTCTCGCTCCCGGCGGCTCATTCATCTGTCCGAACACCATCGTAGTCTTATTAATAACCCCTGATTCTTTCATTTCATAATACAAATCATTTCCTTCACGAGTACGCTCTCCAACACCCGTAAATACAGAATATCCACCATGCTCTGTAGCAATGTTACGGATTAATTCCTGAATCAAAACCGTCTTTCCTACACCAGCACCGCCGAAAAGTCCGATCTTTCCACCTTTTTGATAAGGACATAATAAATCTACGACCTTAATACCAGTTTCTAGCATCTCAGTCGAAGTGGACTGCTCTTCAAAACTAGGAGCACTTCTGTGAATCGGATAATGTTCCACATCAGTAGGAGCTGGCTTGTTATCAATCGGCTCTCCTAATACATTAAACATACGCCCTAATGTATTTTCTCCCACTGGTACAGAAATAGGCTCTCCTGTCGCAGCAGCCTCCATCCCACGAACAAGACCATCGGTAGGTCCCATCGCGATACAGCGGACGGTATCATCTCCTAAGTGCTGAGAAACTTCTACTACAAGCTTACCGCCCTCTTTTGTTTTTATATTGATAGCTTCGTTGATTCCGGGCAGTTTGCCTTCCTCGAATTTGATATCGAGAACTGCACCGATAATCTGCGTAATCTTTCCAACATTTAACTCTGCCATTTCTTCACTCCTCTTCTAATTAATCGCCTCTGCACCAGCAATAATTTCTGTTAATTCTTGTGTGATAGAACCCTGTCTTGCACGGTTGTACATCAAGGACAGTTCTCCTAACATCTCTTCTGCATTGCTGGTAGCCGAATCCATCGCCTGCATTCTCGCCCCGTTCTCACTCGCAACTGCTTCAATTAAACCTCCATAAATCAAGCTGCACATGTATTTCGGAACAATGACATTTAAAACCTCTTCTTCATCAGGCTCATAATTCATCGGAACTGCTTTTTCCTGACTTTCCTCTTTTTTTACTTCCATCTCAATCGGAAGCAGTTTGATAAGCTTCGGCTCGTGGCTGACGGTATTTTTAAAAGAAGTGTATGCTAGATAAATCTCACCGATTTCCCCATTTGTAAAAGCATTTAATACTTCCTTGCAAATCTCCTGAGCATCTTGATACATCGGCTCATTGATGACTTCTGAATAATCAGTCTTCATCTCATAGCCTCTTCTCGCCAATATTTCTTTTCCTTTTCTGCCGATGGGATATACCCAAATATCCTCTTTCGGTATAGAGCCTGCCGTTAAAAGTTTTGTGATATTCGTATTATATCCGCCCGCCAGACCTCGATTAGATGTTATGACAATAACCGCTTTCTTATTCGATTCCCCTTTTTTCAAATATGGATGATTGATATTAGAAGACTTAGAAAGCATTTCCGAAACTGTTTCATACATGCGTTCGGAATATGGTCTGGTCTGCTCTGCTTTGGATTTCGCTTTCTGCAGCTTTACAGTAGAAACCAGCTTCATGGCTTTTGTTATCTGCCCTGTACTTTGTATACTAGCTTTACGTCGTTGAATATCTCTCATTGACGCCATGAATTATCACCCTTTTCTACTTAAATTCTTTTTTAAATTCTGTAATCGCTTTTACAAGTAACTGCTCTGTGTTCTCATCTAACTGTTTTGTATTCTTAATTGTTTCTGGAATCTCGGCGTATTTTGTATTGATAAATTCAAATAATTCTTTCTCAAACCGCTGAATATCCGCTGTAGGAATATCCAAAAGATATTTTTTCGTAGCGGCAAAAATAATGATTACCTGATATTCTACTGGCATAGGATTATATTGAGGCTGCTTTAACATCTCCTTCAGCCTTTCCCCTTGTGCCAACTTCTCTGTCGTATCTGCATCCAATTCTGAACCAAATTGAGAGAATGCGGCTAATTCACGATATTGTGCCAATTCCACACGGATAGGAGCAGAAATCTTTTTAATCGCTTTAATCTGCGCTGCACCACCTACACGGGATACGGACAGACCAGCATTAACAGCAGGACGGAAACCAGCATTGAACATTTCTGTTTCCAGATAGATCTGACCATCTGTAATAGAGATTACATTGGTAGGAATATATGCGGAAACATCACCTGCCTGTGTTTCAATGATCGGAAGTGCTGTCAAAGAACCTCCGCCTAATTCGTCAGAAAGACGTGCTGCACGCTCTAGCAATCTAGAATGAAGATAGAATACATCTCCGGGATATGCTTCACGCCCCGGCGGTCTACGGAGCAGCAAAGACAGGGTACGATATGCAGTGGCATGTTTACTCAAATCATCATAAACTACCAATACATCTTCTCCTCTCTCCATCCATTCCTCTCCAATCGCACAGCCTGCATAAGGAGCAATATATTGTAATGGAGCTAATTCACTTGCGGTAGAAGCGACTATGGTAGTATAGTCCATCGCACCATATTCTTCTAATGTTCTCACAATATTAGCAACCGTAGAGGATTTCTGTCCAATCGCTACATAGATACAATGTACGCCTTGTCCCTTTTGATTGATGATTGTATCAATCGCAATCGCTGTTTTTCCTGTCTGACGATCCCCTATGATTAATTCTCTTTGTCCTCTTCCAATCGGTATCATGGAGTCAATCGCTTTAATACCTGTCTGAAGCGGAGTATCTACAGATTTTCTGGAAATAACACCAGATGCCACCCTCTCCACTGGGCGGTGTTTTTCTGTCACAATAGGACCTTTTCCATCAATCGGCTGTCCTAATGCATTTACAACACGTCCTGTCATAGCATCGCCTACAGGAACTTCTACTACTCTTCCGGTGGTCTTTACGGTATCACCTTCGCTGATTTTTTCGGAACTACCTAGTAAAACAGCACCAACATTATCTTCTTCGAGGTTTAGAATCATGCCATAAACCTCTCCCGGAAACTCCAGAAGTTCTCCCTGCATCGCATTTTCAAGGCCATGAATACGTGCGATTCCATCTGCAACCTGAATGACAGTACCCACATCGGATACTTCAAGCTGTGCAGAATACTTCTTAATCTGTTCTTTAATAACAGAACTAATTTCTTCTGGTCTTAAATTCATGAAGCCAACGCACCTTCTTTCCTTTCAACTTAAAGTTTAAGCTGAATTTTCATTAAATTTCTGGACATCTCTTCCAGTTTTGATTTGATACTGCTATCTACAACACGGTCTCCTATGCGAATCACCATACCACCGATTAAACTGGCATCTGTCTGATAGTGCATTTCAAAAGTTTCATATTTTGTCGTTTCCAACAATCTTTTCTTGAGATCCTCTTTTTGAGCATCTTTTAACTCTACCGCTGTTGTCACATATGCAACACCAATATTTTTATATTCTTTTACTAAATCTAAGAAAAAACGAAAGATAGAAGGGATTTCATTATAACGGTCTTTATCAACTATTATTTCCAGAAATCCCGTCAGATTATCACTCACTCTACCTTTAAAAATGTCCTGTATGATTTTGATTTTTTCTTCTTTTACGATTTTAGGATGACGAAGCAGTTTCATCAGCTCCTCATTTTCCTCTAGAACATTCAAAACCATTTGAACCTCTTCGGCTAAAGAATCCACGGCATTTTCTTCCAAAGCAAGTTCAAATAGTGCATCACCATATGTTTTGGAAATCAACTTTGCCATGTGTTTTCACCCATTTCTTTCAAAGTTTCTTCGATCAGCGTATCCTGAATCTGAACATCTATAGATTGTGCTACTACCTTGCAAGCCATCATAGATGCAACCTGTATCATTTCCTTCTTCATATCATCCATTGCACGTTTTTGTTCTAACTCAATTTCATTTTGTGCTCGTGCAATAATTCTAGCAGCCTCTTCTTTGGCCTCTGCAATAATCGTTTCTTCTTTCTTCAATGCCTTTTTACGTGCTTCGCTCAAAATGTTTTCAACTTCTTTATCTGCTTCCTTTAACTTCACTTCATATTCTGATTTCAGAGCTAAGGCATCCTCTTTATTCTGTTTTGCTGTTTCAATATCATTTTCAATCCGTTCTTTTCTCTTTTTTAACATATCCCTCACAGGATTAAAAAGAAAATAAGACATCACGGCAAACAAGATAAACACATTAAGCGCTAAAAATGCGGAATCTGCGATTAACTGCATATCCAGATCAAATATTCTTCCCAAGGTTTCGCCTCCTTTCGGCTATCTCTTTCTTGTATTATATAGATATATAGACCGAAAGCTTATTATAGTTTACCAAGTAATGGAGCAACGAATAATAAGATGATCGCGGTTGCGAAACCATAAAGACCTGTTGTTTCTGCTACGGCCTGTCCTAAAAGCATAGTAGATGTGATATCAGATTTTGCGCCCGGATTACGTCCTACTGCACTCGCAGCATAACCTGCTGCAATACCTTGACCGATACCAGGTCCAATACCTGCGATAAGTGCAAGACCTGCACCGATTGCTGAACAAGCTAAAATTAAACCTTCGTTTGTAATACCCATAATGTAATTTCCTCCTTCATTGTTTTTTAATTAGGGTATGATATATTGGATTATATCCAATTATATCCATGCCGATAGAAAAAATATACCACTAATCGGCAATCTTATCATTTACATACACCATTGTCAACATACAAAATACATATGTCTGAATAGCGCCTGAAAAGATATCAAAATATACATGTGCGGCTGCTGGAATACCAATCTGTGCCCAGAACGGCGTCAGCCCATATAATAGCCCCATCATTACTGTTCCAGATAACACATTTCCGAAAAGACGCAATGATAATGACAAAGGCACAGCGATTTCACCAATTAAATTAATAGGGAATAATAGTGGAATCGGCTGAAATAAATTAGTAAAATGCTTTACTTTATTCTTTTTGACACCATTATAGTGAATCAATCCAAATGTGATAAGACCGAGCGGCAATGTCACTCCATAATCCGCTGTAGGTGCTCTCAATCCAAACAGCCCTGAAATATTGCTGATTAAAATGAATATAAATATCGTGGAAATATAATTCACAAAACGCTTTCCATTTTCACCCATGCTGCTATGCACTACATTGTCCAACATTTCCACTACCAATTCCGCCACATTTTGAATTCCGCTGGGAACTTCACCCGCATGTTTTATTTTCCTATTCACTACGATGGAAAATACGATTAAGACAATCGAAATAAGAATCAAACTGATATGCGTGGAAGTTAGATATAATGTCTGTCCGCCGATATGATATTCCGCAAAATAATGAATGAAAAAATCTGCTTCTTTTTCCGCTTCTGCCAGCATTGGTGTCGCCATCCATAACATGTTCACTTTTTCACCCTCCTTTATTCTTTATTTTCAGATGACAGATTTTCATCTGCCATTCTTTTATTTCCAGCCTTTCGGCTTTCCATAAATCTATGAGTAATCGGCTGCAAATAAGCCGCTACTTTTAAAGTCATAATACCCAGAAGCAGAGAAAGCAAATTTGCAAACTTCAAAACCCCAACGCAAACTATAACTGCTAATACCACTACTGTCCTTATCGCATAGGATTTGAGCATATAGCCCTTTGCATGTTCTCCTCCGATGTCCATCGCCTTTTCTATTGATATATTCATATGAAACACCATACCAATCGCCATCAGCATACCCAATACAAGCCCTATCGTATAAGCCCCCTTTTGGGATACAAAGATAAGTCCTATCACCTCTAAAAGAGCATTTACTAAAACGATGCCGATTATTAATTCCCATACTGTCTGGTTAATGTTTCGTATCTTCCTCATTTTTCTCCTCCTTTATCGTGCTCATCGCCAATAAATAGGCATTGCGCCCTCCAGCGAGGATTCCCAGCGTTAATAAAGGCAGAGTAAAGAAAGTGGAAAACTTTTCATCTAATAAAATTCCTATGAGCAAACACATAAAAATCGGAACCATAATTTGTATTCCTATCTGGGATATCAACACTAGATTTCGATAGGGGTTTTTATTTTTTTTCATGTCCTCCACACTCCTTATCATCACATGTGCTTCTTTTATTATAACACTAAATCCGAAATTGTCCATTTCTTATTATATTTTTCTTATTATTTTTTATGCTCAATAACTATGTATTCCTTTTTTTAAAGAGATATTCTTCTACAATTTTCCATGTCACTGTACCCACTGCAAGCCCTAAAATAATTCCAGCCAATACATCACTCGGAAAATGAACATATAAATATAATCTGGAAAATCCTATAAGACTCGCTAAAATAAACGCTGGTATCCCTATTTTTTTATCTGTCCATAATAATATCGTCGCAGCCGTAAAAGAAGAAAAAGTGTGTCCAGAAGGAAAAGAATATCCAGAAGGCGCTAAAATTAACAAGGAATCTTTTGGATGCACCTGAAAAGGACGAAGCCGCGCTATCCACGGTTTTAAAATGTTATCTCCTAACACCAACATAACAAGCAGCCCTAACAAAACAGCGATACCTCCCTTTCGATATTTCTTTCTTGTCAGCAGCAGCACCCCGATAAAAATCCAAATTAGCCCTCCATTTCCTAACGAAGACACAAAAGGCATAAAAATATCCCCAAAAGCCGAAGTGAGATAATTTTGAATGAAGTCTAATACTACAAACTCCCAATCCATTCTCATTGTTTCCTTTCTATAATTTTGTTATTCTTAAAACAAACATTTTTCTTCCTCATATTTCCTAGCAAAATCTATTCCTCAAACCATTATGTAAATCTATCTAAACTAACTCATAACTTCTGTTTATTTCTTTTAAAAAGATCCCTTAACCCTTTTTTACTATTCATTTCTAAACTTTCCTTTTTCATACTCCTTCCTTCCGCCCAAGCAAAATATTCTGCATCCAGATCAAAGTCTTCCGCTCGAAAATAAGTTCCCCCTTCCCCTATCTCATCTTCCTGTTCCAAAACCTTTGTTTCTTTCTTCTGTTCTGAAACAGAACTCACATTATTTTTTCTCTTCTCCTTTACCTGCTGCATATCATATAGATTCGCACTGCGTGCCTGCCTTACCTCTTCTATCTTTTGTTCTATATTATCTGCTGTTTTTATCACAATCTCCACTTTTTTTGCTTCATCATCTACATACTCCGACTCTTTTTCCTCTGTTATAGAAACAGCAGTTTCTTTTTCTATGATAGGAATCTCCTTTTTCTCCTCTATTGGACTGTCCTCTTCTCTTAAATTTTCCAAATCACCTACTACATTTTCTGTCCTTTTCTCTTTTGCCATACTCTTTGACACTTCTACTTCTGCCTTAATCTTATTCTTCTCTTCCAAAATCTGAAGATAAATTCTCCTCTGAGACATCTGTTCTAATTGATCATGTAATTCCTTTTTATTTTCTTCAATATAAGAAAGATACCCCTTCATCTGCTGCTCTATCTCATTATAAGTGTGTTTTAATGTTTCTTCTGCATTTTCAACCTTTTTCTTTAACTCATCCAAAGTATCATCAGAATATAAAATAGAAGCTGCGTAAATCTCCTCTGCACTCTTAGAAACTCTCTCTAAAGCTTCCTTTTCCTCCTCTTCCCTCTTCCTTTTTGCCCTTTGTCTGCTGACCTTTGTTTCTTCAAACCGATCCATCGTTTCATATATCTCATGACTCAGCCTCTCTAACAACCCAAAAACCACATCTTTATCTACAATAATTCTATTCCGATTCTCTGGCAATTTTTCCGCTTTTGCAAACAAAATATGAATTTCTCTCATTATCTGTTCTATTTCTTCCGGCATTTTACACACTCCTAATTTCTAAATTTCTTATCCTCAACCTCAATTCTATCTTTTCTTTTATACTTTTCAAAATTATCCTGTGATTTTTGCCTTCCCCTTTTCTCTATTCCGCCCTTAATATAATTTCTTCTATCTCCATTCTCTTCATTTTATTATATTCTGGCTTTATCCCTCGATATATCTCCTGCCCCCTCTTCTGTCCAAATTTTGTAACTATCATTCGATATAAATCCATTTTATTCTCAGAAGCTCTCACTAAATCACAGACTTTTTCTTCTTCTGTTTCTCCTATCTCTTTTCCCAAAATCCTATGAATTGTATCCCTAAGCCCCGACTGTGCTTTCTGTTCCTCTACCTCCTTTTCTTCCCCTCTTTTTTCTTCTATTCTTTTTTCCCCTATCATCTCCTCTTTCTCTTCTATTTCCCCCTTTTTTCCTATTATTTCCTCTGTATCTTCCTTCTCTCCTACCATTCTTTTTATACTTAATTCACCATTTCCTGTTATTTCTTCTATTTTCTCTTTTACTTCATGTTGTTTCTCTATCTGACCATCATTTTCTACTGTTTCTTTTAGCTCTTCCACAATATTCTCTGTTTCTTTTCCTTTTGGTTCTACCATATTTCTTTTCTGTGCAAGTGAAATAGAAGGCCAACAATAAATTTTAGGCTCGCCCACTTCTTTTAAAGCTCTCCAAAACTCTGCCGCATGTAAAAATCCCTTATCTCTGCTGATAATATTATAAATTTCCTCTTGATTTTTTGCATAGAGATACCCAAGCCAAGAAGAAAGCTGAAAATCTAACGCATTATTTCCACCTACAGAAGCCGCAAACAATCTCACTTGCGCCTTACAACGGAATATTTTCTCTGCCATTGGAAATGTCAAGCGGCTCACTGCTTCATTATAAAAAATATGAACAGCATCTTCCTTTTCTAATAGTTCTATCCCCCTTAATCCTTCATTCCCAACATTTTCAAAATCTATTAAATATGATGCCACGTTTTTTCCTCCATTTATTTAAACTAATCTTTTCATATGACAAAACCCCGCAGTTTATATCCCTGCGGGGTTATCATCACTGGGCTACAAGGATTCGAACCTTGAAATGCTGGAGTCAGAGTCCAGTGCCTTACCATTTGGCGATAGCCCATCACTATTCTGTCATTTTATTTAACGACGAACTTTATTATAACCGAATTATAGAAAAAAAGCAAGTCTTTTTTCATATTTTTTTTTAATTTTTATCCAATATTGTTACGCTTCAAAAATATTGGCGAAAGGTTCGCTACGGGAAGGAAGTATTTAGACGAAGCCGCGCTTTCGCTCCGTTCCAGACGTAATGGTACTAAATTCGCAATTCCTTGCGGAACTGCTTATTAAGTACCAACGTCTTCCAAGGGGCTTCTTTTGGAAATCATTTTTTGCTTGTGCTAGTTTATGGTAGGGGCTGGTTTGGGAAGTTTAATGAGGACTTTTTTGATGTTGTATAAAGAAAGGGATATTTTGGAATATGGAAAGGGTTTTGTTGATAACACCGTCTTCTAATACATTTTATACATTAGCTGCTCCTTTGGGACAGGCTTATGTGGCAGCGGAATTAGAAGGTTATGAGGTGTATGGAATAGATATTAATGTTTATCGTTATGAGTTAGGTATGAAAATGGCTAAGATTTATGAGGTGATAGAAAAGATAATTGAAGTATATGAAATACAATATGTAGGGATATCGATTTTAGAAGAAACATGGAAAGAGGCGATAGAATTAGCCCAAATATGCAAAAGGTGGGGGTGTATTGTCTGGGCAGGAGGAATTATGCCCACTATGTTTCCTGATGATATCCCATTTATTTTTGATTATATTTTAAGAGGAGATACGGAAAAAGAGGTGGGAAAACTTCTGCGGAGCTTGGACGATAATCAAGATATTAGGGATATAGTGGGGATTTCTTATCAGAGGGAGAATAGATGGGAACATAATGGACTTGCTGTTGAACCTAATTGTAAAAATGGAGTGATGCCTAAAAGAGAAGTATTTGAGAAATTTCATTTTGGATATAAATATAACACTGCTCGAATGATCACATCACGGGGGTGTGTTTATAGATGCAGTTTTTGCACAAATAGAAGAGTAAAATCTAATTTTTGCAGAAGGAATACAGAAGATATTGTAAATGAAATTTCAATATTAATAGAAAAAGAAAATATAAAGCAAATTATATTTTCCGATGATCAATTTCTGGGAACTAACAAAGAAGAGTATGAAGAAGCATATTATATTGTGAGATCTATAAAAGATAAGCTGATAAAGGAGAATGTTAGATTAAATTTTCAGGTTAGAGCGGATCATTTATTAAGATGTAAAGAGAAAAGACCAGAATTATTTGAGATGCTCACAGAAATTTCTTTAGCTTATAAAGATGAAAATTTAGAAGCACATAAAAGAATTTATGGAAGGGCAATGAGAGGGGTGGGGATAGATATAGGAATAGAGGCTTTTTCTGATTCTACTTTAAAATATTTTCAAAAAGATGTCACTTCCAAAATGAATAGAGAGTGTTTAAATATATTAAAAGATAGTAAGATAGATGTAGGGGTTTATATGATTTTATATACTCCGGTTGTAAAAATAGAAGAAATTATCTATGAATTACAATGTTATTATAAATATTATATTAAAAATGGTTATGAATCGATTTTGCTGTTTTCTAATTTATTTAAACCTCTTGTGCCATATAAAGGGACAAAAATATATGATGAATTATTAAAGAATAATAAATTGATTTATGAGCATTATTATAATTTTGAAGATGATAGAGTTGCTTTATTTTATATATTTATGGAAAATGAACTCATAAGAATTTGCGAAAGAGTGAAGAATGTTGATGAAATGTATGAGGTTATTTTAAATGTAGCATTATATTGTAGGGATATTAAAATAGAAAGGAATTCTATTTTAAAAAGGGTGATCTGTGATTATGATAATTCTAATTTAATAGAAAGAATTTATAATCAGTATTTTTCTTGAGGAATAAAGGGAAAAAGGTTTGGCGGAGGGGTCGCGCCGATAAACAACTATTCCAACGAAACCGCGCTCCCGCTCCGTTCCAGACGTAGCGGACACTAAATTCGCAGCCCTTAACAGGACTGCTCATTAAGTGCCAACGTCTTCCAAGGGACTTCTTTTGGAAGACCTCCTTCCCTCCGCTAGGCTGTGACTGTTCTACTTTTTGAAAAGAGTGTTTCACAATAACCATAGAATAAAAGAGATGAATTGTTACATTATAATAAACTGGTTCAGAAATTGTGATAACAATGAAAAGCTTTGATTTTATAGAAAGGAATAAAGCTATGATACTTTTTAGACCAATAGGAACGAAAGAAAAAGATAAGATAGAAGAAAGCGGATGGACTCGATTTCCGCCACGTCTGCCAGAACAGCCAATTTTCTATCCAGTATTAAATGAAAAGTATGCGAGTGAGATAGCGGAACAATGGAACGTAAAATATAATGAGGATCACAAAGGTTATGTTATGAAATTTGAAATAGATGATGAATATATAAAAAGATATGAGATTCATACGGTTGGAAGCGAGTATCACCAAGAATTATGGATTCCTGCTGAAAAACTTGAAGAATTTAATCAGCATATCATAGGAGAAATTCAGGTCATAAAAGAATACCATATCTAATCTAAAAATATTTCTTATAAATTAACTCATTGTGTTACTTAAATAACTAATATCGCACTAAATTAGCCAAAACAAGCCTACTTTCTACAAACAAAATCAAATTTTTTATTCCTATAAACCACCAAATAACTATTATCTCCTACAACAACAATCGCCATCACAATTTGCAAACTTGCCTATATCATAAACTAGCACAGGGAAGGAAGTATTCCAAAAGAAACCCCTTGGAAGACGTTGGCACTTAATGAGCAGCTCTGTAAGGAGTTGCGAATTTAGTACCACTACGTCTGGAAC
>OFGL01001549.1_pt1 | contig 13028 bp, 6 predicted proteins | sample 1521801 | NCBI WGS metagenome assembly OFGL01 (sample SAMEA3504085, study PRJEB24116) | mouse gut metagenome | biome: mouse gut; feature: mouse-associated habitat; material: faeces | place: Denmark | collected 2011 | reverse complement strand
AAAAATTTAGCACATCGAAATTTAAATTTTATTTATATATATTATTTCTAAAAACACGAAAATTAGTTTTTGGTTCTTGAAAAAGAAAATAAATATATAACAATAAATTTCTTCAATATTTTAAATAAAAATTTGTTTTCCTCATCCCACATAAATATTTAGTGAATTGTTTATATCAGAATTTTCCGTAGTTTTCACAATATCTGATATGGAAGAAAGTAGTTGACAATAATAGATAAAAAATGTAAAATATAAAAGAGAAGAATAAAATAATAAAAAAGAAAACAAACAAAAACAGAAGAGTTTTTGTCTTACATAGAGAGAAAAGAAAACTATAGGAGGGATAAAAGATGAGAAAGATGAAGAAGTTAATAACAGGAATAGCGATGGGTACATTATTATTAGGGAGTATGGTAGCAGTAAATGCAGCAACAAGTGGTTGGGTAAAAGAAGGAAGTACATGGTACTACTTAAACAGTGACGGCTCAATGAAAACAGGTTGGCTACAGGAAGGGAGTACATGGTATTACTTAAACAGTGATGGCTCAATGAAGACAGGTTGGTTGCAAGAGGGAAGTAAGTGGTACTACTTAAACAGTGATGGTACGATGAAAACGGGCTGGTTGCAAGAAGGAAGCAAGTGGTACTACCTAAATAGCGATGGTTCAATGGCAGTGAATACCACTATAGATAATTGTTATGTGGGAGCGGATGGAAGTTGGGCAGAGGGGGGGGGTCTAGTACTACTGCTACAGGGCTAAAAGAAGGTTATCAACCGGAAATGGCGGAGGAGTTTGTGAAGTTATGGAATGAAGAGAGAAGAGCGTTAGGGCTGAGAGAAGTAAAGATAACGGAGTGGGCACAGAAATATGCAGATATAAGAGCAGAACAGTTAACAAGAAATTTTTCACATAAAGTATTAGATGGATTATCAGATTATGGAGAAGAATGTATAGCGAGGATGGGTAGGTATGATATAAGAACAGCAGAAGAAGCAAGTAAGAGAGCAATAAATGGATTTAAAAATTCAGAAGGGCATTGGTCAATATTAACAGACCATGATATTATAGAATGTGGAGTGTCAGTATATTATAAAGATGGGGAATGGTATGTAACAGTGAATACCTATTCGTGGCCTGTAGAGGTAGCAGGACCTCGCCCTAGCAATTTACCTGAAGCATTTTCACATGCATTTGAATAAAAAGTCTGATACTAAGCACAAAAAGAAAATAATCAAGAAACAATCCCATATATAAAAAAGAGAAAGAAAGGAGAAGAAGTAAAAACTTAGAAAAAATACCATACCATAAAACTTAGAAAGAGTTCTTAGAAAAAAGAACTCTTTTTTATTATGTAAAAAGGAGGAAAACTATGAATAGAAAAAGAAAATTAATCAAACACTGGCTCACAATACTTCTTGCTATCTGTTGTATGTTAAATAATTTCCCTTACCACATGATATATGCTGGAAATAATGCCGGAAGTAATTCCTCGGGAGGGGGAGGAAGTGTTCATACATCAGATGGAACAGGAATGCGTTCTCCCGGCGTCATTCTAGGTCTAAAGACCGTAGAGAATAAAGTAACAAACGAAACTGACAAGCAAGCCATTTTTGAAAGAAATAAAACATGGACAGACGGAAGTCTGCTATGGGACGAGTGTGGAATATCTGTTGTAGACTCTTACCTATACAAATACCCAGACTGGTTCACATCTACCAATGTAGTAGAAAATCATGCGTTAATCGTCAGAAGTAAAAATGGAACAGCGGATAACACAAATTATTTTGTGGATGGAACAGGAAAGAAGTCCTTATCTTCATTTATTAGTGTCTACCCCATAAAAAGAAATACCAACCATGTTTCTACCTATGTCCCAGACTTAATAGGAAACACCATAAAAAATGATACCAACCTTATGCAAAAATTTAGAAGTAAAACATTAACCCTAGAGGAAGTACAAACATTAGTAAATAGTGACCTTACTAAATTACAAACAGAAACGCAAAAATTAGTATCTATCTTTAGTTATACAGAAGATGTAGCCGTCTGTTTAAACGGAATGATGAGTAAAAACAAAGCAGATGCAGAGCAAAACGCATTAAGGTATTTAGACTTACTATTAATAATAAATTACATGTGTGGAAGCCAGAATTGGAGTGTAATAAAAAGTTACCTATCCACCTTAAACAGCGACAGCAGTGCAGAATTTTCCGTAGTCTTTATGGCGTCAGCAGTATCATGGGGAACAAAAAATAATTGTGAATGGTATAGTTTACCGACGTATTATGCGGCGTGTACAGGACAGGATGTAAACAAATATACAAATCTGAAGGGAACAAGTGTAACAGAAACAAGAGCATTAGATCAAATTTTAAGTACAGATAACTACGATAATAACCCAGCAGGATGGACGCAAGCAGTGTATACTAACTTTAATAATGTAAGTGAGGGGAAAGGAAAGAATACTGGGGATTATGTATGGTTATGGAGTGCGAATAAAGCATTGATGTGGTTTACACAAGCGCAAGCAAGTATTTCAGGATTTGACAACTGGAGAATGGCAACGGCACTTATGCCGACGGATATTTATGGGAGGAAGAGTGGAAATACTGGCTATTCTTATTTTTCTACAGCAGGTGTTCCAAAATCCCCAGAGGAGTTTGAAGAAAAACCAAAAGGAAATGTTTACTTAGAATCTAGTTCAGACAAAGCAGTCGTTTATAGCGGAGATTCTGTAACCGCGAATATTAAAATTAGTCTTACCGCATCTACAGACACAATTGATAAGTTAACAAAAGTATTTACTAAACAATTATTAAATGGGATTAATCCCACATTAACTATTACATTATCTATGGAATGTTTAGAGGGTACAGGAACAAGTGCTGCTCCCTATGATACAATGCTTACCCCAACGGATCAGACGTTAAGTAATAATAAAATTATAGTAAATAATGTAACGTTGGATTGGTTAAAACCATATTTAACAGGAAGTAAAATGTTTGAATTTGTAGATTCAGATATTATTATTACGAAACCAACGACAAACAAGTATGCAGTATCTGCTAATTTATATTGGACAGATGAAATACAAGCAGATTTTATTTCTCTTGGAAAGCAAGGAACTGATGGAAAGATAGCTTATGATACCGTTCAATGGGAAGTAATCCCAGAAAATCCAGAGAAAGCATTATACTATTCCGAAATGGAAGAACCTTATGTAGAGATTAAAGAAGGAACACCAGGCAATGAAAACTTTGAAGCTATGGCAGGAGTTCCTACTACAGAACCACTCTATGTTGGATTTGGCGCAACAGAATTTATGCTTAATATGGAATTGGAAAAAAAGGTAAGCGAAAGTAATCCAAATAGAATTTATAATCTATACTACACCTGCTCCAAATGTACGGAAGAAGATACAGCATGTAGCTATACTTGTCCGGGACATGAGGATACAACATATACAGGAGGGTGTGGAAAACAATTAGAGGCAGAAACGGTGACAGACACGGAAACGAGTTCCGAAGGTACATCAAATACTTGCGACTCAGGAACAGCGAACAAAGTCTACTGTTCTAGTGGTGTAGTAACCTCCACTTCTACTTGCAAGTGTGGTGCGAAAACACATTCTACTACATTTACTCCTACATGGGGAGCAGGATATTCGGAATGTATTGGAGAAGATGGTACAATTGATTATATAGGAAAAGGTTGTGTTCATGAAGAGAAGATTAATACAACACATCCCCACGAACATGTCTTTACCGGAGTAGTACAACAGCCTATTGATAATTTTGTTTATATAGATATTACCGCATTAGAATTATGGGAAGTCAATAGTTTAACATTAGAAGGGAATGAAAAGTTATTTGAAAATCCTTTCCAAGATATTGACCCTAAAACAGGATTTCGTGCTTATTATTCAAAAGAGGGTTATGAAGACCAAAGTGGACGTTTACTATTTGATTTTAAATGGGCTGTGGAACAGCGATGGGGTGATACTTCTACACGAGAAACAAATAGTGAGTTACATTCAAAAGAAGATTGCGACGCATTAGCTACAGATTGGATGAATAGTCAAATAAAAGAAAAGACAGTAAAAGCAACAGTGATTAGTGATTTTTTAGTTTTAAATACAACAGAAGGATATCAAGTTCCTATGTATCATCAATACGAGTCGGATACTGTACCTGTTACAAAGAAAACTTTTACAAAAGGTGAAGATTTAAAAACAATTGAAGGTGAGAAAATCACTTTTACTGTGCAACCAGAATGGGCAGAAATGTACCTTAACAATCCATTATCTACTGCTAACTGGGATTCCAAACATATCACAAGAAGTGGTTACAATGGAAAGTATAATAAACCATCTATGAAATGGTCGAACTCTAATATTACAACAGGAACTGACCCAAGCCTTTATTTAGGATTAAATGATTTCATCCACCATAAAGATGGAGTAGTAGATTTTCAACATGGTTTTGATAATCTTCGTATGTCCTATATAGGCTTAGATATAATAAACTCAACCGATGTCGTAACAAAAGAATGGTCAGCAGATGATAATATAGACCCTGTGTCAAATGGAGAGTGGGATACAGGACATTGTTATTTACGAGCGGATAAGGAAATTGAATTTAATAATCCTGGTGGCATAAATTATGCAACTGAAGCAGATGGAAAGACCTATCGACAAGAAGTCACATATACATCTGGAGCAAATAAAGTTAATAATATTGTAGTGCACAACCCTGTTTCTACAGAGTATGCAGTAGTACTTTCCAATCCTAAGAAATACGATCAAAGAACAACAACTTCTCTGAAAGATGGAGGTGACCCTGTTATAGAGGAAGAACTTTGTCCTAGAGATAAAACCTGTCAGTATTCTTATTTAACTTGTGAAGAAGTAGGAACATATCATACAGAAGATTGTTTCCGTATCATAGAAACAGGAATGAAACATGTAGGAGGGCTGAATTCTCATGTTTGTACAGAAGCCTGTAATTCCGGAATGCAAGAAGGGATATTAAATAGTGGGACGTATGATATTCACGTAGAAGGTACAGCAGCATATTATGAGGTGAGTGTACATAATGATGTAAAAGTATATGCAGACCATGTTTATAAAATATATCGAGTTACAGATAGTGAATGTAGTAATAGATATGAACGTCATTTATGGGATGTGACAAAGAATAAATGTGTATCTTGTACACATGATTGTAGACATACAACAGTAGGTTCTAGTAATATACCATTATCTTTATTTGGATTATCTTTATCGGGTACAGGTTCAGGATGTACAGGGGATTTAAATAAACATGTATGTACTGCTGCCTGTGGGAAAACTACTTCTAAAGTGCTAGTATGTGATAATCCACACCATCATTTACTAAGCGAGCCATGGGATTACAATAATGCATTGAACCATTATGAATTTGGAGATCCACGTTGTTATAGCCCATGTGAAGATGACACGAAACATAGCAATCATAAAGAAGTATCGCTAGGCTCTGGACAAGTGGCTACAGATAATGATGTCTTTATAAACCTAGATAGAGAATTTACCATTTATTATCCAAACCAAGGAGATTTTTCACAATCTCCCACTTTACACGGAATAAGTAGCTGTACAGAGGTAAGAGGAATGGGATATGAGGATAATATGGACACTTCTAAATGGACTAGAAACAAGTATGTGACATTCCCTATTGATGTAATTTGGTATGATAAAGAAGGAAATAGTCAGAGCTTTTATGCAAATGATAGAATAGATTTAAACAAGATAGAACACGATCAAGGAAAAGACTATTACTATACATTTTATGCAGTATTAGGAAATCATGAAGCGATGAACGCAAGAGTAGATTTTGATGCAATTGCTACTAACGCAGAAGAGATAAAGTTTTATCGTGAAAATGAGAACACAACAAACAGAGGTAGAAATAGTTTTTCTTACGCAGCAAAGCATACAGCTTATAAGAAACAGTATATAGATATAGTAGGCTATATTGGTTCTTTAACTATAAATGATACGGGAGATTTTCGTTTCGCTACTCTATTTAAACAACAAATGAATAACGGAAAATGGTTAATACCAAATATTGTACCAGAAGTAAATTATCGTCTTCCAAATAAGATTGTTTCAGATACTTTTGATGTAAGAGGAGAACTTACAAGTACAGCAACAAATTGGCACTCCACATATGGCATGACGTATGCTGTTACGGGAGGAAAAGCATATGATTATGTAAAACTTCCTTTAACCGCAGCCGATAATCCCATCTTAGCGTTGCAAAAACAACAAATGCGACCTGGTTATCAACTTTATATGGATGTAGAAACTGTAGGGGATTATTATGGGGAAAACAGAAATGAAGAAGGTATTTTACAAGATTCCAACTTATATTATAAAATGCAAATTATACCTAGGTATTGGAAATTAAATTTGGATACAGGAGTTTATACACCAGTGGATGTCTATATGGGAAAATCAGGAGAATATGCACCAGTTGTATTATTTGGAAACTCTACAGACAGTACAGAGTGGTATTATTATGTAGACTGGATAGAAGAGTCTGCAAGAAGAAATTATACAAGGTTAGAAAGGGAAGTTTCTTATCGTATTAAGGAAGCTTTAACGGGCGAGTTTGGGGAAGCTGCTAGAATACCAACAGGAAATGATGTAATTGGTACAGCAAACCGTTTATTTTTAAATGATTTAAACAGAACATTCATAGGAAGTATTTCCACATATGGAGTAAATAGAAATCCACAAGATATTTTCTGGGATACACTTTATGAAATGCAGTCACAACGTTGGCAGTTTACGCTAGGATTACCCTCTAGTTCTGTTTTTGTAGAAGCAGGAAAACCTTGTACTGATGAGAATATCAAAAAGATACAGAAAGAAAATGTTGTAATAGTTTGTGCTTTAGATATAAAAGTAAAAGGAAATGTATGGACACTAGAGTATAACGGAAGAGGGATAAATGAAAGTGATGGAAATGGATTTAAAGTAGAAAAAGATGGAAAGATTTATCCACCACCGATAGACCCAGAAACAGGAAAACCGTTAGATGACCCTATTGTAGTAGTTTACTCTAATAAATATACATCAAAGGATGATTTAAATACAGAGGGAAGTCATTAATAAAAACAGGTGGCAGTGGTTTTAAGCTGCTACCTGTAAAAATCATTTCTTTATATAATACTAAAATAAATGATTTTAGAACAATAGAATAAAGGATAGAAGGGGGTAAAGGAAGAAGTATTATCCTTTACACACATAAGTTCTTATTATATAATAAAAGTAAAGAAAACGTGGGTAATAGTTAAAGTAAATATACTAAAAGAAACTATGTATTTCCTAAGTATAGCCATGGAAGTTTAGAACTAAGACATTTTTATCTATGAAAAGAAATCGAAAGGTATAAAAATAAATTATTGATATTAGGAGGAGCTACTGTGAGTGAACAAGAGAGAAAAATATGCCCTAAGTGTGGAGAAAGGGTATTAGAAGGAAGATGTACTAATCTTAAGTGCAATTATGGAAGAGAAAAGGAGAACGGAGATGTAGAAAAAGTCAACAAGGAAGATACAACAAAGCAGGAGAATATTACATCAGATGAAAAACATATACCAAGTCTAAATCTTATGTGCGATGACAAGATTAAAAGTGATAATGAAGTAGATGTTGATATAAAAGGTAATCGCTTTGAAGAGAAAAAAGAACCAGAGATTGTAAAGCGTAAAATTAAAGATAGCGTGTTTACAAATTTATTTAAAGACAAAAAGTATTTGTTACAATTATATCAAGCATTACACCCAGAAGATACCACTGCTACAGAAGCAGATTTAGAGTACATAACGATAGAAAATATTTTGGTAGACGCATTGTATAATGATTTAGGATTTGCTGTGAGGGATAGATTATTTATCTTAGCAGAGGCACAAAGCACATGGTCTGAAAATATTGTAATTAGAGCATTTCTTTATTTAGCAAAAACATATCAGAATTATTTTGATAATACGAAACAAAGTCTTTTTAGACCTGAAAAAGTAAAGATGCCTAAAGCAGAGCTTTATGTAATTTATACTGGAGATAGGAAGAATGTACCAAAGGAAATCTCTATGGCAAAATCTTATTTTGAGGGTGAGAAAGAGAATTTTGTAGATGTAAAAGTAAAGTTATTTAGTAGCTGTGATGGAGATAGTATTATACATCAATACATTATCTTTACTAAAGTTTATGATGAACAGAGAAAACAATATGGAAGAACAGAAAAAGCAATACGAGAAACAATAAGGATATGTAAGGATAGAAATATATTGAAAGAGTATTTTGAAAGTAAAGAAAGAGAGGTAGTAGATATTATGATGACGTTATATAATGAAGAACAAATTATGAAGACATATAAAGAAGATATAGAAAGAATAGCTAGACAAGCAGGATTAGAAGAAGGAATACTTAGAGGTAAAGAAGCAGGATTAGAAGAAGGGATACTTAAAGGTAAAGAGGAAGGAATACTTAATACAATCGAGATATTGTTAGAAACAGGTATAGACAAGGAAGATATAATGGAAAAAGTAACTAAGAAATATAATATAACTAATGAAAGTTTTAAAGAATATTATAAAAAAGCTATGGGTAGAGTTTCTTAGTGAAAAGAGAGGTAATAGGTATTATAATAATAACATATGAGGAGGAGTTATTGTGAATGAACAAGAGAGAAAAATAGAGATATGTCCGAACTGTGGAGAAAGAGTATTAGAAGGTAAATGTAGTAATCTTAAGTGTAATTACGGAAGAGAAACAGAAAAAGAGAATATAGAAGCAGAGAAAAGTATAAATACAACAAAGGAAGCCAATATGGTATCAGATGAGAAATATATACCCGGACTAAATCTTACTATAAATCAAGTTGTAAAGGGAGATTTAAAAACAGGAAATTTTGAAATACAAGAAGATGTTGTACTAAAAGAATATTGGAGTAATAATAGAGTATTTGCAGATTTATTTAATCAGGCATTGTTTCAGGATGATACGGTGATTGACTATCACAAGCTTTCTACATTAGATACAGAAAGTTCTATTACAGTGCAAGAGAAGGCAGGCTTTATAAATTTAAAGCGTAGCAGAGATATTGTAAAAAGTCTAAGAGGTAATATGGAAAATAGTATAAATGAAACTAAGAAAGAGGAAGAAATTAGTGTTATTGCCAAAAGATATGAAAATGTAGCACTTGCTATAATTGGGATAGAAAATCAAACAAATATAGATTATTTAATGCCTATAAGGTGTATGCTTTATGATGCCATTAGTTATACAAAACAAGGAGATGCTTTAAAAGCACAGTATAAAGAAAAAAGGAAAGAAAGTAAAGATAATGTTTTCCCTAATATGACAAAAGCGGAATATACAACAGGAATTTATAAGAGCGATAGATTATTACCTATCATTTCATTAGTGATGTATTATGGGAGAGAAGATTGGGATGCTGGAATATATGTGCATGATTTATTAATTGATTATATACCAGATAAAATAAGACCTTTTATAGCAGATTATAAAATGAATTTAATACAAGCGAAAGATTTAAAGAATGTGTCATTTAAGACAGAAGAGAATAGAGAATTATTTCACCTTATAGGTGATTATTACGATAAAGAGATAGGCTTAAAAGATATAAAAAATAAATATGTTGGGAAAAAGATAGATAAAATGACACTATTAGCAGTAAGTGTAATATTGCATAACAAGAATTTATCAAAAGTTATAGTAGAAACGGAAGGAAAGGGAGATGTAGCTATGGATACAGCATTAGAGCGTTGGGAAAAGGAAATTGAAGAGAAAGGGAAAGAGATAGGTAGAGAGGAAGGAAAAGAAATAGGTAGAGGAGAAGGTAGAGAAGAAGGTAGAGAAGAAGGTAGGGAAGAAACAGAAGAAAATTTTGTAAAAGGAATGTTAAAGAATGGAATAGACACTAGATTAATACAAAGATGCACGAATTTATCATTAGAAAGAATTGAGGAAATTGAAAAGAAAGTAAAGCAAGAGATAAGAGAAGAGTAGTAAAGCAATCAAATTCACTACTATAATAATATAGTTTAAAACTATTTTTGGATTTATTAAAATTAAATATGTAGTTACTAACTTTATAGGCAATTAGGCAATTGCGAAACTAATTCACTAAAATTTATGCATTTTGTATAGAAATGCCCCTGAATTGAATAAACCAAGCAAGATTTTTATATAAAGTGAACATAAAATTCAAAATTTGGTGAGGAGAGAAACAGAAATAAGACTCAAAAAGCTAGGTTTTATATGGCTTTCAGAGTTTCACAATTACCTGTTACTAACTTACAAGAAAAGAAGATATAGCTGTTTTATTGCTTCTTTTGTATATAGTTTAAAGTGTTATACCCAAACTTATTTTATAAAATTATATATGAAGAAGTCTTCAAAGTGGAATATTCAATAGATAGAAATATATTATTGTTGAATAATGAGAGTTGTTTTATAAGCAATATAATTTGGATTAATTTAAAATATAGGTAAAAAGCTATTACAACGACCTGTAATAGCTTTTTGTACGATAACGTTTCAAGGTACAATAGGGAAAAGAATTCCACCAATAGGAAGCGTTAGAATGTAATTTATAAAATATTGCTAGAAATTAATTATTAGGATATAATAAATAAAAACATATTTAAAGAAAACGGATAAATCAATAGCATATTAAAGATTAAGGTAAAGACAATGAAAATAAAATTAGAAAATGTAGGAAAAATAAAAGAAGCAAATATTGAACTAAATGGTATTACAATTATAGCTGGAGAAAATAGTACAGGAAAAAGTACAGTAGGAAAAATGCTTTTTTGTGTATATAATTCTTTTTTCAGAATCGAAGAACAAATCTATAATGAACGGAAGAAAACAATCCATAGAGTAATTTCAAATTATGCATATGAATTATTTGAACAACCAATAACAATTTTACAAATTAAAAATTTATCACAAAGAATTGTAGATAAGCGTGCTAGTATTATAAATGACAATAGGATATTAATAAAAGAGTTAGAAAATTTTTGTTTACCATCAGAAACTAGCTTTAAAGAAGATACTATAAGAAAATATATAGAAGAGTTGGATACTAAAATTCTTGAATATTTAAAGATAGAAGACAATGAAATTAAAAAACTTATTTTGAAAAAGAGATTACAGGTAGAATTTGGGATGAAAGTGGGTTATTTAAATACTCCAAATGAAGAAACAAATATTTGTTTAGAAATAAGAGATAGTGAGATTAAGTTTAAAATAAAAGAGGATAAAATTAGCATTGCTCAGGATATTAGCTTAATGAAAGAGATTATCTATATCGATGACCCTTTTGTGTTAGATGAGTTGGAAATAGGATTAGTTTATAAAGTACAGAATGAATTTCAGCATAGAAGTCATTTACTTATGAAAATAGCACAAAGCAATAGTAATTCAGAGTTTAGTGTACTTGACGAGTTCTTTATAAACGAAAAATTGCAAAAGATATTTAATACTATGACGGGTATTTGTGATGGAGAATTGATATTAGATAAAGAAAGAGGTTCTTATATTTATAAAACAGATGAATTAAGCGGTGGTTTAGGAATCTCTAATCTTTCTATAGGAATGAAGAATTTCCTTATATTAAGAACTTTATTATACAATGGAAGCATTGATGAGAATGGAATAATTATATTAGATGAACCAGAAATACATTTGCATCCAGAGTGGCAGTTAAAATTTGCAGAAATTATTGTGCAAATTCAAAAAGAATTTGGAATGAATATCCTATTAAATACACATAGTCCATACTTTTTAAACGCTATTCAAGTATATTCTGATAAATATGGTATTACAGATAAATGTAAATATTATCTTACAGAAGAACAAAATAGAAGGGTTAATATAATTGATGTAACAAAGGAAATAGAGAAAATCTATGAGAAGTTAGCAAGACCCTTACAAGAATTAGAGAATTTGGAGTATAATAATGAAACAACAAGACAATAAGATGAAAATTTTTGAAAATAATATTTCTACATTTAAAGAAACATCAATAGATAATGATGATGGAAAAGAAAAATATATGATAGAATCAGAAATTAAGGTGATAAATTTTGATGCAGTAAAGAAGGAATATATGAAAGATATGGGAGTTTCAGAAGTTCCATGTTCTATTGATGCATTATATACAAATGATAATGAAAATTATTATTTTATTGAAATGAATACACGAATTCAGGTAGAACATCCAATTACAGAAATGGTAACAGGAGTAGATTTGATTAGAGAACAAATTAGAATTGCAGCTAATCAAAAGTTAACTTATAAACAAAGTGATATTCATTTAAATGGACATGCCATAGAATGTCGTATTAATGCTGAAAATCCACGAGAAGGATTTAGACCATGTCCAGGAATAGTTAATAGTGTTCATTTACCTGGAGGGCTTGGTGTAAGAATAGATACAACTTTATATCAGGGATATAAAGTATCATCACACTATGATTCAATGATTGCTAAAGTAATAGTACATGGTTCTAATCGTTTAGAAGCAATTAGAAGAATGCGTAGAGTTTTGGCAGAACTAGTCATTGATGGAATTGATACAAACCAGGAATTACAATACTTGATTTTGCATACAAGTGAATATGTAAAAGGGAATTTTGATACTGGTTTTATTGAAAATCACTTAGATAAGTTGGTGGGATAATAAATGGAAGAGTTATTTAAAGCGCGAAAAGAGAAGTTAAATTTATTTAAATCAATTCGTAATAAAATGCAGGATAAAAAAAGAATTGATGTACCTGATGGTATTTATACCAAGTGTGATACTTGTGGAGAATCTATTTTGAGTGAAGTCTTAAAAGAAAATTATTATGTTTGTCCTAGCTGTGGTGCTCATTTAAAAATGAGAGCTTATACAAGATTAAATCTTTTATACGATGGTCAAAAGTATAAAGAGTTATATAAGAATATTAAAT
>OFGL01001547.1_pt1 | contig 13039 bp, 13 predicted proteins | sample 1521801 | NCBI WGS metagenome assembly OFGL01 (sample SAMEA3504085, study PRJEB24116) | mouse gut metagenome | biome: mouse gut; feature: mouse-associated habitat; material: faeces | place: Denmark | collected 2011 | reverse complement strand
CCCGAACATCCCCAGATCATCCTTCGCCTTCCCCACAACCGCTTCCATATCCTTTTTTCCTGCCACCGTAGCGTTGATCTGCGTAAATTCGGAGCTGGTCGTCCCTGCGATCACCTTCGCCAGGGTGGTCTTTCCCGTACCCGGCGGGCCATAAAAAATAACGGAACTGATCTTATCCGCCTGGATTGCCCGATAAAGCAGCGTATCTTTTCCTATAATATGCTGCTGTCCCACCACTTCATCCAGCGTCCGCGGGCGAAGCCTTGCCGCTAACGGGGATTCCTTTTTCATGGCGCCCTGTCTCATATACTCAAATAAATCCATGGAAATTCTCCTTATCCGTAAAAAACTGCTGAAGCTGCCTCTACATGGAGCCAAGCAGTCCATCTATCCCCTGCTCCTGAAAGATATCTTTATAATAACCGATCTCATCCTGAATCAGCTCATCGATGACACGCATGCCAAGTACCTCCACCGGCGCTTTATCGTCTGTCAGCATCTCCCCGGTGCTCTCATAAGGTGTCAGATTCTCTTCCACGCGTTCCATCATCACTGTCAGTTCTTCCTGACTTAAATGTTTTCTGTTTTCTGACAGTAATGTCAGAATATTGTCATTCTCCGACGCAAAGAGTTCCCTGTTGGTTGCACCCTTTACATCCACAGTGTAAACATTGGGAAATACACTGGCGATGGTATCCGCAAGAGAGACGTTGATACCGCCCTCCCCGTCGGATTTCATATTCATATTTACCACCATCACGCCGTCTTCCTTCAGATGATCCCTGACCAGCGTAAAAAATTCCACGGAAGACATCTGAAACGGAATCGTAATGTCCTGATAGGCATCCACCATAATTACATCGTATTTTTGATCCACCGCCTGTAAATAGGCGCGCCCGTCATAGGTCGTCACCTGCACATCCGACGGCAGGTCAAAATAAGTTCCGGCAAGATCCGTAATTTTCTGATCTATCTCCACGCCCTCCACCGTCACATTGTCAAAATATCTCATACACTGATGGGCATAAGTGCCTGTCCCCATCCCCAGGATCAACAGTTCCGTTTTATCCTTATTCGGCAGATCCGCCATCAGCGGAGCCGCCAGCGCATAATCATAATACATGCCGGTCAGCCCATCTTCCTTCATCTTAATGGACTGCACCCCGAATAACACATTTGTGGATAATATGACGCTTCTGTCATTTTCCTTGACCTGGAGATAATTATAAATGGACTCTCCCTCGTAAGTCAGATTCGTCTCCCAGAAAGCAAAACTGCCGGAATGCCCCAGCAGACTGCACAGCACAAAAAGTACCGCGGAAACCGCACATGCCGTTTTTGCCGTCTTTTTGCTGATAAAATACAGCAGCCCCAGAAGCAGCAGTATACCGGAAAAGATTAAAAAAGTAATGGACGTCCCCACCGCAGGAATCGTCACAAAGGTCGGCAGAAAGGTACCGATAATACTGCCTATGGTATTGCACGCCCCCAGCGCCCCCACCGTCTTTCCGCTCTCATCCAGGCTTCCCATCGTATATTTTACTAAGGAAGGGGTTACCGTTCCCAGCAAAAACAATGGAAACACAAAAATCACCATACACGCCGCAAAAGCCGCCCAGATCAAAAAGTTTGTATTCACCGCAAAAATGAGCAGCGCGGAAATGCCCAGAATAATATATTTTCCCACCACCGGGATCAACGCAATCCATACTCCCGCAATCAGAATCCTCGTATAGAGCCTGTCCGGGTTCGGATTTTTATCCGCGCTCCTCCCACCGTAAATGTTCCCCAGCGCCATCGCGATCATAATGGTTCCTATGATGATCGTCCACACAATCTGGGAAGAACTGAAATAGGGAGCGAGCAGCCTGCTCGCCCCCAGCTCTACCGCCATCACGGACATGCCGGCAAAAAATTCTGTCAGATACAGAAATATTTTATTCTTTAATATGGATGATGTGTTCATAATAAATTCGTCCTTTTTCGTATTTCAGCCCTGCCAAACTCCCAAAGCCTATCTCATAGTATATACGATAACCCTTCATTTTACAATTCGGATTTCACGGTTTCCCGCCTACACGTCCCTTTTAAGACTCTAAATCCCGCCTTTTACCACCAGTATTTTATCTCCCGCGCAGATCTCCTCCGTCGGCAGCTCATTGACTTCCCTAAGCTGCGCCACAGGTACATAATATTTCTTGCCGATATCCCACAGTGTCTCCCCGGGTCCGGCAATACAGATCACCATGCCCGGCAGCTCACTGAGCTTATTTAAGTCAAGCGGCTCCACTCTGATGTCCGTCACCAGATCGCGGTTCTGCACGGAAAATACGATCACCTTAAACTGCAGCGCCGCCTTGACGTCAAGCTCATCGCTGTCAAGCATTGTCACCGTCAGCTGCTCGATGCTGCTTCTCAGCCTGTAGACACAGGTGGGAAGTATGTTCTCCGCCTCGATCACATACTGGAACGGCAGCTCGTTGACAGTGGAGTAGATAGACTTTGCGCCGCCCGCACTCAGATAGAGCGTTGTCACCAAAAGCGTTCCCGTGACGGCAATGCCGTTCTCCACAATGGCCTGCTCGTCAATCCGAATTTCCCCATCGGAGTGAATGAGCTGGTACATCGGCATCTCCGGGTTCTGAATGCGTACATGCTCCGCGATCTTACATTTGCCGCTGCCTGCCAGCAGAAGGCTCTTTACGGGCATCTGCGTGGCCAGCGCTTCAATCTCCTTATCCACGCCGTAAACATCGGAAATAACCTCCAGATTTTCCTCCTCATAGAGATGAATGTCCAGATCCAGTACCGGCTCCACACAGAACACTCTCTCCTCGCCGTCGAAATCCTGCCGCACTTCCACATTACACTGCCCCAGATGATACTGGATATCGGGAATCATATTCTCCCGGCACCCGTGGCACTCGATAATGCCGCTGAAAGGCACCGTATTTTCATACCACTGTGTTTTGTCGTTATCCCCTTCGCCTTCATATAAGAAAAAAGCCCGCATCTCGCCCTGAATCGAAAGCTTCTCCTCCAGCGCCTTAAACTCCACATGATCAAAGCAGATGTGATGCCATATGGTCTGGAACACGTTGGGCAGATTACCCGTCAGCTCCATCTCCTCCTTCAGGCGGAAAATATCTTTTTTATGCATCACCAGCTCTATAACCGGGTAGACGCACTTGCGGTACTCCACAGGTTCCTCATGGTAAAGGTCAACCGCCGTCTCACACTCCATCTGCTCCTCCCGCTCAAGTGTAAAGGAAACCACCGCCTGTACACTGAATTTCCGGGAATTGATCAGCCCCACCGTCAAATCTTCGATACAGCTTTCCGCCAGGATCGTGTCGCCGTTATTTACCCCTTCCATATTGACCTTTTCCTCAAAGGGAATCACCGCCTCCATGCTGGCGCACATTCCCTCCATGTCCGTCAGATACAGTATGGACACCACAAGTTTGCCCCTCAGGCCAACCACGTTTTCACCGGGGCGGATCTCCTCCAACATGATCTCACCTTTACTGCTTAACAGATAGTTTGCATCCAGTTTATTATCTGAAATGTTAACGTCCTCTTCCAATACCATCTGCGTGCCGGCTCTGCCGTTTATTCGATCCATATGTATCTTTTTCTTCACCAATTCCACAAAAATGCCCTCCCTGCGTATAGTTACTATAAATCTATGCGCAGGGAGGAGCGGATATGTTTTTTATTTTGGCGGGAAATTGCGACAACGTAAATTATGAAAGGAGCATGCGAAGCATTCTCTGAATCAAGTGCGCCGGCGCTCGATTTTTACAGATATGATTTCGTCCGTTTCATATCGGTGACAAAATCGGGATTGTCTTTTTTCATCAGGTCATAAAGCTTATACGCATTATCGTGATCCTCAATCAATGCCTGCAGTTCGCTCTCCGTTATGCCGACCAGCTGGATGAATTGGGTCTTGCCATATAACGTGTCCTGCGTCTGCGCTTCCGTATCGGCAATCGTCAAAAGAGCTGTGATGTCTGACTCCACACCCGTATGTAAAGACTTTCCCCCGCCCGAAACATACTCAAAGGGATCAAAAAACCTTTCCTGTGTATAAGTATATCTGGCAAGATTCAACATCATGTCAATCGCCCACATACACGCCTCGTCTGTCTCTTCCCTAAGCTTGATCGTCATTTCATAACCCCATTTACTCCACTCGCCGCCGAGCGCTTTTTCATTGGCGTAAAGCCGGGTCATGCCGTATGTCACTATGTGCTTATAGCCTTTCGGAGATGGGTAAATGGAAAATCCGTCAAGGTAATTGTTTCCCCCAAAGACGGCTCTCGACGCCATGTCTGTGGCATAGTGCCCGGGCTTCACTCCGGGATAAAGCCTGTCAAATTCCTTGTCAATGATTTCCCATCCCGGCGCCCACTCGGGATCGTCTTCCACTCTCTTTCTAAACTCCTCTATCGTCATTTCCGTTTTTCCCCATTTTCTTTCTGCATATCTCCTGCAGAGAATGCCCGTATTTTCGCGTTTCTCACGTTACCGCCCCAATCAGCTCCGTCACATTCTCAATCCCATACTGCTTCATATAAGCCTCGATTCCTTCCACCACTTCCACAGTCGTGTAAGGGTTCACAAAATTCATCGCCCCAACCGCAACCGCGCTTGCCCCGGCAAGCAGGAACTCGATCGCGTCCTCCGCGCTGCCGATACCGCCCATGCCGATAATCGGAATCTTCACAGCCTGCGCCGTCTGGTAGACCATGCGCACAGCCACCGGCTTGACAGCAGGGCCGGACATGCCACCCGTCTTATTGGCAAGCACAAACTTTTTCCTGTGAATATCAATCTTCATGCCCGTGATCGTGTTAATCATGGAAAGCGCGTCGGCTCCCGCCGCCTCCGCCGCTTTTGCCAACTCCGTGATGTCCGTCACATTCGGGCTCAGCTTCATAATCACCGGCTGTCGCGCCTTTTTCTTAATCTGTGACGTGATATCGTAGAGGGAATCCACTTTCTGCCCGAAAGCGATCGCCCCCTCCTTCACATTGGGACAGGACACGTTGATTTCCAGCATGGAAACGTCCGTATCTGAAAGGCGCTCCACCACTTCCAGATAATCCTCCACGGTTTTTCCGCAAATATTCACAATGACATTTGTATCATATTTATTCAAAAAAGCCAGATCCCTCTCGATAAATACATCAATCCCCGGATTCTGCAGTCCGATGGCATTTAACATACCGCCGTAAACTTCCGCCACACGGGGCGTCGGATTGCCCTCCCACGGCACGTTCGCAACCCCTTTGGTCACCACCGCGCCCAGCCTGTTTAAATCCACAAAGTCACTGTACTCCATACCGGAACCGAAAGTGCCGGACGCCGTCATAACAGGATTTTTAAAGGTGACACCCGCAATTTTTACCTCTGTATTCATAGTTTCCTCCATGTCAGAGCATTTTTCTGCGATGACACGCGATGAGAAATTCGCGAAGGCGATTTCTCATCTGCGATCATTGACTTTGAGATGCTCTTTCTCAAAGTCAGGATTGAAAAATCAGTGCATCAGCATGATTTTTTCAATCCGCCACCTCCCCTGCTTCAAAAACCGGTCCCTCCGTACAGATGCGCGCATTGTGTACATGGGAATGGGCATCCACCTTCGTCGTGCGGCATACACAGCCCAGACACGCACCCACGCCGCATGCCATGCGCTCCTCCAGAGAAATGTATGCCTCAATCCCATTTTCTGCCGCATACTTTTTAATTGCCCGGAGCATCGGCATCGGCCCGCACGCCATAATCACATCCGCATGGAGCGAATAAGCTTTGATGATATCCATCACGTTTCCCTTCGTCCCCACGCTGCCGTCCTCCGTCGCCACATAGACATCGCCGTACTCCGCCAGATCCTCTTCCAAAAAAAGGTCTTTATTCCGATAGCCGAGAAGAATCTGCTTTTTCTCATCCATCGCTTTTGCCAGCTCCAGCATGGGCGGAATGCCGATCCCGCCGCCCATCAGAAAGACGCGTTTCCCCTTTGCCTTATCAACAGGGAACCCGTTCCCCAGCACGCCAAGTATGTCCAGTCGGTCGCCAGCCTTGCAGGTGGAAAACTCAGCCGTCCCCTTTCCTGCCACGCGGTACACCAGCCGCAGCCTGTTTTTCTCCCTGTCCGTCTCGCAGATGCTGATGGGACGGGGCAGGAGCATACTCTCTCCGCGGGGATAGACCGCCACAAACTGCCCGGGATGGGCGTCCTTCGCAAGCTTCGTCTCCAGCCAGAGGTCATAGATCTGTTCGCCTATCTGTTTTTGTGATATTACTGTCGCCGTAACTTTTCTCTTTTGCGCCATATGCGGTTCCTTTCTGGTTGTTTTTTTAATAGTATACCACAATCCCCGCTGCTTGTCTTTCCATTGCCAGAAGCCATTCCTTCTTTTCGAGACCGCCCGCGTACCCTGTCAGGCTCCCGTCTGATCCGACGACCCTGTGACATGGGATGATAAGGGAGATGGGATTGTGTGCCACCGCGCTGCCCACCGCCTGCGCCGACATCGATGCCAGCCCTCGCCGTCTTGCAATTTCCGCGGCAATCTCCGCATATGTTGTCGTCTGCCCGAACGGGATTTTCAGCAGTATCTCCCAGACCTCTTTTTGAAAAGGCGTTCCTTTCAAAGTCAGCGGCGGTATAAAAGCGGGTTTTTCCCCGTCAAAATACAGGGCGAGCCATTCTGCCGTCCGGGCAAAGACCGGCAGCTTTTTCTCCTCGTGATCCGGATCCAATTTTGCCGCAAAATATTTCTGCCCCTCAAACCATAAGCCTGTCAGGGCATGTCCGTCTGACGCGAGCAGTATCTTTCCGAGAGGGGAAACATATTCGTTTGTATATTCCATCTGACACCTCCTTGGGGCGAAACTTATGACCGCCTGTTATACCTATACCTTTCCAAGCGGAAGCCGCTTTACGAGTGAACCATTCTCCGTACCGATTCGTCAAGCGTTTCCAGTTGAATGGGAACATTGCTTATCTGAATATCCGTAAGCCTCTTAAGTCTGCTTATGTCTGGAAGTGTTCTGATATGCTTCAAGTCCTGCAGTTTTATCGTTTCAAGGTTTACAAGTGAACTGATGAAATCCAGATTATCCAGCTTCATAATCCGCCAAAGCTCCAGCTTTCGCAGACTGACCAGTTCCCCCAACGTGGCAAGATTGCTGCTGCCGCACCACAGAAGCGCAAACGATTCCAGATCAAGTTCCTTCAAAAACGAAAAATCTTCCACCTTGATTCCGCTTAACGACAAAGATTTTAAACTGTTGATCCGGCGGGTGCTCTCGATGTTTTTCTTTGCCTTCTTTCCCAGAAAAAGTGTGTGCAGTTTCTTAAATCCCGAAAGCCAGTCACAGTCAAATTGTACGTTTTTTCCCATCGTGTCCGCATAGAGTGTCAATTCTTCCAAGTCAGGCGCAAGGTCTTTGACAAAACGATAATCCAGCCGGTCAAACAATGTCAGATGTAGTCCCTTTATGTTTGGGAGTTCGCACAAATATTCGGGGGCGACGGCTTCCTTATTTTCTGTCAGATGCCCGTCAAGCCGAATCTTCGTCAAATGCGGCATCTGTCTGAGCACAGACAAATCAAACGTCTCATTTCCATATGTGCCAATTCCAAAAATGCGAAAGTACAAATCCGAGCGTCTTTCCAGAATCCGGTCGATCTCACGGTAAGCCCGGTCTGGAAGATTCTCATCAATCTGTACCCACCTGATCCGGCTATTATTTGCAATCTCTTCTATCAGTTCCGGCGTAATCTCTTCGTACCCGACATACTTTAAAACGCCGTTTTGTGAGGTCTGCTTCGCAATATGGACGCGGTTTGTAAAATCAATCCATGCACCCATGTCATCCTCCGTATTTTTATACCCGCCTCGTGTATTCCCACCATACAGAAAAGAGCAGCTAGATACATTTCCCAATCCGGCACGGAACCCACAAAACAGGCTCGCCATATCCTTGTATCCGATCGGAAAACACCGCCGCCTCTTCAAAGGTGTGTTCCAAAAGCCCATAATGGTTAAACCTTACACCGGGCAGCATTTCATACAGGCTGTTACATAAAAAACTATGAAAACTACAAATATCCCATCCCAAAATATCAAAACCCAGAAGCTCATTTTCATCTGGGACGCCCGGCAAAAGACTGCCTGTACCCGGACCCGCAGGCACCATTTCCCTCTGTAACATCTCAAAATACTCTTCCGTAGTAGACAGACTGGCAAGTATACATTGCCCATTTGAGAAATAAGACTCATAAAAATAATGCGCGTCATCAAGCCTCGTAAATCGACCGTCTTCCGCAAGCCCTTTTCCCATAAGCGCGCCTATTTCTGCCACAAGTTTCCCGGCTCGTTCCTCATTGAGTCCCCAGCGGGTCTTGTAACCTTCCCGCTCCTCCGGCGCTATATAATCGTTTTGAGAAAAACAAGTATCCAGTCTTGGATGAATCCCGCCAAAGCATCCGCTGACGGACAGCATTGTCCCGCTCCGATGAAGCCATCCGGGTATCGGAATCCTCTCGCAGATATAATATCCGACTATCTGATACATCTGGTCCTCCACACAATCAAATCACCATTACCAGCGTCCCCGCCCCGATCAGCACACAACCGATCAACGATCTTGCGGTAAATTCCTCATGCAGAAAAACAAACGCCAGTATAAGTGTGATCACCACACTCAGCTTGTCGATCGGCACCACCTTGGACGCCTCTCCGATCTGCAGGGCATGGTAATAGCAGAGCCACGACGCGCCGGTCGCAAGCCCCGAAAGGATCAGGAACGTCCAGCTTTTTCTGCTGATCTCGGCAATGCCGCCCTGCGTGTGTGTCAGAAACACCATGCCCCACGCCATAATAACGACCACAACCGTCCGTATCGCCGTGGCGAGATTGGAATTAACGCCCTCTATACCGATTTTTGCAAGGATTGAAGTCAATGCCGCAAACACTGCGGACAGAATTGCAAACAGAAACCACATACGCCGCCCCTCCCATCATCTCAGTTCATCTATAAATATCATTTTCCTTGTAATCAGTATCTCTCCAAATCATTCGGGATAAACCTAATCATCGTGTTTTTCCGTAGTTTATGGAAGATTTCATTATAAACATATAATCATGCCATGAACAGTCAACGGCACTGCCTGCATCACGTTACAAATCGGGGAACGCAATTACCGGCTCGGGGGGCGTCCGATGCTCCCCGATTCTTTTCTCCATCCAGACCATGTCATACCATCTGCCGAATTTATAGCCGCACTGATGGAATTTTCCCACCATCGAATATCCCAGACGGCTGTGAAATGCCACACTGCCGTTGGTTAGGTATTCGTCTTCCACATCACAGCAGGCAATGCAGGCATTCAAGTTTAAAATATGCTGCGCCCGGGAGATTTCCTCCAGCGCAGTATAGAGCCTGCGGCCAATGCCAAGCCCTCTCTTATCTTCCTTCACATAGACAGAAACCTCTGCCGCCCAGTCGTAGGCCGCCCTGTTTTTAAAGATGCCCGTGTAGGCATACCCGGAAATCTCCCCATCCATTTCCGCCACAATATAAGGATATTTTTTCAGTGTGTTTTCTAATCGTTTCCGAAAGTCACTCCGTTCGGGCGTCTCATACTCAAAGGTAATTGCCGTATGTTCGACATAGGGCGCATAAATTTCCAAAAGCGCCTGCGCATCACCGCCGCAGGCTGTTCTGATTCTGATATCTTTCATTCCCATAATGAGATTATTTTTCCTCCGCCAGCAGTCCTAACGCCTCCTCCATCGAAACGCACTTTGCATATCTGCCATACCATAAAAAATCATTATAATAATGATAGCACACATCTTTCGTCATATAGTCACTGTCAAAGGTGGAGTTTGCATAAGCTGGCACGATCATTTCGTACCCCTGGTTGAAACCGCTTTGAATGGTGGCGTCTATGCAAAAATTTGTCTGCAGGCCAACAATCATAATCTTCGTTTCGTTTTTCTCCGACAAATATTGGGAAAGCCCCGTCGATTCATGCAGCGCGCTGTTTACAGTCTTGTCAAAAACGCGCTCCCCCTCCAGGGGCACAAACTCCTCATATATTGCAAACTCATCGTCCCCCGCTGAGAAGCCTGTTCCCGGGCCGTCATCATGCCTCACATACACCACCTCTGCACAATACTTTCTGGCCTGCGCTATCAGCATTTTTATATTCTCTCTCAACTGCTCAAATGCAAACAGGCGTTCATCTGTAATTCCTTTCTGGGTGTCTACCACAAGTAAAATCATTTCATCCTCCCGAAACATCCGCACAATTTAAGGTACTTTTTACATGTATCGTCCTAAATTTAACATAGCGCCGAAAAAAAAGCAAATCTTCCCTCCAAAATCCACTTACTATTTCCCGGAGTTAATTAAACATTAATTTATTGCCCAATATTTTCCATATTTTATGCTGTACGTTTACTTTACTTTTTTCTACATTAAAATGCGATACAGTAAAAATATCATAAAACCTTTTTAGTAACACAATGGCTTGCAGACTCTTTGTATGGTCTGCTTTACTTTCAGAAAAAAACCGAAGCGCCTTTGCTTTGGTATGGAGAAAACAATGGAATTTGGTGAATTTCTGGCTAAACTGCGGAAAGAAAAGGGATATCTGCAAAAAGAAATTGCTGCCTACTTGAACGTGACTGTGGCAACAGTTTCCAACTATGAAAAGGGTGTACATACACCCGACCTCAATACGCTGATTAAACTTGCGGATTTTTACGACGTATCCACGGACTTCCTTTTACAACGAACAGGCTACCGTGCAAGCATCAGCACATTAAATAAACGTCTTTCCGCCGATTACACGGTCAGCGACCTTATGAACACGACACTGGAACTGGATCACCACAACACCGCCGCTCTTTTGGATTACTATGAGCTGCTGACACTCAGAAATTCTGTCAATCGGGCGACTTAGACAGGTCTGACAAAGCAGGATGGAAACCCCTTGCCATTCCGCTCTCGCGATATGCGGCCGGATCGATCATCTATCAAGATCTTGACCGCTTTTTTTGCGTCCTCAAATTTCAGACCTACGCCCTTGTCTTTCTCTGTCTGATGCACTTTCATACAGACATCCTGCCACTCCAGACCATCCAGTACGGCCAGACTTTCTTTCCTACTCCTCCTGCATCACGGCATGGCCACCGGATATGTTCCATCCGGGGTCACATTTCCCACGATATTGCTATCCGCCGTTTTGGCTACAAAGTCGAGTTCTGGAAAGCTTTCCGCGCCAGCGCTTCCACTTCCTCGAAATCTTCCTGCGTTTCGTTCAAAAATTTAGTTGAAGCAGGGAGTTTACGCAGAGAGAACTCTGCACCGATACGGATTTCAAAAAATCCGTTAAGATACGTTAGAATCTCAGATGTATTCTTTGCTTAAAAACGATTGTAACACATTCTTTTTTCATTACAAGATAAACTTTCATACGTTCAAACTATATTTTTCGACAGAAAGAACAAATGGGAAAATCGTTTTTAAGAAAGATTTTACGAATTTTACAAAAAAAGGAGATTCCCCGCCCTAGCGCAGAATTTTTTCCATTGCCCTGCCCTTCGCCAGCTCATCAACCAGCTTGTCCAGATATCGGATCTTCTGCATCAGCGGATCCATAATCTCCTCCACCCGGATGCCGCAGACCGCTCCTTTGATCCGTGTGCACCGGGGATTGATGCAGGGCGCCTGCTCAAAAAAGGTCTGGTAATTCACGTCCGCCTTAAGCTGTGCCGCCAGCCCGTCCGCATCATACCCTGTAAGCCAGCAGATCACTTCGTCAACTTCCTGTTTCGTCCGCCCTTTTTTCTCCGCTTTCTGTATAAGCAGCGGATATATCTTTGAAAATTTCATCGCAAACACTTTGCTGTTTTCCATAAAAATTTCTCCCTGTATTTTGAAGCCGTGAGTAAAGCCATGCCTTTCCTCACCTTACCGAACCGTCCCTTCCCTGTATACAATTTTTCCCCCGCATATGGTATGGCTGACCACCCCGGGCATGGTTTCCCCCACAAAGGGCGAGTTTGCAGATTTGGACGCAAAATCCTGCACCACCCATTCTCTTTTCGGATCAAAGACTACCAGATCCGCCGGTCCGCCCTCCTTCAGATACCCCGCCTCCAGATGATACAGCCTAGCAGGGGCCAGACTCATCTTCCTGATCAGCTCCATCATAGAAAGATACCCCTTGTCCACCAGTTCCCGAATTCCAAGCGACAACGCCGTCTCCAAACCGACAATGCCACTTGGCGCCTCCGTGATCGGCTTCGCTTTTTCCTCCGCGCTGTGGGGCGCATGATCCGTAGCAATCACATCCATTATCCCTTCTTTTAATCCCTGCCGCAGTGCCTCTACATCCTCTCTTTTTCGCAGCGGTGGATTCATCTTGTAGTTTGTATCACCCGGTATCATATCATCTGACGAAAGCGTAAAATGATGCGGACATACTTCTGCGGTTATCCGTACGTTCTTTTCCTTTGCAGCCCTGACAATTTCTACACTGTCTTTGGTAGAGCAGTGGCACAGGTGCAGTTTTGCCCCCGTATCCTTTGCCAGCATCACATCCCGCATGGCAATTACATCTTCCACACTGTTTGAAATCCCCGGAAGGCCGTACTTTTTTGCATTTTCATCATCATTTACAACACCGCCGTTTAACAGGTTTCTATCCTCACAGTGGGACAGTACCGGAATATCCAGCTTCTTGGCCAGCTGCATGGCTTCCCGCAGCAGGTATGCATTCATAACAGATTTCCCGTCTTCACTGACTGCAGGACTTCCCGCCAGCACCATCTGCTCAATATCTGCCAGCTGCATGCCTTCCATTTTCTTTGTAATGGCACCTGCCTGCAGAATATTCACTTTTGCCATATTTTTCGCTTTGTTATGGACATAATTTACCACATCCGCATTATCTACCACAGGCTTGGGATTAGGCATTGCCACTACCGTGGTGAATCCTCCG
>OFGL01001537.1_pt1 | contig 13100 bp, 20 predicted proteins | sample 1521801 | NCBI WGS metagenome assembly OFGL01 (sample SAMEA3504085, study PRJEB24116) | mouse gut metagenome | biome: mouse gut; feature: mouse-associated habitat; material: faeces | place: Denmark | collected 2011 | reverse complement strand
TTGACAACGCCCGGACGGTCAAGCAGGCGCTGGCATTATTCAATAGCAAATCCTAAAATGCCGGAGGGCAGCGGTTTTTTGCCGCTCCCTTCGGCATTTCCTTTACATCAGGGCAGCACACGCTGTCCGGATGCTTCTATGGCTATTATTTAATTTTTCAAAATTTTGAGCACTTCGGACATTTCTGTGACATTTGCGTTTTACAATGGCCTCACCAAAGGAAGCGAGGTGCGGTTTATGCGAAAAATTCTGCTGGTTGACGACAACAGCGCCATCGCACAAGAACTGGCAAAGCTGTTGAAACGCAGAGGTTATGGGGTGCAAATAGCGGCTACCGTGGCTGGGGCCAAGGAGGTCATTGAAAAGGAGCCGCCTCTTTTTATCAGCTCCGATCTTGATTTGCCGGATGGCTCCGGCCTGGAGCTGTTGGACATGGTTCGGGCCGCTGACGCTGATCTTCCATTCCTAATTGCATCCTGCCATGCCTCAAGCCACTATGAAGCGGAGGCTGTGCGGCGGGGCGTCACGCTTTGTCTGGATAAAACGAGAATCAATTTCGTAGCGGACAAGCTGATCGAATACGCCTACCGGCAATCGTGCGGGGAGGCGCAGCCAGACTTTCACAAGCTGCTGTATGTTCATGCCGATACCGCTGATACCAGTAACGGACTGCGATCCGGGGTATTGAGCGCGGCTATGCTTCAAAAAGGATTCTATATTGTGACCGCAGAGACGTTGGTCGGCGCAAATGACCTGCTGCTGGAGGATGACAATATTGAGTTGATCCTGTGCGACACAACTTTGCCCGATGGGTCAGGGCTTGATCTGCTCCACAGCCAGCGGAATTTAGCGGAACGGTATGGGACTCTTGTAAAATCCAGACCGCTCTTTATCCTGACAGACAGCAGGGATCTCGCAACAGAATACCAATACCGGCAGGAGGGCGTCAATGACTATTTGACATCCCCGGTCAACATCCCGGAACTGATCCGGCGTATCCGCTATTTTATAGCGTCTCAAGAACAGATACAGGCGGCGGAATGAGGCCGTCAATCGAAAATAAATATTTCTTCGATGGGGGCCTCAACCGCCCTCGAAATATCAATAGCTAATTTCAGAGAGGGATTGTACTGTGCTTTTTCCAGCCGCATGATGGTTTCCCGGCGCACACCTACCTGCGCGGCCAGCTGTTCCTGTGTCAAATCCTTCAACTGCCGGTACTTTTTTAATCTGCACTCAAACTCGGCCATTTCTTATTCCCCGCCCTCCTCCATCTGGTCATCGTGGTCATAGCGGTAAAGCAGATACTCCGGGAGAAAAATGCCCAGGGCCAATGTCAGGGAGAGTACGATAATCGTGGCAATCAGGGTATATTCCAGGCTGCCGAACAACCTCCCCTGACAGAGAATGACCAGCGCAATCAGTGTAATGCTGAACGTGATTTTGTAAGTATTGAGCTGGGCGCGGGCAACATTCTCTCGGAAGCGTTCATCCATGAAGATTCCAGACATTTTTCCCTCATAGAAAAATCCAAAAAAGCCGAAAAACAGGAAAAACACAAAGGGGAAAACAGTGCCCATGGCGGAGTAAGTCCAGAAACCCGCAAGGCCCAAAAATCCCAGCAGCCCCAGGAACCCCAGCTTGGGATTGACTTTGCGTGTCATGTTTGTCTTTGCGACATTCTTCTTGCTTTTCCCAACGCTGATAAACAGCTGGATAAACAGAGCGAGCGCATAGACGCAAGTGAGGGAGATGGATAAAATCATGGGCAGATCCTTCGTGTTGAAGGAGTAGCTTCCAAAGTCCATGGGAGCGACCAGGCGGGAATCGTTAAATGTAACAGCGTACCAGACTGAGAGCAGCACAGCCGCGATGCAGAAGATCCCGCAGCCAACCCAGATTTTTACCTGATTCTTTTTCATGTAGTGCCTCCAATTAACGAGATATATTTATCTCTTGATAGGACAAATATATCACTTCTCTTTCTTCGTGTCAATAGGAAAATGAGAAATATTTGTCTCTTTCCATTCTGGACACTTCGGAGTGACCATTACAAAACATTTCGTGACATTCAGAGAGCATTTCATAACAAACAGGCGGATGGCTGCTTGCCAGTACAGGGCAGCCGTAGTATAATATCTCGTCATAATCATAAGGGAGGTGGAGCATTCCATGCTGCGTATTGCCATCTGCGACGATGACAGTGCCATCGTCCAATCCAATCGAAGCATCGCAGAGGACTGCCTGAAGCAATGCGGGAGTGCCGGCGAGATCGCCGCCTATACTCACAGCGACAATCTCCTCTACGACATCACCGAGGATGGGTTTTTCTTTGACCTGATCCTGCTGGACATTGAAATGCCCGGCAGCACCGGGATGGAGCTGGCCGGGAAGATCAGGCCCTGCCTGCCCAATGTGAAGATCATCTTCATTACCTCCCATGTGGAGTACGCCATCGACGCCTTTGAGCTGTCCATCTTCCGGTACGTCCCCAAGAACGACATCGCCCGGCGGCTCCCTGGGGCGATCTGTGACGCCATCCGCCTGATTGAGCTGGAGGAGGGGAAGTTCTACACCATCCAGACCAACAGCCGCCTGGAGAAAATCCCGTATAAGGAGATCCTTTTCCTTTCCCGGGACGGCAAGAACACCAGCATCACCACCGCAGGCGGGGCGGCCAAGGTGCGAAAGAGCTTACAGCAGGTCTATGAGGAGCTGTCCGCAGAGGAATTTATCTTCATCGACCGGGGCTGCATCGTCAACATGATCCATGTCATGCAGGTCAAGGAGGGCACGGTTGTGCTGAAAAACGGCGACGCCCTCCCCATCAGCCGCTCCCACCTGCAAGAGGTAAAAGCGCAGATCAACGCCTATTGGGGGGCGCACATATGACGGACGTGTTTCTGCTGCTCTCCGGCATATTGACCGGGGCGGTGCGTGTGCTTGCGGGACTGACTCTCAGTCACCGCCTGCTGTCCATAAAAAGGCCAGATCGAAAAAGCATCTCGGCAGGACTGGCCGGGGCGCTGGTTCTCACGGTTCTGCTATCCTTGCTCCATGCGCCGGATTTCTACCGGATGGCTCTGGAGGCGGTGCTGATTGCCGCCTGCACCCACCGGCTGCAAGGGGCCGGGCTGAGAATGGGCCTGTTTGTCGGCATCTTTTACGAGATTGGCGTCTCCTTCTGGTCGTTTCTCCTGCCGGCATGGATGGGCGTGCTGTTCCGTTCCCAGGATTTCCTCAATACCGGAACGCTGGCCGGACAGTCCGCCCTCTGGCTGCTCCACGGGCTGCTGGCCGTTTTGGCGGTCTGGCTCTCCAGAGGTCGGAAAATCAACCGCAAATCCGCGTTCCAGGCCGTCTCCGCGCTTACGCTGGCGGGATTCCTCGGAGTCATCACTCTGTCGGAACAGACGGTTCTGGCAATCCCTGATGACACCCTCTATATGTGGACCATCCTGGCGGTTGTGCTGATGATGTCGGTGCTGGTGTTCAACATCAACCGGCAGTATGAGGTGGAAAAGGAGCTGGCAAGGCTGAAATCGGAGCAGGCCGAGCTGCTGGAGCGGGACTACACCGCTGTCAACCGTGCCTACCAGGTCAACGCCAGGCTGTTCCACGACCTCCACAACCACATTGGCGTCCTGCGGCAGTTCCTCACCCATGAGAAGTACGGGGAGGCAGTCCGCTACCTGGACGAGTTGCAGGCCCCGGTGCGAAACCTGACCGCCACCGTCTGGACAGGGGACGAGACGGCGGACTACCTGATCAACAGCAAGGCGGCTGCGGCGGAGGCCGATGGCATCCAATTCCAGGCCCAGGTGGAGTTCCCCCGCCGCACCAACATCCGCAGCGTGGATCTGTGCGCGATTTTAGGGAACCTGCTGGACAACGCCATCGAGGCGGCCCGGCAGGTGCCGGACCCATCGGGCCGCACGGTAGCCCTCACCATCCGCCGCATCCACCAGATGCTGGTCATCAAGGTGGAGAACAGTTTTTCCTCTGCGCCCGTCCAGGAAAATGGCGAACTGAAAACCACCAAGACCGAGGGCGGTCTCCACGGCTGGGGCCTGAAAAGCGCCCAGACCGCCGCGGAAAAGTACGACGGCATGGTGCAGGCCGGTGTCTCCGGGGAAGTTTTCCGGGCGGTGGCTACGCTGTCCTATCAAGGAATGGAGGATATTCATGAGTAAATACGACGCTTTGTGGGCCTATGTGCAAAAGGATGGAAGCCCGACCCTCAAATTGACCTTCGGGCAGATCCAGGAGATTGCGGGGATACCCATTGACCACTCGTTCCTGAAATGCAAAAAGGAATTGACGGACTACGGGTATCAGGTCGGGAAAATCTCTATGAAGGAGCAGACGGTTATCTTTAAGAGGACATGAGTATGACAGGGCTGAAAAGAGGAACGGTCATGCTGGCGCCGCATCAAGAAGAATGGACGCAAAATGCGGAGAGGACGATTCAAGTATTAAATCGGCTTTTAGAACCTGTTGCAGTTGACATTCAGCATATCGGAAGCACCGCTATTCCCTCCATTCATGCAAAACCGATTATTGATCTTGTCGTAGGCGTTCGTAACCTGGACGATATAGCGCCTTATGTTGAATTGCTCAAACAGCATGATATTGTTTTTCGCGGAGAAGATGTTGCGGGACAGCTGCTGTTTGTAATGGGTGATTTTGAAAAGGACACCCGTACACACCACATCCATGTGGTCAGATGGAACGGAGCCGAATGGAACAACTATATCAATTTTCGGGATTATTTGAACCGCTTTCCTGATAAAGCAATAGAGTACGATGCCTGTAAGAAAAAGTTGGCGGCGCAATTTGCAGATGACCGAGGGAGCTATACCACAGGCAAGCAGGAACTGATAGGCCGCTTGCTGAAAGAGGCTCATGCGTGGAAGTCTGGGACATAGTGTTGCAGACGAAATTATGAAACGGAGGAATGATTATGTTCGAAAAGAAAGAAAAAAGATTCAACGTAAAAGAAGCGGAAAGCTACAGTGGAAGCGGAACCATCCGGGTCATCGTTGATACAAAGACAGGCGTTAATTACATTATGACAGAAGGCGTTGGCGGTTCGTCTATCACACCCTTGCTTGACAGCAATGGGAAAGTGGTGATTGATAACTGACTTTTTATCGAATGGGGAGGCAAAGTGAAAATCAGATTGGTAAGACCTACGGAACAATTAAAGGAACAGGCAATCAATTTCAGGCAAGAATTTTTTGATAACCACGAGATGGTAATTAACGGAAGCGAATTGCTTGATAAGACGGATCAGTACGAGGATTGGCTGAAGGCTGTGGCCGCTAATACAAGCATTGAAACGGTAAGTGTCAACTGGGTGGTCACAGACACTTTTTTTGCTGTGGATGAAAAAGACCAGATCATTGGAATTATTGATTTGAGGCATACACTGAATGACTTTTTGAAGAATTTAGGGAATTGTGGTTACAGCGTTCGTCCTTCCGAGCGGAGGAAGGGATATGCAACAGAAATGCTCCGTTTGCTGCTGCCGATTGCGAAAGACGCAGGAATGAAAGAGCTGCATTTGTCTGTTGAACGGGACAATGAAGCCTCTATCAAAACCATCATGCGAAATGGCGGAAAATACGAACGGAGCTTTGAGTTTGAGGGTGAACAAGCGGATATATACAAAATCAGTTTATAAACTCCGATTCAACAAACGTCATTTGAAAAGGGTAACTATATGAGAAGAACTATAAAATGCAATACAATCCATTTGTGCATCGCAGTATTCACATTTTGTCTGCTTGTAAGGTTTGCTGAGTATTTTCTGATTAAAACAGACCAAACGGCCATTGGAGAAAATGTGCTCCATAAAGCTGTTGGAATTATCATATTGGCGTTAGCATTGAAAAGGGCCAACCTTTCATGGAGCGATATTGGATTTCAAAGGAACGGCTTTGTAAGCGGTATTCTGAAAGGTCTGTTATTGGGAAGCGCCTGCTTTGCTGTTTCATATGGGGTAGAGCTGGCGATTTTAACCATGCAAGGCAATCCGGCACACTTTGAACTATATATCAGCAGCTTTTCATTAAGCGGTTCTCAAGTAAAAAATACAGGCTTTCTTTTCTTTGCGCTATGCGTAGTATTCAATATCATCAATGTATGGATGGAGGAGGGCATTTTCCGCGGGCTGTTTATTAAAACGCTCTCTGCAACAAAACCGTTTATGACAGCGAATTTGATTGGCGCATTTTTGTTTGGCGTTTGGCACATCGTCATGCCGCTCAGAAGCTATGTGAACGGTGAAATGTCATTTGCGGCAATGGCCTTAATGAGTATCGGCTATATTATCCTTGCCGGAATTATGGGGATCAAATGGGGACTTCTTTCCCGCATGACAGGAAACCTGTGGGTTGGACTTGGCGACCACCTGTTCAATAATACCGTTGCCACCAATATGCTGCATGTCGTTTCTTCAACGGGCGCGGATGAATTGCAAATCGTTCGGATTATGGCGGCACAGCTTGTTTCCTTCGCTTTTGTGCTGGTAATTTACATTTACAGGAGCAGAAAAGAGGGTGAATAGAAATGTATCATGGCTTTGATCATAAGGGTATTCCGCAAGAACCGAGCGCGGAGGTGGCAGACGCCGAGAAACAGCTTGAAATCTCAGAGTACATCAAGGTTTTTGCAATTAAGGATGGAGAATAGGGTCTTTCTTTCATGCAGTCCTTCCGTTTTTCTTCTTGTTGCCGTTCTCCCCGGAATTGTGGTATAATGGGAAAATACAGAACAGTAAATTGAAAGTTGACGCCGATGAAAATAAATGAAAAGAGAGAACATCTATGCTCAATGCAGGAAGCAGGATAGTAAATAATTGGATATATCCTATTGACAACGGCTATGTACTGATTGATACAGGGTATGAAAGAGGATTTGCACATTTCAAAAAGCAACTGGCAAAGATGCAAATAGCCCCTCAACAGATACGATATATTTTTCTGACACACGCTCACGATGACCATGCAGGCTATTTGAATGAAATACTCTCGGAATGCTCTGACATTCAAATCGTTATGAGTGACAAGGCGTTAGAAAGATTATATAAAGGGCAAAACTCTTTTCATGGCGGTTGCACAACCAAGATTGCCTTGCTCTTTTGTTTCTTAATGAAATTTGTTGGCAAGGGCAAGCATTTGTTTCCTCCAATAACGCAAGAATATTCATGTAGATGTATTCAAGTGACCGAACAAAACCGTAAGCAAGTGGAACTTTTATTGCAAGGAAAAATCATTGATACTCCCGGTCACACCGCCGATTCCATATCTCTTTTAACTAATGACGGTTCTCTATTCTGCGGCGACGCTGCTATGAACGGATTGCCAAGTTTACACAGAATAACTATTTGGGCGGAGGATAAAACGGATTTCCTAAAATCTTGGGAAACAATCATCGCACTTAGACCAAATCTAATATATCCGGGACATGGCAAGCCGTTTGGATATGACGACCTTAAAATAAATCTAAAGCGGGCAAAAAATATGGAATTATTACCGATTCACTAACTTCCGATTTATCGAACAGACAAGGAGGGCGAGAAAATGTCTTTATCCATTCAAGAACGCTTGAAAGACCTGCGTGTGCAGCGTGGCTTGACGCTGGAACAGCTTGCAGAGCAGACGAACCTCTCCAAGTCTGCGTTGGGCAGTTATGAAGCGGACGATTTTAAGGACATCAGCCACTATGCTCTTATCAAGCTGGCGAAGTTTTACGGCGTGACCACCGACTATCTGCTGGGGCTGTCTGAAATGAAGCGTCACCCAAACGCTGATCTTGCAGACCTGCGTTTGAGTGACGGAATGATTGACCTGCTGAAAAGCGGGCAGGTGGACAATGCTCTGCTGTGCGAATTGGCGGCGCACCCGGATTTTATCAAGCTGATGGCCGACCTTGAAATCTATGTGAACGGAACGGCGGTGAAGCAGGTACAGAGCGCAAACGCCATTGTGGACGCTATGAGCGCAATGATTATGAAACAGCACAATCCCGGCTTGACCGACCCGCAGTTAAGACAGCTTATCGCTGCCCATATTGATGATGACAGCTTTTGCCGTTACATAATCCAGCAGGACATAGACGAGATAGCCGCCGGCCTGCGGGAAGCCCACAGGGAGGATTTTTTCAGCGTCCCGGAGGATAACCCGCTGAAAGGATTATTGGAAGCCGCTACCGAAATTACCAACCCAGACAGTGACCCGGAGCAAGCGTCTTTGGCGTTTATCTGCAAACGGCTGCGGCTGAACTTTAAGAAGCTGTCCGGGGAAGAAAAGAAGTGGCTGAAAAAGATTGCACAGAAGTCGGACTTGCTGAAAAAACCAACCCCACAGCGGGGACGGAAGTAAGAAAATAAAAAATCGCATTTTGTAGGAGGTATATTATGTCATTGGAAAAAGTTTATGATTATTTCCATAATTATGATAAGCAGACTTATCAGGTTGTAGCTTGTATGGGAAATGAGCCATCGGAGCAGGATATAAAGGATTTTGAAAATCAGTATGGGATAAATCTTCCTGCTGATTTTAGAGAGTTCACTATGTCCCCATTAGGTGGGCTTTATATGGAGGTTCGAGAAGAAATATGGCCACAAGCGAAACAATATGACATAGGCCCATTTTGGTCGTTCTGTCGAGGAATTATAGTCTATGGAATTGCCAATGGAATACCCGATTTTTTGGATATTCGTGAAAAAACGAAAGAACTACACGATGAAGGTTTTACTGATTTTATCCCATTCTTGTCCATTATAGGGAATGGTGATGAAATATTTTGTTTTGACAAGAATAATAACATAGTCCTTCTTGACTACTACACAACAGGAGAAGCTACACCGATTGAGGGGACTTTTTCAGATTGCTTGATGAACCAAATTGCGGAGTTAGAAGAACGGAAAAACAAGAAAATCCGGGGAGAGGATAAAATCAACTAATTCTGATTTGCGAGGAGAATTGTGACTATGATAGAGTTGAATACATTCAAAAAAATATTGGAAGAAAATGAAGAACGCTTGCCATTACTAACGCTTGATGAATTTTTCGATGGAAACACAGAGGAGGATTCCATTGCTCCGAACCAATGGGAATTTGGCCGTCCAACGCTTTCTGAAATACGAAATATGCTACAAAAGATTGAGTTAATGCCTGACATAGCATGGGTGCGTGTTGCTCTCCACGATGATACAGAAATCGTAGAAAACAATGGGAAAGAAGAATTAGTTCTTGCAGGAGATACAATCGTGATTTGCACAACCATTTTGCCTGCGGAATTAGAAAAATTAGTAAATTGCGAATGGCTATGCTCTGATGGAGTAATTACAATAGAGGCATTTGAATTAAATACTTATTCGTGCGTACCACCAATTCCAGATAACTTCGATTGTTTGGAAATCGTGTGGGACTAATCTAAAACTTTCAGTTTATCGGGGGAGATAGCAAAGGCAGCCGAGCCAGTCAACGGTCAAGATGAACGGCGCAAATGCGCCGCCGTTGACAGTCCCGCCCGTTTTTGCTGACAGGCAATAGCATGTCCGAACAAAAACATAATTCTATTCGTAACTTTTCCGGCATTCCTCTATAAGAAAGGATAATTTCTCCAACCTTTCTTCTGCGCAGATTTCTTCATATTTACAGCAGCATATTTCAAAAAGACACCCCTCCCTCGAACATACCTTCACCTTAAAGCATCTTATCCACTGCATAAAACGTACAATATTGTAAAAAACAATCAACGGAACCATTGAAGCAAGCAAAATACCTATCGTATAATCAAAAAGCATTCCCAGCATATCTTATCCCCCTTTACTTTCCATCTTAATGGCATCCCAATCCGATACTCCAAAAAGAAATTGTTACTTTGCCTTATAAACACTTTAACACAAAATTTTCTTCTCCACAAGAATAATTTGTTAGTTATCACCTCACATACTTTTGAATAAGTTAACGTTACAATTTTATAAGGTAATGGTCAATACGCGGAGCAGTAATAGAACAGTTACAATTTGATCATAATATAAACACAATACAGCAGAATATTGGAAATTTAAGCAGAGAAAAATTTGCCCCGTACCGGATGTCTCAACTCCATTAGGTGATAACTTGTATGCATAACAGGATGGAACAAATACAATTTGACGAAAATATTTATAACACAATACGACAGAATATCAGGAAATACCGTAAAGAAAAAGGAATGACTTCAGCCCAGCTTGCAGAAATGGTTGACCTTTCCCATGATTTTATAAGACAGATAGAAAGCGAAAAAGTCGGGTACAATTTCTCCGTTGAAACTTTTTATAAGATCTCTGTTGCGTTAGACGTAAGTTTAGATAAATTAATAGAAAAGCAGCAGACAGACACTTGATACGGATAATTCGGACAGCCATTTCTTTTTATCCGCATTATCCATATCTCCATATACTATATAACGTCCAAACCCATTCTGCATATGAATCAAAACGAGTTTGGCGTCTATTCATTCTTTATCACTCAGCACATTCAGGTACTTCTCTGCAAGTATCTTGGGAATTTTTCCATTCCCGGCCAAAATATCCGACATATAGCCGGTTCCTGCCTCTTTCCCTGCATAATCCAACACCAGCCCTCCTGCCTCCCTCACCAGCAGCATGCCTGCCGCAAAATCCCACAGCTTCAATCCCCGCTCAAAATACCCTTCGATCCTGCCGCACGCCACATTGGCCAAATCCAAGGCCGCCGAACCGGTTCTCCGGAAATCCTGGCAATCCATGAAAACAGACAGAAACACGGGAAAATTTTCCGCTGCCATTTCTTTATAATACGGGGAAGTGCCGATGGAAATAAGGCTCTCTCCCATTGTTTCCGCACTGCTGACCCGAATAGGCTTTCCGTTTAAATAAGAGCCCTTCCCCTCTTCGGCCCAAAACATTTCATTGGCATAGGGATTATAAACTATCCCCATAACAGTCTTACGGTTGTCCATCAGAGCCAACGAAACTGCACTGTTCCTATAATCATGAATCAAGTTGGTCGTCCCGTCCACCGGGTCCAATACCCATACCAAACCATCCCTGTCAATCTCATCGTTGCATTTCTCCTCCCCCATGAACTGCACTGCCGGATATGCTTCCTGAAGCCTTTCATAAATGAACCGCTGCACCGCAACATCCACTTCCGTCACATAATCCGCTATGCCTTTTTCTTTCGTATGCCTTGCCGCCTCCCTATCCTGAAAAAGCTTCCCGGACTCCGATATGATTTCTTTCACTTTATCAATCTCTATTTCACACTGCCTCAACCTTAAGTTCCCTCCCTTCTTCCGATTAGCTGCATCTTACCATTGGCCGGCTGATACTCTTCCTTCACGCTCCGGATATCCCCTTACTTCTCGTTATCCGGCCGCCCCGCATTCAAATCCGTGTAACAGTCCAACAGCCCCACCGTCTCATTTGCCGGCCTGCCATACATATTGCAGCATTTATGGGAAACTTCCGCTCCTTTGTCACTGCCTTCCTCCATTTCCACACTCATCCGTACCACTCCCATCTGCGTTTCCCCATCCAGATGCCTTAAGATATCCTCAATTAAACGTTCATCGTCCATATCCATATTCCCTCCTGCCGCCCGGCATATCATTGCCTATCCCCCTTGAGACAAAGATTCTCTTCAAACCGTCTTACAAATCCAGCGAAAGCCCGTCAAAAAAATCCCTGTGTTCCATCCGCTCCGCCTTATATCGAATAAGAAAGGCCTTCATTTCCGCATACTCTCCCGGCATATCCGCCAAAAGCGAATCAAAGTTATCCTCTGTCACGCCTCCTATTTCCGCAAATTTCTGGAAATATTCCTGTTTATGTCCGTATTCCTTCAGAAGAACTTCCCAGCTTTCCTCCGATTCACACCCTTTTGTATGCGACACAAGATAAGCCTTCAGTTTTTCTTCCGCACTTGCCGACAGCCCGATGGGATTCATCAGCCGGAGCAGTGCCAGACGCACCTTCCCCTTACGCTTGTTCTTTATGAATTCCTCCAAGCTGCTGCCATAGTCCTCCTCCCCGCAGAGAATCATTTTCGTATACCCTTCCCCGTCCCCCTCATCCATTACCGCATTCATTTTCGCATCCCATTTCCGTATCCACTCCTGCGAGCCGGCCTCCAGCGGATTCATCAAATATTCCGTATCCAGCAGCCCTGCACCGGCCGCCAGCAATGCTGCTTCCTGGCTTTCGGCATCCCTTTCATTTCCCGCCTTTTTGCCAATATTCTCTTCGCCCTCCCCCGGCTCATACGCAAAAATCCGCCTCACATTGGGACATTCCATAAAGATCCTGCTCCCAAGCTTCATTTCCTTTTTGGGGAGCCATACGTTCTCCAAATTCGTGCAGTAGGCAAATGCCCAGTCCCCGATTTCCTCCGTTGTGCCGGGCAGTACTACCTTCCGCAGCTGCTTCCGGCTAAGAAACGTCTTTTTGGAAATAGCCTTTACGCAAAGCCCTTCTATTTGCTCGGGCACCCGTACTTCCGTATCCGTGCCGCTATAGTCCGTGAGCCTTACCCATTTTTCTTCCGCTGCGCCTTCTATGACATACGCCATGATACCATCCGATGTTTTCACTGTCCCTTTTCGTCCATCCATATTCCTTACTGCTCCAATTTTATCCTGCCCGCTCTACAATGCCAGCTTTTCAATCTCCCGCATCAAGTTCTCCTGCCGTTCGGAAAGCCGGAGCGATTCATTGTGCCTTTGATAATCTTCACAGCCAAACATAGCAATAAAACGCGCTCCTGCCGTATTCACCGTAAGTTCCGTCACCAGAATAAGCATCTCATTCCCTTCTTCGAAAGCTTCCTCCACAAACGCAAACAGCCCATGCAGCCTAGCTTTCGTCACCGCCGTCTCTGTCTTCATTTCAGAGACTTCCGACTCGAACTTTTTCTTCACTTCCCCGAAAGCTTCCGCTGCTGTTGCCGCATCCCCCGCATACAGCCCTTTTCTTGCCTGTTCCAGAAAAGATATCACGCGCCTATGCTTCCGCCAGTCACTGTCCGACAGCGCATTGGCCTTTCTCAGAGATTCGGCTGCCT
>OFGL01001535.1_pt1 | contig 13121 bp, 13 predicted proteins | sample 1521801 | NCBI WGS metagenome assembly OFGL01 (sample SAMEA3504085, study PRJEB24116) | mouse gut metagenome | biome: mouse gut; feature: mouse-associated habitat; material: faeces | place: Denmark | collected 2011 | reverse complement strand
TATTCCTCTTTTATTTTTTCTTTTAAATAATAAAAAGCCCCTGCTGTGCCAAGTGGCTCTTTTTCTTCTATATAAGAAATAGAAACTCCAAATTTTTTTCCATCTCCAAAGTACTCTAAAATTTTTTCTTTTCGGTGTCCCACGATTAAAATAATTTCTGTTATTTTATTCTCTTTTAACTTCTCTATCTGCCATTCTAATAAAGGTTTTCCCAATATCGAAACCATCGGTTTTGGTATCTCATCTTTTGTGATTTGTGATAATCTTGTCCCTTTTCCTCCTGCCATAATTACTGCCTGCATTTTATTACCTCTTCTACTGTTTTTTCCACCGCTTCTCTTGAGGTATAGTGTGCCTTCCATCCTGCTCTGTGAATCTTTTCTAGCTGATATTGAAATTTTGGCACATCTCCTTTCCAGCCACCTCTGCCGCCTGTATACTCATAAGAAATCCCTTTTAATCCCATTTTCTCACATACAATATCTGCTATTTCTGTCACAGAAGTTTGCGTTTCTACTCCTACGTTATAAAGAGTGATTCCTTCTTTTTCTACATCTTTAAACTGCATAATCGCATCTACTAAATCCTTTACATAAAGATATGGCTTAGACTGTGTACCATCTCCTAAAATCTTTAATTTTGTAGAATCTTTTTTCAGTTTTGCAATAAAATCAAAAATGACTCCATGTGTTAATCTCGGTCCAATCACATTTGGAAAGCGGAAAACTAATACTTTCATATTATTCATATAAGCATATGCAGAAAGTAAAGCCTCTGAGCCTAATTTACAGCCTCCATAATAAGAAATAGGAGAAAGCACTGCTGTATCTTCTGCTACCTGCTCTCCCATCTTTTCTCCATAGACCGCAGAAGTAGAAGCGAAAAAAAACTTCTTTACTCCATGTCTTCTCATACTTTCTAAAAGATGAAATGTTGTTGTATACGTATTTTTATACTCAATGGTCGGATTTTCAGCACTCGCTTGAATATCCGAATTAGCGGCTAGATGAAACACATATTCAACCTGTTCTTTCTCAAAAATCCTTTCTACTCCCTCAAAATCACATAAATCCTGCTCATAAAAAATAAAATTGGGATTTTCATAAAGATGTTCTATATTTTTTTTCGTTCCGATAAAGAAGTTATCTACACATACCACTTGATGCCCTTCTTTTAACAGGGCATCTGCTAAATGACTTCCAATAAATCCTGCTCCACCAGCTAATAATACTTTCATCATTTTATCCCTTTCTCCTGCTATTTTTTTCTATCTCCAATATTTATCTCCGATATATACGACAGAAGTTCCATCTTGCTCAAACTGAAATTCAAATTCTTTTAATCCAATTCTTTCTCTCAATTTTTCTTGATTTTCTGGCTCACAATAAAACAGTAAGAATCCTCCTCCCCCTGCTCCCAAAAGTTTTCCTCCTACTGCTCCACTTTCTATTGCTATTTCATATGTTTTATCAATTTCCTCACTGGAAATCCCCGATGCTAGAGTACGCTTTAAGTTCCAGCTTTCGTCTAATATCTTTCCAAAGCAGGATAAATCATTACTCTCTAATGCCATTTTCATCTCTTCTGTCAATGCACACATCTTTTTTATATTCTCATTTTTTGCATCTTCTGTAATGTTCTTTTTTTGTTCACTTAAAATACGATTGGCAGATCGAGTGACCCCAGTATAAAACATCATCAGATTCTTTTGTAATTTTTTATAAGTTTCTACCTGCATCATAATAGGTGACACGGAAACTGTTCCATCTTGATTAAAACGGATAAAATTTAATCCCCCATAAGATGCTGCATATTGATCTTGCTTTCCAATCGGAGAACCTAACTTTTCTATTTCTACTTCACAAGCCTCTTTTGCTAGCTTCGCTTTAGAAGCAAACTTCCCTTTATAGCTATATAACGTGTGAAGCAGTCCCACGGTAAATGTACTTGAAGACCCTAGTCCTGTCCCTCCGGGAATATCTGCTGTACTGCTGATTTCTACTCCTGATACTTCCATATCATTTAAAACCTGATGAAATATTTTATGTTTAATCTCTTTTATATCCTCTACTAATTCATTTTCCGAATACTTTAACATCGTCTGCTTTTCATTAAAATAAGGATGAATCGAAAGATACATATATTTATTAATCGAGGTACTTAACACACATCCTCCATATTTCTCATAATATGCTGCTAAATCGCTTCCTCCTCCGCAAAAGCTCACTCGAAATGGTGTTTTCGTCATTAACATTTGTTTTTCTTATCCTTTCTCGTATTTCAACCCGTTACTTTCTCTTTTTACTTTTTTATACTTTTCTCATCTTTCTTCTTATCTTTTTTAAAATATGGAGCAGATATCCGCTCCCTCGGATTCCCAGCCTATCGATCCAAAAAGCAATACTCCCTCTTTTTTTATTCTCTTTTAATAAATATTGAGATTTTCGGAACATATCATATACCTCTTTTCTCTGAACCTTCGGCACTTCATATAAAAAAGGCAGATTCCAGATATATTCCCGTATTAATTTCTGTTTCAGACATTGTGAAATTACACTATCTTCTCTCTTACAATTCTCCATATTGATTTCTAATACTCTCATCAAATCTCTTATATGATCTTTCTCTATCTCTGTTGTCAATGCCCCTTTTCTTCTTGTTCTATAACAATAATAAGGCTCATGATAATATCCGATTTTTTTTGTCTTTAATAAAACCCTTGTTGTGAAATCCACATCTTCATTTCTTATGCCTTCTAAAAAAAAGAGATTTTCTTTTTTTAAAAACTCTCTTTGATAAAAATATCTCCATACATTCCAATAACTGTCTAACCCTTTACTATACTCTGCAAAATACTCTCTTGTCATAATATTCTGACTCTCTTTAATCTGATGGCTTATAAAATATTGTCTTCCTCTATCATCTATCCCAATAAAATCAGATATCAATACTTCTATCTCACAATCCATCTGTTCTAATAACTGTCTTCTCTTTTCTAAGTAAGAAGCTTTTATATAGTCATCACTATCTACAAAGACCACATAATCCCCCTTTGCCCTCTTAAGCCCGCAATTTCTAGCATTAGAAAGTCCTGTTTTATCTTGCAATATCACTTCTAATCCCTGATATCTTTTTGCATACTCTCTACATATTTCATTACTTTTATCTTTGAAATCTCTTATCACAAATAGAAGTTCATCATCTTCTCTCAAACATCCTAAAATACTTTCAATACATTCTTTCACATATTCTTCTACTCGATATACTGGCATAATAAATGAGATTTTTATTGCTTTTTTCATACTATTATCCTTTTAAATACTTTAATCCACTCCTTATAATATGCCTTCCCACATACCAAAAAGATTTTATCTTTCCTATTCTCATCTGCCGATATACTCCATAAGTCATCCAAACAGTTTTCCATTTCTTTCTCGATTTTCCATCTTTCGTCAATCTCGTACATAATAAAGGTTCATTTATTCCACATGCCATATCATACTTTTCTAATACCCGAAGCCATGTCAGATAGTCTTCATGTAGCTCATCATGCTCCATAGGAAATTCCAGTATCGCTTCTTTCTTTACCACCACAGAAGAACAAGCGATGCTATTTGTCTTTAATAGATCAGAGTAATGTAATCTCTCTTTCACCCGAATAATCTTTCCTTTACTTTTCCCTTTCTCATCAAATAGCTCCCTTCCTGTATAGCAAAGTATTGTATTTGTTTTTTTCATTTTCTCTATCTGTTTTTTTAATTTCCCTATCTTCCACCAATCATCAGCATCTAAAAATGCGATATATTCTCCCTTCGCATACTTACAACCTTGATTTCTGCTTTTCGCCACTCCTTCATTTTTACTATTTCTTATATAATGAATTCTCTCATCTTTTTGATAAGCCTCTATTCTTTCTTTCGTATCATCTGTAGAAGCATCATCAATAATAATCAGTTCCCACTCCACTTGCTGGCGCTTCACCGATTCCACTGCTTCCTTAATATACCTTCCACAATTATAGGTTGGCATAACCACAGATACGAGATATTGTTTCATCTCTACCATCTTCCTACTTTTTTATACCTCTCAACACAACTAAGTTACATTTTTTAACTAACTTTTCTTTGTTTGTGCAGACTCATATTCTATTCATTTGTCAGCAGAAACGGGCGGTGTTGTACCCAAGATAAGAATAAAAATCTCTTATCCCTTTTTCCTTTCGGACTGTATTTTATTTCTAAACTCAAACCTTATCTTTTTCTTTCTGATAATGTTTAAGAAAATACCTACCTATATTTTCTGCACTATTTTTTGCTGCATTTCCTCTATGTCCATTCTCACAGATATAAAGCTGTCCTCCATAATAATTTTTAGAGGCTCTATGCCCTTGGTTATATCTTTTTATCTTCCCATCACAAATATGACAAGTATCTGAAATATGATAAGGTCGTATGGTTGTTGTAACAATCCCATTCTGATAAGACTTATACTTTAAATCCCGAATAATTCTTCGCCCTATCCAATCATACCCATCTGTCTTTAAATATCCCTTATTCTGAAAAGAAATGACATTTTCATACTTAGGCACTACAATAAGCCGTATCTCTCTTTCCATACAATAATTCAGAATCTCTCGGCTCACTTTATGAGCATAATGCTCATTTAACTGACTGATCTTTTTATAATACTTCTGATTTTCTTTTCCTTCTTGCTTTTGCTCTTCTTTTATATTCTCTCTTCTCTTTTCTGACTGCCTGCTTTTTCTGCTTTTCTTCAACTGCTGCTGCCATTTTTTTTGAATATTTTTTCTTTTGTTTCCTCCCTTAATCAAATAATACTCTCTCACATTTCCCTCTAAATCCATTCTAGCGCAAACTGCTAAATTATTATTATTTGGAAAATACACCACACAAATTTCCTGTTCTTCTTTCATTCTCTCATTTACTGTTCGTATATCTTCCACTGGTGTCACCACAGGAACATGAAGCCATGCTCCACGCTCTGTTATCTTCAAAGAGGGGGATTTCATTTGACAATCCTCTGACAATTTTCTTCCCATATCATGAAATCGATATTTATCCCATACCCATTTCACTCCATTGTAGACTTTTAACTGAATACTATTTTCTGTCCTATTCCGATACATTCCCGCATAAAATACAGGAGAAGCATGAAATTCTTTTGCCTTTTTAGGAATTTCCTCTATCTCCCCCTCTTTATATAACTTCCATCGAAATATAAAACCCTTTCCTGCTCCTATCGCCGCATGAATCGCGGCTCTCCGAAAATAAAGAGGAATTTTTCCATAAGGAAAAGGATATTTTACTTCTTCTTTTTGATACCTCGCCCCTATAGTCATCAACTCTAGTTTCCGCATCATCTGTTGATTTGTTAAGTTCCATAACTCATCTTCTAAAAGAAGAATATCATAATAATACTTTACTACTTCATTATAAATATCTTTTGTCATCTTCAGCCATTCTCTATGCTTTTGATACAGTCTTAAGCGATATGTCGTAGTAGAATATCCTATTTTTCCCTGCTCCATTTCATCCCTTCCTATTTTCGATTCGCAGTTTATTCGCGTAATATGTTATTACACGAACTTCTTTACTTATAAAAATTCAGTTAAAATATCTAACAAAAATATAATCATGTAAAATAAAAAAGCGTTAACAAAGTAACTCTTTCTACTAAGTCACTATATTAACGCTTCTTATTATTTACCTTTCATTTGGGCTGTTTTTTAGTACAATTTTTATCGTATTATTTAACCATTCTATCTGATCTTCGGATAGATTGTCTATCTTAATTGTAGGGATTTTGTCGAGTCCTGCAAGATAATCTAAAGTTGTATCTAAAATCTGTGCTAATAAAATGGCTTTATCTAATGATGGGGACAATGTATTGCTTTCATAACGATAAATTGTACTTTTTGTAACTCCTATCTTTTTTGCCAACTCTGTTTGTGATAATTTCTTACGTTTTCTGAGTCTTTTTAAACGTAATCCAAAATCATACTCCTCAATTTCGTCCATTTTTTGTCCTCCTTATCTTTGGAATACGTTTATCTTACTCTCCTTTTATATGCTTATAAGCTCAATATATTTTTATTTTCCATTCATATATGTTGATTTTTTCTCAATTTTATAGTATCTTTATATAAATATCAGAAATATAGAAAAGGGGGATTTTAATGAGAACACAAAAATATAAATTTATAGTAGAAATTCTTTTCATTTTATTAGTATTATTCTTCTTTTATTGGGAAATTCTATACTTTCTTCCCAATATGGCCATAAAATCAAAATTATCCGACTTAGGTTTTCCTACTTCTCACATTAAAATAGAACATATTAAAGATAATATTTATGAATTAAAAAATCCTCCTTCTTCTTCTGATGGAAAACAACAATTAAAATATTGGAAAATAAAAACTTCTGGTATGTACCATGTTTTTCAATACGCTGTTCCACTAGAATAGGAAAAAGCTAACCCCTTTTATTCTATACTTATCATAAAATCCTCTTTTCCAAAATTAGAACAGCCAGCCAACTAGCGAAGGCAAAGAACGAATTCCAAAAGAAGCCCCTTGGAAGACGTTGGCACTTAGCAAACAGACCTTTATGGTCTGTGCGCTTAGTACCACTACATCTGGAACGGAGCGAGAGCGCGGCTTCGTTGGAATCGTTCCTTGCCGCAGCGTCCCCCTCTACTATTAAATATCCCTATTCCTCTTTCTATTTTTTTTCTTTTAAATACTCCTCAATCCCCTCACCAATCGCTTCTGCCACTTTTTGTTGATATTCCTCTGTCACTAACAATTCTGCTTCCGTCTGATTTGATAAAAATCCACATTCCACAATCACAATAGGACAAGATACTTTTTTTAATAAATAATATGTATCATTCGCTTTTTCTACTCTTTCCTTTTTTGGTTTTAACCATTCAATCAATTTCTGTTGTAAAATAGTAGCCATCTTTTTCCCTTCTACAGAAGTGGTAAAATAAAACACTTGTGGTCCTGAAATATCTTCTGTCTGAAAACTATTTTGATGAATACTTACTGCTAAAATACATTTACTCTCTTCAATGATCTCACATCTCTTCTTCATATCTGCTTGTTTTTTATTATTATCTGTTTCTTGATAGAGTCCTTCATCAGTATCTCTAGTGAGCACCACCTGATAACCTTTTTTTTCTAATTCTTCTTTCAATTTTAAAACAATACTCAAATTCACATCTTTTTCCAAAGCCTTGTTTATCCCAATTTTCCCCGGATCTGAGCCACCATGTCCTGCATCAAGTACAATCACTTTATTCTCTCTCACCTGATCCATACTTTCCATCACTCCTATATTTTTTGCCAATACAGAAACTGCTAAAATTAAAACCAACCCCATAAAAAGCTCCCATTTTTTATTCATGCTATCTGCCCCTCCGCTCTTATATTTTCTTTTTTATCCATCTTAAGTCCATTTAATAAAAAAATTATAGAAAAAACTTTTGTATTTAAAGACTTCTTTTCTAACTAATACTCTCACTATTATATGGTAAATAGAACTCATTATGTAAAATAATGAAAAAAATCCACAAAATAGGGAAGCTAGTGGATTAACTTCCTTCTTCTGTGGACTTTTATTTTAAATATCACCATTTAACTATTTCTTTCTATAATAAATATGAAGATTTCCTTTTAAATAGTCTATTTTCTTTTCCCTAATTCCAATATTTCACTCTAAATAAGAACGAATTACCTCCCAAATCGTATTTTTGGCTAATCCTAAACTCCATTCTGCTACTCCTGCCAATTCATAATCTTTTATCAGCTTCATTTTTAAACCTATGGATTCCTCTTCTTCTAGCCAGATGAGATATTTTATTCCATCTTTCATATATTCTCCATAATACTGTCCTAATGCATCATTCCAAATGGGGTTCACACCATTTTCTTGTAAAAGTCTTTCTGCTTTTCCCATAGGAACAGCTTCACTGTCCAATAAATATCTCCCTAATTCAGAATTTGTATCTTCTATTAAAACGCCTTCTTGCCCTTCTTTTGCTACATTTTCCGGAATTTGCTTAAATACTCTTGTGTAAAATGGTATGCCATTAATCACTTTTTCCTTTGGGACTTCTTCCAATGTCTTTATTATTCCATTCTTTACAAATTCAATAGAAGCAGTAGAACCAGCTTCTGCTACTCCTGCATAATGTTCATCATATCCCATGATAACAATATAATCTGCTACTATGCCCTGTTCTTTTCGATTATAATGACTGGTAAAAGCAGTGGGTACATAATTATCAATAGACAACACCAACCCATGTTTTCGACATTGTATCGACAATTCTCTTATAAATTGAATATAACCATCTTCTGCATCATTACTCAATTCTTCAATATCCACGTTAATTCCATCTAAATCATATTCTAATGCTTTAGAAATCAACTGATTCACCAGATTTTCTCTGCTAGCCATTCTAGATAAAATCTGATAAGAACTGATATCATAGTCCATGTTTTGCACTAATCCCCAGACTTCTATCCCCATTTCATGCGCTTTCTGCACATATTCATGCGTCGCATAAGAAACGATATTTCCGTCATTGTCAGACATAAAAAACCAAGTAGGCGCTATGGTATTCACTCCGCTCACTCCTTGCATCGCCTGTTGAAATCCATCTGCTCCTATATATCCTCCCACCTGATGCCATGCCATATTTATTTTATAATCTTTCTGAATATTCGGATAAACAGGTTCTATATAATCAGGATTTTCTAAAGTCACTATTTGGCTATCTCCTAAATATTCTAATTGAATATATCCATCTATCCCATCTATTGTCTGTACATGCGCCCAATTTTCCATCAAATCTTTTACTAAAACCCTTGTGCCCTTTTCTAATTCTGCCAGAATAGGACTTTTAATTCCACCTAATACCCTTATTTTTCCATCTTTACTCAAAGTAGTATAATCTACATTTCCCCATTCATTATAAACCATAATTCTATTCGGTTCTTGGTAATACTCATAATAAAAATCTGAATATTGTTTAGCAAAATCAATATTCAAATATAATCCATCCTCTATAGTCTTTAAAATAATAAATTCCTCTGTTCTTTCTTCTCCATTTACAGTATAATTCTTACTTTCTAAAGGTATTTTATATATCTCTGTAGCTGTAGTGAAAACCATAAGGGAGGCGGATTCGTCCCAATAAAATCTAGAGTTAAAATTATCCTTTACCAATTCATATGGCACAAAAATTTCTCCATCTACAATCTCTGCTCTTTCTTCTAATCTATTATTCTGCAGCGAAATAATTGCTTCATTTTCATCTTGTATTTCAAAATAAGTATATAAATCCTGTTTCTCGTTTGTAGGTGTATAGTGTTCTATTAATTTATTCACACCTAAACATCCTATAATCACTATCATTAATCCTGATGCTACTCCTACAGAGATCAATTTTTTCTTCATGGCCTTTTTCAATCCCTTTTCCTCCTAAATTGATTCGTTTATTTTTCTCCTTTTCTTATGTTTTTTCTGTTCTTCACTTGCATTAGTATATCACACAACTTTTCTCCTGTCTATTAGCGCATTTATCTTTAAGAAAACCTTTCTTATTTTTAAAACAAAATTTATAAAAATTTCTTAGCTATACAATCGAATGGATATTTTAAAAGAGGAGTTCTTTTTTCACTTATCTCGCTTTGTTCTTTATTTCAAACTTTTCCAAAAATTCACTTATCATTTCCTCCGTCTTTTCTCTCAAACTTCCCCTATTCTATCAAATCTCACTTCCACCACCTTTCCTATTTCATTTCCTATGTAATCCCTCATATAAGATCCTTCTTCCTGTACCATACACGCAGTCGCGATTTCTACTGGCGAGCTTCTTTTTCCATTTAAAATAAGTTCTATTTGGTTTTTTCGATACGCCTCCAATTCATTTATCAGAGCTAGATATTGATTTCTTAGCTCCGAAAATTCATAAAAATCAATATTTATTCTCATTATAATCTCCATTTCTCTTTTGCGAAATAAGTTTTTTATTTGTGATATATTATAAATTATTTTCTTATTCTCTTTCTTCTGGCAGGCGGCTACTCCTATGATAGAGAATAAAAAAATATGACCCTATTAAAAAATCCACTCGACTCTATAGCTAATCCTATCATTCCAAACTTATCAAATACATAACATCTTCACTTAATCCTCATCTATATTCTTATAAATATTCTCCCAAAATGTCCTATTTTCATTTGTAAATGGATCTGGCATGTATGGCACTCGATATCCGATTTTATTCTTTTTCTGCCAGATATAAAATTCCTTTCCCTCTGTGAAATTCACTAAATATAAAATCTTTTCTCCTTTTAATCTTTCTTTCCACTCTCCCATCTCCTGCCATGGTCTTATTCCCATCACCATGATCTTATGTTCTTCTTTCTGAAACTCTTCATAATTTTCTTCTGTTAATCTCCCATAATCCTTTATGATAACAGAAATCTTTTCCCACTCCTCCTCCACTTCTTCTCCCAAATAAAAAGATTGATAGCGATATCCCACCTTTTCATATCTTAACCCTTCCTGTTTTATTAAAAATTCTACAGTTTTTGAAGAATTTTTTTCTAAATATAGACAATCCTGCCTTTTGGCTATATACTTTGCGAGTGCAAAACAAATATGTGTGACTCCGATTCCCGCTTTTGTGCCAGCTACTGCTACTGTCAACTTTTTCTCCCTCCATTTCCTCCTCCATTTCTTTGTATTTTCTCTTTCTTTTAACTTTTGTATTTCTTTTTTCACTTCTAAAATACTTTGATATCTCTCTTCTTTTTTATGATAAAGGCAATTTTTTATGATATTTTGATAATTTTCTGGTATCTCCTTCCATGAAGTCTTATTGGACGGAATCTCTTTCGTAAATAAAAAATAAAATACTGCCCCTAATGAATAAATATCGGTACTCTCTTCTATCTCTCCCCCTTCATACTGTTCTGGAGCGGCAAACCCCAGTGTGCCGTAAAAAAATTTTTGTTTTTTTAAATCAGAATAACTCCTAGAATTTCCAAAATCCACTAACTTAACTTTTCCCCTTTGAATTAAAATATTTTTTGGCTGTAAATCTAAATATAAAATAGGTTCTGGATTCTGTTCATGTAGATATTGTAATATTTCACATAATTGATATAAAATAGAAATTATTTGAGAATGAGATAGCTTCTTTCTACTGCTATAAGAATCTAAAGATCGTCCTTCTAGAAATTCTTCGATTAAATAATAATATTTTTCATCTTCTTGGGTATCATATAAGCTAGGAATGAAAGGATGCTTTAACCTTTTTAAAATATTTGCTTCTAATAGAGAATTGACTTGAAACTTCTGAAATTTTCGTATACATTTGATTATACATTTGTAATGTAATGTCATATGTTTTGCTAAATATACTGTACCATTTCCACCACTTCCGATGATTTTTTTAAGATAATATGATTGACATAAGATTTTTTTAGAAATAGGAATACCTCCTTTTTTACAAGATAAAAAGAAATAAAGGATACCTCTTTTGAGCATTATAACAGAAATTTCCATTCATGACAAGATAAAATTAATGAAATTTTCGACATTTTGTGATTTTATCTTTACTATAAAGAATTTATGGTTTATACTATAGGGGTAAAAAAGGAAAACCTTTTAAGTCCTAATGTCGTTTTGATTTTATGTCGATATAAAAGCAAACGTAATAGTGGCAGGGAGTGATAAAATATGAAGATTGAAAAAATTAGTGATAATCAAATTCGTTGTACTTTAAACAAAACAGATCTCGCATCGCGTGAAATAAAAATCAGTGAATTAGCCTATGGAACAGAAAAAGCAAAAAGTTTATTTCGGGATATGATGCAACAAGCTTCTTATGAGTTTGGATTTGAAGCTGACGATTTTCCACTTATGATAGAAGCTATCCCTATGTCATCCGAATCTATTGTTTTAATTATTACTAAAGTAGATGACCCTGAAGAATTGGATACTCGTTTTTCTAAATTTGCTCCATCATTTGAAGATGAATTTGATGATATGGAGGAATTAGAAGGTTATGATAATACAGATGATTTAGAAGGAGCAGATGAAGTTTTAGAACTTTTTTCTAATTCTAATTCAAATGAAACTGAAGTCAATTTAGCTGACTTTCAAAATGTTACAAAAATTATAGAAAATACTCCTGAAGCAGAAAAGGAAAAAGAAGATTCTGACACTTCAGAAAGTGCGAATCTCATTCGCATCTATTCTTTTCATGATTTTAAAACCATTGAATCTTTAGCTTCTATTCTGCGTGAGGTATATTTCGGGAAAAATTCCCTTTATAGGAATCCTGTATCTCGCACATACTATCTAATACTGAATAAATCTGAGCATACACCTGTACAATTTAATCAGATTATTAATATTGTATCAGAATATGGAAATAAAGAGGCTGTTTCTATAGATAGAGAATTGTTTTACCAAGAACATTACCAAACAATTTTAAAAGACTCTGCTTTACAAATATTAGCAAACATATTATAATACTAGCAGAATCACTATTTTATTTAGGAGGACTCACAAATGGCTCAAATATCAAAAGATATGATTATCGGTGATATTTTACAGATAGATTCTTCATTAGCAGCAGTTCTCATGGGAGCTGGTATGCATTGTATCGGCTGCCCTTCTGCACAGGGAGAATCTTTAGAAGAAGCAGCTATGGTGCATCAGATGGATGCGGACAAGCTAGTAGATATTCTAAATGAATATTTAGCTACAAAAGAATAGTAAAATATCCGAATAAGATAAGGACATCCTGTAAAAACTATTCTACAGGATGTCCTTTTTCTATATTTCTAATAGTGTGTTATTTAAAGGTATGGACAAGAGATTATGTTTTAGAAAAAAGATATGTTTTAGATATAAATTTAGAGGGAACGTTTTGACCAGAGGTTCGCTACGCAAGACAGTATTCCAACGAAGACGCGCTTCCGCTCCGTTCCAGACGTAACGGACACTAAATTCGCAGCCCCGCTCCTTGCGGAACTGCTCATTAAGTGCCGACGTCTTCCAAGGGTCTTCTTTTGG
>OFGL01001534.1_pt1 | contig 13127 bp, 12 predicted proteins | sample 1521801 | NCBI WGS metagenome assembly OFGL01 (sample SAMEA3504085, study PRJEB24116) | mouse gut metagenome | biome: mouse gut; feature: mouse-associated habitat; material: faeces | place: Denmark | collected 2011 | reverse complement strand
ACTTATGCGGGCATTGCTATATATTTTCAGGATCATTTTTTCTGCAATACTACAATCGGAGGGACGGATTTTAGTTATAAAACGCCGGTAGAGGCTGAGTATATGATATATGAAAGCTTGACCGGGTATTCTTTGGAAATTGTAGGAAGGGAGGGGATTCAAGATACCATTTCACGGAAAGAAATAAATATGGATTACATATTCGGGGATTCTCTGGTGAAGCTTATGCAGGAGCAGAAGCCTGCGCTGTGGATCTTGGGATTTATTAAGGGATATGATTATGAACTGCCTCCGATTGTGCAATATGATGAGGAGGCTCTAAGACAGAGAATAGACGGACTTGCTTTTTTTAAAAAAGAAAATATAATGGCTCCCAAGGATGCTTATATTGACTATTCGGAGGAAGAGCAGCAGTATATTATTGTCGATGCCAGACCGGGAACCGAGATTGAGAAAGGGAAGGCAGAAGAGACAATACGGGAATCCATTTTGTCGTTAAATGATAATTTAAATTTAGAAGAAGCAGGTTGCTATAAGCAGCCGGACATGGAAAGGGACAATGAGGAACTTCTCGCAGCACTGGATTTGGCAAACCGGTATCTTTCGGCGCATATTACCTATGATTGGAACGGGAATGAGGTTTTGATAGATTCCGCTGTTATCCGCAAATGGGTGAACGTGAACCGGGATAAAGTATTGCTGGATGAAAAAGCAATCGAAAAATTTATTGCCCGGCAGTCGGAGGAATATGATACTTATGGAAAAAATAGGGTTTTCTATACGACAGGCGGCAAGGAAATAGATTTGAATAACGGAACATTTGGCTGGCTGACAGATCAGGAGTCCGAATTGCCGGAATTGGTTAAAGCAATTAAAAACGGGGAGACTATAAAGAAGCAGCCGGCTCATAGTGAGAAGGAACGGAAGTCTTGGCAAGTATTGATAGAGGATTCTTATGTGGAGATTGACTTGGGGATGCAGCATTTGTATCTTTATGTAGATGGGGAACTGATTCTGGAAAGCGATTTTGTGTCCGGCAATGCTTCCAGGGGATGGGGGACTCCGGCAGGTGTGTTTGGCTTAACCTACAAAGCGCGTAATGCAGTGCTGAGAGGAACCAACTATGAGACACCGGTTTCTTATTGGATGCCTTTTAACGGGAATATCGGGATGCATGATGCCACATGGCGGAGTGCATTCGGCGGGGATATATACCGTACGAATGGTTCTCATGGATGCATTAACCTCCCGTTTGAAAAAGCAAAAATAATTTATGATTATGTGTATACCGGATTCCCGGTAATATGTTATTATTAAAGATAGGGGCAGCGGTGTAAATGCCGGAAGGAATTTAAAATGGGTGAGGAAAGATGAAGAACATGAAACAGACAAGTGAGAAAGCGAAGGAAAAGTATAGGAAGTTTTTTTATAAACAGAAAGAACTTCATAAATTATTGAAGCAATATGGCGGGGATATTTTGGATTCCGAGAATTTTAACAGAACTAAAGAACATATCCAACATGGGAATATGACGGTGAATGATCATTGTGTCAGTGTTGCCAGGTATAGTTTGGCAATCAGCAGGAAATTGAGGATACCATGTGACAGAAGGGCATTGGTGCGTGGGGCATTGCTGCACGATTATTTCTTATATGACTGGCATGATAAATACCATAGGGATGTAAAGAATCTGCATGGTTTTTACCATCCGGGAATCGCACTTCGAAATGCCTGCAGGGAGTATAAACTGACCGCAAGGGAAAAGGATATCATTAAGAAGCATATGTGGCCGCTTACGGTGGTGCCGCCCCAATGCAGGGAAGCTTGGATTGTTACGACAGCAGACAAATATTGTTCTTTGCTGGAGACGGTGGGGCTTCACAAAGGGCATGGAAGAAGGCATATGTATAAACGTGGGGAAAGAGCAAGGGTGAAAGTGCAGTATCAGGGATAGTACAGTGACAGAATTATACAAGGAATTGGAAAATTATAAAGAAACGGATTATTATCCGTTCCATATGCCGGGGCATAAGCGAAAAAGAGATTCCGCGGCAGGCGGGCTGACAGAATGCATCAGACTGGACATTACGGAAATTGACGGATTTGACAATCTTCATCAGGCGGAGGGAATTCTGAAGAAGGAACAGGAAAACGCATCCAGGCTGTATGGTTCCGGGCAAAGTTATTTCCTTATAAACGGGAGTACTTGCGGTATGTTATGCGCAGTTTTTGCGGTTACCGAACGGGGTGACAAGATTCTGATGGCGCGTAATTGTCATAAAGCAGTATATCATGCGGCTTATTTGCGGGAACTGAAGACGGCATATCTGCAGCCTGACCTATTGGAGGAGAAGGACGGAAAGAATCCGGGGATTGCGGGTGGGATAGAACCGGAAACGGGGGAGAGGGCATTGCGGGAGAATCCGGACTGCGCCGCCGTCCTCATTACGTCCCCCACTTATGAAGGCGTTGTGTCCGATGTGGGGCGGATTGCGGAACTTGTTCACTCCTATGGGGTTCCCCTGATCGTGGATGAGGCTCATGGAGCACATTTTGGCTTTCATGATGCATATCCGGCCAGTTCCGTGCGGCTGGGCGCTGATTTGGTGATTCACAGCGTTCATAAGACATTGCCTTCCATGACGCAGACTGCGCTGCTGCATTGGAACGGAAATCGCTGCGGAGGCGGAAAAGCGGTACAGAAAGGGAGGGCGGAAAAGTATCTGGCAGAAAAGGAGAAACTGGAGCGGTACTTAAGAATCTTTCAGTCAAGCAGCCCTTCTTATGTACTGATGGCATCCGTCAGCAACTGTATGCGGTTGGTAAAAGAAGAGGGCTTTGAGCGGCTGGACAGGCTGCTGAAGGATAGGGATGCATTTACGGAAAAAATAAAGCACTGCCGTTATGTAACCGTATTGGACGGGGGAACGGATGCGGCAGGCCGGCAGGCATGGAGGGATCCTTGTAAGCTGGTAATCGGGATAGCTGACGAAAGAATGACGGGACAGGAATTATACGATATTCTTTTGAGCAAATATCATCTGCAGATGGAAATGGCGGCACCGCATTATATATTGGCAATTGTCACTATGATGGACACGCAGGATGGCTGGAGCCGGCTGGCAGATGCTTTGACCGAGATTGACAGGGAACTGGAAGCGCAGGACAGAAAGAAACAAACGGACAAATGCGGATATATAGAAACAGGCCAAAGGGAACAGAATGGCCGAAAATGTTTCCCGTGGAGTAAGGAAAGGAATGCACCGGAAGCGGTTATGACAATTGCGGAAGCCTATGATGCGGAGCAGGAAGCAGTGAGACTTACAGAGTGTGCAGGCAGGACGGCAGCCGAATTTATTGCTTTATATCCTCCGGGAATTCCTTTGGCAGTGCCGGGGGAACGGTTTACGGAGGAAATGGCAGAATGTCTTTTATATTGGCGGAAATTGCGGCTTAATGTACAAGGAATAGATAACGGATTTGTGAAAGTGACGAATCCATAAGGACGCAGCCGATATAAATTATCTAAATAAATAGAAATAAAGAAAGGAATAGAGCAAGGATGAGAAAAACAAAAATTATCTGTACAATAGGACCGGCCAGTGAAAGTGAGGAGAAACTGAAGGAATTAATGTTGGCAGGAATGGATGTGGCCCGTTTCAATTTTTCCCATGGGACACACGAGGAGCATAAGAAAAAGTTTGCAAGGGTAATTAAAGTGAGCGGTGAATTAAATCTGCCGGTGGCAACTTTATTGGATACGAAGGGGCCGGAGATCAGGCTGCGTGATTTTGAGGGAGGCAAGGCGGAACTGAAAGCCGGGCAGAAATTTGTGCTTACTACGGAAGAAATTTTAGGAAACGCAGAGAGAGCATCCATTACTTATAAAAATCTGAAGAATGACGTTAAAACAGGAATGTCCATTTTGATTGACGATGGCCTGATAGAGATGATCGTGGAGGAAATCAGGGAAGAGGAAATTGTCTGTGCCGTAGTCAACGGAGGTATGGTATCCAACCATAAGGGAGTAAATGTGCCGAATGCCATACTGTCTATGCCCTATGTGAACGACACGGACAGAGCCGATATTATATTTGGCTGCGAGATGGGATATGATTTCATAGCGGCTTCTTTTACAAGATGTAAAGATGATATTTTGGAAATCCGTAAGATATTGGAAGAGCATAACAGCACAATGAAAGTGATTGCCAAGATTGAGAACATGCAGGGAATACAGAATCTCGAGGAAATCCTTTCCGTGTCCGACGGCATTATGGTGGCGAGAGGGGATATGGGAGTGGAGATTCCGCTGGAAGAAGTGCCTGTACTGCAGAAAAAAATGATAAAAATGGCAGAAGCACAGGGCAAGCATGTAATTACGGCTACGCAGATGCTGGAATCCATGATTAAGAATCCAAGGCCTACCCGGGCAGAGGCGACGGATATTGCCAATGCAATCTATGACGGGACTACGGCAATTATGCTTTCGGGAGAAAGTGCGGCAGGCAAATATCCTGTGGAGGCCGTGAAGACGATGGTAAGGATAGCAGAACGTTCGGAAAAGGATATTGATTATACTTCACGCATGAAACGGCGGGAAAACGTAAACGCACCGGATGTTACCACGACGATTTCTTATGCCACATGCACCACTGCGGCGCATCTGAATGCGGCAGCAATCATTACGGTGACTATGTCAGGATTTACGGCAGGGATGATATCCAGATATAAACCGAGCTGCCCGATTATTGCATGTGCGGTTAATCCGAGGGTATGCCGGCAGCTGAACCTTACTTGGGGAGTTACGCCTGTTTTGATTAAAAAGGAAGACAATGCGGATGATTTATTTGAGCAGGCATCCCGTGCGGTGGAAAAGGCAGGGTATGTGAAGCGGGGCGATGTGGCAGTGCTTACTGCCGGGGTGCCGTTAGGCATATCCGGGACGACAAATATGATCCGCGTCATTGAGGTATAGTATTTGCAGTCGGCAACCGAAATATATAAATTGGAGGCGCATGCATGGACATCAAGGTGAATCAGCTAAATAAACCAATGCCGGTAGAGCAGCCGGCTCAGCAGCAGTCTGCGGACGGGACTTTTAAATTCACTCTTGTGAGCCATATTGAAGAGCAGGAGCTGCAGACCAGACTTACTTCTTTAATGGAAGAAATAACGATGCAGGGAGATAAGCTGGCAAAACACAGAGACATTAAGGATATGAGAAAATATAGGGGATTGGTGAAAGAATTCATGAATGAAATCGTAAACCGTTCCCATTCCTTCTCAAGGGAAAACTTTCTGGATAAAAGAGGAAGGCACAGGGTATACGGCATTGTCCGGCTGGTGGATGAAAAGCTGGATGCGTTGGCGCAGGAACTGGTAAAGGACGAGAAAGACAATATGGAGATACTGAGCAAGATAGGTGAGATAAGAGGGCTGCTGCTGGATATTTTCACCTGAGGGACGGAGGTCAACAGATGGCAAGATTTGCGGATATCATAGGGCAGGAGCAGTTAAAGGAACATTTTCAGAATGCATTGAAGTTAAACAAGGTGTCCCATGCTTATATTATAAACGGGGAACGGAGTTCGGGAAAAGAGTTTGCAGCCAAAGTATTTGCGGCTGCGCTGCAATGTGAGAATCCCGGCACGTTATTGGGTATGACCGAGCCCTGCGGGGAGTGCCTTTCTTGTAAGCAGATGGCTACCGGGAATCAGCCGGATGTTATTTATATTACCCATGAAAAACCGGGGACTATCGGAGTGGAGGATATTCGCGGCCAGATTAACGGCACTGTGGCGATTAAGCCTTACAGCAGCCGGAGGAAGGTATACATTATAAACGATGGGGAGAAAATGACGGTGCAGGCGCAGAATGCCCTGCTGAAAACATTGGAGGAGCCGCCGGAGTATACGGTGATCCTTATTCTGACTACCAATGTGGAGGCATTGCTTTCCACTATTCTGAGCCGTTGCGTAGTATTGAATATGAAGCCGGTGAAGGACAGTCAGGTAAAGCGGTTCCTGATGGAAGATATGCAGGTGCCTGATTATAAAGCGGATATCTGCGCGGCATTTGCCAGAGGAAATATCGGGAAGGCAAAAATGCTGGCTTCCAGTGAGGACTTTGACCGTGTGAAGGATGAAGCGGTTACGCTGCTGAAATATATAAATGACATGGAAATCAGTGAAATAGTGGCTGCTATTAAAAAAATCAGTGAGTACAAGCTGGATGTCAATGATTATATGGACATACTTTCCATATGGTATCGGGATGTTCTGCTGTTTAAGGCTACCCATGATGCAAATCATCTTATCTTCCGTGAAGAAATACAATACATTCGGAAAGTGGCGGACAGAAGCACTTATGAAGGGATTGAAGACATTATCAATGCACTTGATAAGGCGAAAGGGCGTCTGAATGCAAATGTAAATTTTGATTTGACAATGGAACTGCTGCTTCTGACTATTAAAGAAAATTCATGAGGTTGACAGATATGGTGAAAGTAATAGGCGTACGTTTCAGGACCGCGGGTAAAATATATTTTTTTGACCCGGGACGTTTTCATATAAAAAAAGGGAATCATGTTATTGTGGAGACCGCAAGGGGCATTGAGTATGGCACGGTAGTAAGCGACCCGAAGGAAATGGAGGAGGACAAAATTATTCAGCCTCTGAAACCGGTTCTGCGGATTGCCACGCCGAAAGATGAGGAACAAGAGGCGACAAATAAGGAAAAGGAAAAAGAAGCTTTTAAGATATGTTTGGAAAAAATCAAGAAGCATGGACTGGATATGAAGCTGATTGACGCGGAATATACATTTGACAACAATAAGGTCTTGTTCTATTTCACGGCAGACGGGCGTATAGATTTCCGGGAATTGGTAAAGGATTTGGCTTCCGTATTTAAGACTAGGATAGAACTTCGCCAGATAGGGGTCAGGGACGAGACGAAGATTGTGGGAGGAATCGGTATCTGCGGACGTGCGCTTTGCTGCCATACTTATCTTTCCGAATTTATTCCGGTATCCATTAAGATGGCTAAAGAGCAGAATCTTTCCTTGAACCCAACCAAAATATCCGGTGTATGCGGGAGGCTGATGTGCTGTCTGAAGAATGAGGAAGAGACTTATGAGGAACTGAACCGCCGTCTTCCGAATGTGGGTGATTATGTTACTACCGATGACGGATATAAGGGTGAGGTTCATAGTGTCAATGTATTAAGGCAGCTTGTGAAGGTCATTATTGTGAAGGACGACGAACGGGAGATTCAGGAATACCGGGTAGACCAGCTGCGCTTCAGGCGGAAACACTACAAGAATACAAAGATGGAAGTGAACGATGAAGAACTGAAAAAACTGGAAAAACTGGAAAAACAGGAAGGAAAGTCGAAACTGGATGACAATTAAACTTGAGGGAGACGGAGAACAGGAAGGAAAATAGAAGCCGGATGACAATTGAACTTAAGGAAAACGAAAGGCTGGATGAACTTCAGCGTAATGGTTACCGGATTATCCAAAATCCTAAGAAGTTTTGCTTCGGGATGGATGCGGTACTGCTGTCAGGGTTTGCGAGAGCGAGAGCCGGTGATCAAGTATTGGATCTGGGAACCGGGACGGGCATTATCCCTATTCTTCTGGAGGCAAAAACGGAAGCGGCGCATTTAGTGGGTCTGGAAATACAAGAGGAAAGCGCGGACATGGCCAGGCGCAGCGTGGAACTGAACCATTTGCAGGATAAAATAACGATTGTGCAAGGGGATATAAAGGAGGCAGGAACGCTGTTTGGCGCTGCCTCTTTTGACGTTGTTACATGTAATCCCCCGTATATGACGGGAGGGCATGGCCTGATGAATCCGAATACGCCGAAGGCAATAGCCAGACATGAGATTCTATGTACATTGGAAGATGTGATAGAGCAGACGGCAAAACTGCTGCGGCCAGGAGGAAATTTTTTTATGGTTCACCGTCCTTTTCGCCTGGCGGAGATTATGGTTCTGTTATGCCAATATAAATTGGAGCCGAAAAGGATGCAGCTTGTATATCCGTTTGCGGATAAGGAGCCGAATATGGTGTTAATCGAGGCAAACCGCGGCGGAAAGCGGCGGATGACGGTGGAGAGACCGCTGATTGTTTATGAGAAACCGGGGGTCTATATGCCGGAGATACATGAGATTTATGGATATTGAAAAGAGGTGGCATATGGCTGGAATGCTGTATTTATGCGCTACGCCGATAGGAAACTTGGAGGATATTACGTTCCGGGTATTGGATACGCTTCGGAGCGTAGATATAATAGCGGCGGAAGACACAAGGAATAGTATAAAATTGTTGAATCATTTTCAGATAAAGGCGGCGATGACGAGTTATCACGAATACAATAAGGTGGAGAAGGCACATTATTTGATCGGACTAATGCAGGAAGGAAAAAATGTGGCTTTGATTACGGATGCAGGAACTCCGGCGATTTCAGATCCGGGGGAGACATTAGTGAAGCTTTGCCAGCAGACGGGAATCAGGGTGACTTCCCTGCCCGGAGCGGCGGCCTGTATTACGGCACTGACTTTATCGGGATTGAGTACGAGAAGGTTTTGCTTTGAAGGATTTTTGCCTTCGGATAAAAAAGAAAGGAAAGCGGTGTTGAAAGAACTGGCAGAGGAAAGCAGGACGATTATTCTTTATGAAGCGCCGCACCATTTGAAAAAAACGTTGGAGGAGTTGGGGAATGTCTTAGGAAACCGGAAGATTACCATATGCCGTGAATTAACGAAGAAATTTGAAACGGTAATGCCGCTCATGATGAAAGAGGCATTGGAATTTTATGAGGAGAACGAGCCAAGGGGAGAATATGTATTGGTGATCCAGGGAAAAAGCCTGGAGGAAAAGAAACGGGAAGCGGCGTTGGAATGGATGGAAATGAGTATAGAAGAGCATATGCAATATTATGAGGGACAAGGTATGGAACGAAAAGAGGCAATGAAAATGGCAGCCAAAGACAGGGGAATCGGTAAGAGGGATGTTTATCGGATGCTTCTGGAGCATGGGAAGGAAGAGGCTGATTCGTAAGAGAACGATAGGACGGATGCCCTTAAGGGGGCAAGGGGTATGAAAATGGAGTATATGCTTTTTATTATTGATATCATCGGAACGATTGCGTTTGCTTTTTCCGGGGCGATGACGGCTATCCGGAAGGAAATGGATATTTTGGGAGTGATGATCCTGGGAATGGTGACTGCCGTCGGGGGCGGGATTATCAGGGATATTATTCTGGGAATTGTGCCGCCGCAGGCATTTGCAGAACCGGTTTTTGCGTTGAGCGCTATGTTTACGTCGGCGCTTGTGTTTGTAGTTTTTTATTTCCGCGGGCAACGGATCAGGCGGCTGATGGATGCTGCCGGTGCAAAGGGATATCGGGAGGTATCAGGGCAGCGGTTTCAGCAGATACTGATGTTGGCGGATACGTTAGGACTGGGCGTATTTACTGTGGTGGGCGTAAGGGCGGCTTTTGACCATCATATGGGAGTAAATTATTTTTTGCCTGTTTTTTTGGGAACCATTACAGGAGTAGGGGGAGGTCTTCTGCGGGATATGATGGCAGGAGACCGGCCTTATATATTTGTAAAACATGTATATGCCAGTGCGTCCATTCTGGGCGCATGTGTATGTGTTTTTCTTTGGAGAAGGGTCGGAGAGGAGGCGGCGATGCTGACGGGAGCGGGCAGCGTGATTGCGCTTCGATTTCTGGCGATTCATTATCGGTGGAATCTGCCGAAAATTACATATGACAGATCGTGACCGGCGGATTGTCCGGTATCGGAAGAATTTCATATAAGGACGGATGCCGAAATATATTTTAATAAGAAACGGCTTATAAAATGGAGGAAGGCTGTGCTAAATTATATTTGGGCTTTTATGATTATGATCGGAGTGATCTACGGAGCAATGACAGGAAATATGCGGGAGGTGAGCAACGCTGCGCTGAATTCCGCAGGAGAGGCGGTCTCTTTGTGTATCACGATGATGGGTGTAATGGCGTTGTGGGTGGGGCTGATGGAGATCGCCCAGACTTCAGGGCTGATTGCGAGGCTGACAAAGGGGATCCAGCCTTTTGTGTCGTTTATGTTTCCCGGGATTCCTAAGGGGCATGCGGCGAGGGAGTATATCTCTACGAATATTATTGCGAATGTGCTTGGGCTGGGGTGGGCGTGTACGCCGGCGGGGCTGAAGGCGATGGAGGAATTGGCGAAATTGGAGGAGGAGAGGGGGACGGCTGGGTATTTGCCGGGAGACGGCAAAAACGGTAGAAAAATGCCGGGTACTTTGGCTTCCATGGAGCAGGGAGCACGAAAGAAGGAGCGGATTGCCAGTAATGAGATGTGCACATTTTTGATTTTGAATATTTCTTCCTTGCAATTGATACCAGTGAATATGATTGCGTACAGAAGCCAATATGGAAGTGTGAACCCGGCAGGGATTATTGCACCGGCGATTGTAGCGACGGCGGTGAGTACAACGGTGGCGGTGGTGTATTGTAAGGTGAAGGATTGGAGGCGGAGAATTTGAAAATAATTCTCCGCCGTTTGTGCAGTATGAAAAAATATATTGACAAGTCTATTTTCCTGGATTACTATAAAATTATCATTTAATAGAGAAAGGGAATGAGATATGAGCGAAATGGAAAGGTATAGAGATATGTATTTTGAAGATTGCGTAGAACTTCTTAAGAACAAACATTCTTATAGAAAACATGTAGATAAATTTATAGATTATTTAAAAAAGGCAGGCTTAGAGAATCGTCCAAGAGTAATAGACAAAAAGGTAGTAGAAGATTGCATAGGATATTATAGACTGGAAAGGGGGGAGTTGAATACCCGTTCTACTATGGAGGCACATTTGGAGGCTTTAAAAAGTTTTTATGATTATTTAAGCAGAACGGACAAACTGCCGGATATTTTTACGGATTATGATTACAAAGATTATAAAGAGGAAATAGTAAAAAAATATGAATTATCTGAACCTGTAGAAAGAGGCAGTTTTAAATGTGAAGAAATTCTTGAAATATTAGCAGCTATGGAAGAATTAATGGAACAGTCTTTAGAAGAAGGGTTCGGTATAAGGGATGAAGAACGTTATTTACAAAGAATTATAATGCGCTTATTTATTAAAATAACATTAATTGCGCCTGCTAAGAGGAATATAATAGGACAAATTAAAATGAATGACTTTGAAGGTAATTTTAAGATTCTGAATATAAATAAAATTAAAATAAATATTCCTTGTGGATTATCAAGAGACATCATTCAGGCGATTCAATATGCTGAATGTAAGAACGGAAAACGGGCTGGAAAAACAGATAAAATTTTTGAATTTATTTATCGCCATAAGGGGAAATTTACGGATGAATCTTTAAATACCTGGTTCCTCAATTTATTACAGGATATTGGATATATTGAAAAAACAAAAAGAAGAACATATCCGGTGGAGCCTATTCGGAATGGAGCTATTTCAATTATGGTCAATAACATGGTTAATCCATTACTTATATCAAAAATAACAGGCATCGGGTTTTCTAGGTTAGAAACTCAATATTATGGCACAATGAAGTCTGAATATAAAGATTATTTGGATAAAAATATTAATAAAGCCATAGCTCAGAATGAATACTATTCATATATCTGATTTATTTTTCAATGGAGGACAATGATGTTTCAAGAAAGTAATCGAATTGAATTAAAGGCGACTTTAAATGATAAATTGGAAAAAGAAATAGTGGCGTTTTTAAATAACCGTGAGGGTGGCATTCTTTATATAGGAATTGATGACAAGGGAAATCCAGTTAAAAATTCTGATTTAGATTCTATGCAGTTAAAGATTGCTGATAGAATTAAGAATAATATTTTACCATCAACGCTTGGGTTATTTGATATTGCTACTGAATATGTAGACAATATTCCGATAACTAAAATAATTGTCTCCAGCGGCCTTGAAAAACCATATTATATCAAAAGTAAAGGAATGTCACCGAACGGGTGTTATATGAGGCTTGGAGCGTCGACTCAGCCAATGTCTACTACATTAATAGACGAACTGTACGCAAAAAGAATACATACAACATTGCGAAATATTCCATCTCCCAGACAAGACCTTACTTTTGCACAGTTAAAGATATACTATCAAGAAAGGGGATTTGAGTTAAATAGAAAATTTGCTAACAGCCTTGAATTGCTTACTCCTGATGGACAATATAACTATATAGCGTATTTGCTGGCAGATGAAAACGGAGTGTCAATTAAAGTTGCAAAATATACTGGAACAACGAAAGTAGACTTGGTTGAAAATGAAGAATATGGATATTGCTCATTGATTAAGGCAGCAAATCATGTCTTGGAGAAAATGAAAATAGAAAATGTTACAAAGGTAAAAGTGACTAGTACAAAAAGGATTGAAAAGAATCTTGTTGAATCTGTACCGCTAAGAGAAGCGTTAATCAATGCTGTTGTGCATAATGATTTTTCACGGGAAATTCCGCCTGTATTCGAGGTGTTCAGTGACAGGATAGAGATTACATCGTATGGGGGCTTGATTCCAGGGCAAAGTAAAGAAGATTTTTTCAGTTGTAGTAGCATGCCTAGAAATAGAGAATTGATGCGGGTATTTAAGGACTTGGGATTAGTTGAACAATTAGGATCTGGTATGAGTAGGATTTTGCAATCATATGACCGTAGTATTTTTGAAATATCGGATCATTTTATAAAAGCTATTTTTCCATTTTCTTTATCTGCTAATGATGAAATTGTCGCCAATGGCGATAATAATGGCGATATAAGTGGCGATAATCAAAGTGATAGAGATAAGGTATTGTTATTATTGAAAGAAGAACCTGATATTACAGCAAAAAAAATGAGTGAACAGACAGGTTTGAGTACCAGAAAGATTAGTCGTATTATAAGAGAACTGCGTGAATCAGAAATGATTATTCGTATAGGTTCTAGTAGAAAAGGATATTGGGAAATTAATAAATCCTAGTATTTCATCTTTTAATTAAATCGACTTTTTGACAGGCAGAGTATCAGCAATGATTTCTTCCGATACATCAATGTCATCAAGTTTATATTTCCAGTGGAACAC